>ERZ772764.1858-NODE-1858-length-12890-cov-3.277912_pt1 | contig 12890 bp, 10 predicted proteins | sample MGYA00512163_ERZ772764 | MGnify/ENA primary metagenome ERZ772764 (study PRJEB29015, sample SAMEA2737903) | human oral metagenome | biome: human oral; feature: human-associated habitat; material: dental | place: China | collected 2094 ... | reverse complement strand
GTTGGAGACCGTCAAGGTCATACTCGGCAAGCCCACTCTTGCCAATCGCCTACTACTCATCGACGGACTTTCGCTCAGATTCGAGACGATAAAGACATCGTTCTAATCGACTTCCGCATAAAACACATAACGAATTATATTTTCAGCGTTTAAGCATTTAATCGTAAGGGTATTTTGCATACTCCATACTACTTTCGTTGTATTTTCGTCATTTTTCATACCTACACCCGTATAGGCGAGTAACTATTCGTCCATACATCTCTACACCGTCCATATCTAAACGATTAAACAGTTCGATGAAATATCTTATCCGATGTAAATAAATTGTATTTATGTATTTTCCGTAAAATATACCCTGCGTACTCGTGGCGATATGGAAGCTAATACTTCGTACGGTATAGTTTCAAGTTGTTCGGCTATTTTGGCAAAAGTCCGCTCTTTGCTAAAAACAACCACTTTACCACCCTCTTTTACATCTATATCGCTTACGTCGAGCATCAGCAGGTCCATACATATATTGCCTATTATATATGCCTTTTGTCCCCCGATAAGCATATAGCCCACACCATTTCCGAGTTTACGGTTGATACCGTCGGCATATCCTATTGGCAACAAGGCAATTCGCTTTTTTTGCTCAACCCTGCCCCGTCTATTGTACCCAACGGTTTGCCCCGCCTCCACATCTTTTATCTGGATAACTTTCGTATACAACGAGCACACATTTCGGAGATTATCAGGACTATACACCGACACTCCCCAAAGCCCTATACCGAGACGAACCATATCGAACTGATAGTCCGAATATCGCTCTATACCTGCGGAATTGAGAATATGTTTGATAATGCCATAGCCTACTCCGTGCTCTATTTGGCGTGCTATCTCTCCAAAAAGGCTCAACTGTTCGAGGGTAAATTGATGCATATCGGGCGTATCTTCGTCGGCAGACGCCAAATGCGAAAATACGGAAGCGATACGAAGCTCGTCCTGAGAATTGAAAAAATCTATAACCTGCGGTATGTCTTTGTGTTCGAAGCCTGCTCGGTGCATTCCCGTATCCGTCTTTATATGCACGGGATAGTTTTTTACTCCGAGTTTTTTGGCAAAATCGCTTATCAGTCGCAATATTCTGAAATTGCATATTTCAGGCTCAAGATTATATTTAAACAGCTGATAAATAGCGCTCTCCATAGGATTAAGTACCATTATAGGCATCTCCACGCCACTCTGTCGCAACTCCACTCCTTCGTTTACAAAGGCAACACCGAGATAATCACAACCATAGTGCTGCATCGCCAAAGCTACCTCGATAGAGCCGCTACCGTACGCCGACGCCTTTACCATACACATCAATTTTGTCTGCGGACGCAACTTCGAACGGAAATATCTGATATTATGAAACATAGCATCAAAATTAATCTCTAACGTCGTATCGTGTGGCAATAGTTGCAGATACATCTTCACTAGTTCGGGACTAAATTCCGGAGCAATTTTTAGTAAAATGGCGCGATTAGCAAATGAACCCACAACATCGGAACGTAGAAACTCGTCGGTAGTATCGAAAAAATATTTGTTGGACACCCGAAACAAATGTGCCCGCTCCCGAAGCTCGCTACCCAAGAAGACGACATCGTCGACTGTACCGCTCTCGAGGAATTTCTGCAAATTCAGATAAAACATTTCGGAAACCAATTCGTCACCATCTATATCACTCACAATCAACACCCTACTCTTATCCTGATTTGCCAACTGCTGTTCCAAAAAACCTATGGCGTGCTTTGTAAGCGATGTCAGGTCAGACATAAAATTATCGCTAATCAGCAGACAACCATTGATTCCTGCCTCTATCTCTATTCTCGATTTCATCTATTACGTATACTGATATTTCTCCATTCGGTTACCTGAATACAAACTGACGCATTGCTCGCAAAGTATCGAAAAAAATGTGTGAAAAAGCACCGAATTCATATTTTCTCATTTTTTTCACTACTTACAACAAAAACAAACAACAATGAAATACAATAATTTACGGTCAGTATTGCGTTCAAAAAAAATTTTTGTAAAACTAAAAAAAATATATTAATTTTGCAACCTCAAAAAATGGTGAGTATAGCTCAGTTGGTTAGAGTAGCGGATTGTGGTTCCGTTGGTCGTGGGTTCGAGTCCCATTACTCACCCAAATTCATAGAAAATTAATGTTTTTAAAGTTAGTAAAAAGAGTTGTCCTTTCGGGGGCAACTCTTTTTTGTAACAAAACGTCAGAATCCGATACGTCAAATGCACATAAATATTTTCAAATATCAAAATCAATGTCATCGAAATCGGATTTAACACTCAATTGTTTTGCACCCCCATCTTGCTCATTATCAGACATATCAATAAAATCGAAACACTCGTTGAGAGCCTCTACAAAATTGCCGAAATCCTCCTTGTACAGCAAAAGTCGTTGCTTCGTAAAAGTAACTTGTTTTTTTTGCTCGTCGTCGATGGTATTTTTTTTACTTTCAGTAATAGTAATATACAGGCTATCTGTTGTTTGTGTCTTTTTGACATCGAAGTAATAAATGCGTTTTCCCGCCCTTACCGTTTTCGAAAATATGAAATTATTTTCAGATTTTGGTTGTAAATTTTCTTCCATAAGTAAATTGATATAGATTAATAATCATATATACACAAAAATAGCAAAGACAAATACAATCTTCACTCTTTTTGCATATCATAAAAATGATAGATTTTTTCTATTAAGCCTTCAGCGTATATTCGTCAGAAACAGTGAGGCGTTTTCTGCCTTTTGCCCTACGAGCTGCAAGCACTCTGCGTCCATTGGCGGATGCCATTCTTTCTCTAAAACCGTGTTTATTTCTACGTTTTCTATTAGAAGGCTGAAATGTTCTCTTCATATTATTCCAATAAATTAAAATATTACACTCAAAAATAAGAAGTGCAAAGGTAGCATATTTTTTTTATTTGACAAAAATATTTTCGGCATTAAGTTTCGACGGAAACAGCTAACTTTGCAGTTTAATTTTTCAGAATACCGTACACAGACGAATGGCAAAAAAACTAAAAATAGAAACTTATGGTTGTCAGATGAATGTGGCTGACAGCGAAGTAGTAGCAGCCATAATGCTATCGGACGGATACCAAATGACCGATAACGAAAAAGAAGCCGATACTATAATAATAAACACCTGTTCGGTTCGCGATAATGCCGAACAAAAAGTCATATCACGCTTGCAATATTTCAACTCGCTGCGTAAAAACAACAAAGACCTGAATATTGGCGTAATAGGCTGTATGGCAGAACGTATGCAGGAGGAACTTCTGGAAAGACATAATATAGATTTCGTAGCCGGTCCCGACTCGTACCTCGACTTACCGAACCTCGTGGGAGCAGTCGAAAAAGGCGAAAAGGCGATAAACATAAAACTATCCAAAACAGAGACATACAAAGACGTTATGCCCGCCCGCATAGGTAAATCGATACTCGGTTTCGTATCTATTATGCGTGGCTGCAACAAATTCTGCTCGTACTGCATCGTACCTTATACTCGTGGTAGAGAACGCAGTCGCGAGGTAGAAAGTATCATCAATGAGGTGAAAAATCTGCAAGCAAACGGTTATAAAGAGGTTACGCTACTCGGGCAGAACGTAGACTCGTATCTGTACAACGACGGCAAAGGCAATGCGACCGACTTTTCGCAACTGCTCGAAAAAGTAGCTCTGGCTGTGCCGGACATGCGGATACGTTTCACTACTTCGTATCCAAACGATATGACAGACCAAACCCTTGAGGTAATCGCCCAATATCCCAATATCTGCCGATACATACACCTGCCCGTACAGAGCGGCAGCAACAATACTCTGAAACTGATGAAACGAAAATATACCCGCGAGGAATACCTCGACCGCATTGCCGCCATTCGTCGTATATTGCCAGAAGCATCTATTGGTACAGATATTTTCTGTGGATTCTCCGACGAGTCGGAGCAGGATTTCGAAGACACCTTATCGCTTATGCGTGAGGTACGGTTCGATATGGCGTTTATGTTCAAGTATTCAGAACGTCCGGGCACATTTGCCGCCAAACACATGCCAGACAACATACCCGAAGAGGTCAAAATACACCGACTCAACCAAATAATCACACTACAAAATCAGCTTAGCCTGACGAGCAACCTCAACGATATAGGCAAAACATTCGAGGTGCTTGTAGAGGGTTACTCAAAGCGTTCGCGAGACGACTTCTACGGACGGACGTCGCAAAACAAAGTGGTGATATTCCCCAAAAACGGCACCAAAATAGGCGATTTGATTGATGTAACAATACACAGAGCAACAGGAGCATCGTTGATAGGCGAAATTAATATTTAACAGACAACAGCAAGCCCCCGCTTTCTATTGACATCAACTGGTCAATTACGCAAATTTCAAAATTGATTAATATCTTTGTACAAAAATCATACGACTCTCGGCAGACACACATATTGCTGATAACCACAACTTTAAATGAACGGCTTAATTGTAAGAATATTTGAATTTTTCGATAAAAACAGATGGCTTCTATGGCTATGTCTGGTTGCTACGGTCGGCGTATTGGTATTCTCGGTATGCAAAGTGAATTTCGTGGAAGATATTTCCACATTTTTACCCAATAGTACCGATAGCAGACAGATTAACGAGGCATATCGAAAAATTGCCGCCTCCGACAAGATTATAGTTACCATATCGGCAACAACCGAAGCAACCGACGAAACCGAACTTATAGATGCCGCCGCATATTTTGCCCAGACACTGCAAGAAAACGATACAGCACACCATATCAAGGAGTTACTGTACGAAATAGATAACGAACAGATAACTAAAACGACCGACTTTGTACAACAAAACCTGCCCCTATACTTAACAGAAATAGATTATACGCTGATAGACAGCCTAATAAAACCAAACAACATCGAAAATAGGCTCGTTGCCACCAAAAATTTATTGTTATCGCCAATGGGGACGTTTATGCAGGTGATTCTAAAAAACGATCCACTGATGTTTTCGCAAAAAGCATTGAAAGACCTCGAAGTTTTTCGCCAAAACGACAACTACAACACAGATAACGGTTTTATATTCAACGATAAAGGCGAGTGTATCATTACCATAACATCTGCCTATCCATCGTCGGAAACAGCTAACAACAAACTACTTGCCGACGAAATATACAAAGCTGTCTATCAGACGAAAAAAGAGTTTGAGGGCAAGGTACGGATAGTTCCTTTCGGTGCTGCTCTGATATCTATCACCAACGCCGAACGCATAAAAAACGACAGTCTGCTTGCCGTCTCCATCTCAGGGGTATTGATATTGTTGATATTAATATTATTTTTCCGTAGCCCTAAACCGCTGTTGCTCATAGTATTGTCTATAAGTTTCGGAGCTCTCTTTTCGCTTGGAGCTATTGTATTTTTCAAAAGCACCGTCTCTATCATAGCCATAGGCATAGCATCTATAATATTCGGGATAGCAATCAATTACCCATTACACTTTCTGGTGCACTTCAAACATACCGGACAACGTCTACAAACCATCAAAGAACTCATCAATCCGCTTCTTATAGGCAATATCACCACCGTCGGAGCTTTTCTGAGTTTGCTGCTGATCTCGTCGGAGGCAATGCACGATTTAGGACTTTTTTCGGCTCTGTTGCTCGTAGGTACTATTATGTTTGTATTGATATTTCTTCCTCATACACTATCCGACAAACCTCATATCCAAGCAACTAACAACAATCAAACGTATCATAAAAGTGCAATAAAATCTTTTCTAAACGGGATTACAAACTTTTTGCCCGAAAACCATAAAATACTGGTAATTTGCTTTATAGCAATCACAATAGTACTATTAATATTTAGCTCCGGAGCCCAATTCGACGCCAATATGCAGAATATCAACTATATGACTGACGAGCAACGTAGTGCAATGAATAAATTCATTGCCGAGAGCAACGGGCGGCAGACACTTTACCTCGTAGCAGAAGGAGCGACACGAGCCGAAGCTCTTGACAATTACAGTAGACACATATCTGCGAAACTAAGTGATAATAAATCTCTTACCAACGACACTACTCATATAAGAATAACAGGCATCGGCAACTTCTTCCCCACAGAACGTAGTCAGGAACAAAAGATAGACCGCTGGAATACTTTCTGGGCGACCCGCAAAGAAGCTTTCATAAAAAACTTCGAGCAAATAGCAGCCAAGCAGGGATTTAGACCTGAGGCATTCGCAGGTTTCTACACAATATTAAATAAAGAATACAAAACTCGTAACTTCGAATATTTCTACGACAACCTAAAACCATTGGCAGAAAACTACATTTACTCCGACAGCACCAAAACTTTCATATTCACCTTACTACAAGGCAACAACATAGACAAAAAGAGATTAGACGACATCGCTTCGCCATACACGTATGTCTTCGACAATAGTTCTTTCACTCAAAAGATGGTAACGGCACTATCGGACGACTTCAATAAGGTGCTCTATATATGCGGATTAATAGTATTCGTATTTCTATTTTTCTCTTTTGGCAGAGTCGAGATTGCCGCCATCACTTTTGTCCCGCTTGCCGTGGGTTGGGTGTGGATATTGGGGCTTATGAGCATATTCGACATAAAATTTAATATCGTAAACATAATACTTGCGACCTTTATCTTCGGACAAGGCGACGACTACACAATCTTCATTACCGAAGGTCTGATACACGAATACACATACGGTCGTAAGATGTTGGCGAACGTGAAAAAATCCATACTTCTCTCTGCTACAATACTTCTCATAGCCGTAGGCTCACTTATTTTTGCCAAACACCCTGCAATGCATTCGTTGGCAGAACTCACTATAATAGGTATGGCAACAGTGGTGCTGTGTGCGTATATGCTGCCACCGCTTATATACAAATGGCTGGTATACAGCAAGGGCAAAAAGCGAATTATGCCTATTACTCTTTGGAATATCGGTAAAACCGCTTTCAGTTTTACTGTATTTGTCGTTACCGCCGTTTGTATGAGCCTTATCGGATTTGTTCTACTAACAATAGAAGGTAAAACCAAGCGACACAAAGAACTATTTCACAGGATATTATGCAAATGTTTCCGAGTACTCGCAGCAGTAATACCAGAGATTAAGCACAGGATAGACAACCCGCACGGCGAAACATTCGAAAAACCTTCTATAATCGTATCCAACCACCAGAGCCATCTCGACCTGCTCTATACGCTGTTATTATCGCCAAAGATAATAGTACTCACAAACAGATGGGTATGGCATAATCCTTTCTACGGCATCATAATACGCTATGCCGACTTTGTACCCGTTGTAGACGGTATCGAGGACAACATCGACAAACTAAGACAATTCACAGACAACGGATACTCAATATTAGTCTTCCCCGAAGGTTCGCGGTCGGCAGATTGCTCCATCGGACGTTTCCGCAAAGGGGCTTTTTATCTGGCACACAAGCTGAATCTTGATATAATCCCCGTACTAATACACGGCGTAGGACACGTATTGCCCAAGCAGGAATTTATGCTACGAAAAGGAGAAGTCGATATAGAGATAGGTAAAAGACTAAATATCAAAAATCTACCAACACATACGCACAGCACACAAAAAATCGACAGTTCCACCACAGATGAACTTTATTTAAACGATGTTGCAAAATATTTCCGACAATTGTACCGAATAAAATATGAAGATATAGCCCGTCGGATAGAGACTCCCGACTACTTTGCCGACAAGGTGCTGAAAAACTACATATACAAAGGTAAATCCATAGCACACAATGCACGTAAAAAGCTACGTAACAACAACAATTTCAAAAACATAATAGCTCAAATGCCCGACACAGGTAAGGTACTCATTACCAACTGTGGACAGGGAGAATTACCGCTTATTGCGGCGTTGGTAAAAAAACAACTCACGATTGTTGCCACCGACAATAATCCGGACATCTTAGACATAGCCCGCAACTGTGCCTCTGTACCTCATAATCTTTATTACAGAAGCAATATCGGGGATATGACAGAATTTGATTTCATAATCGACTGCCAAACAATATGATAGAGTTTTTTGAAAAAATACGGTATATCTACGAAGAGGCGTTTCCGATTGATGAGCGGCGTGATTTCAAACAACTTACAGACATATTCGACATCAATAAAAATATCGGTATCGAACCTATTACCGAAAACGACCGAATAATAGGATTTATCATCTACTGGATATTCGACTCGTTCGTATACATCGAGCATTTCGCAATAGATAAAGAAAAGAGAGGCAACGGCATAGGTACGAAAATACTGAAACGTTTTATAGCAAAAACAGACCGACCGATAGTTTTGGAGGCAGAGCTGCCGACCGACAAAATATCTACCGACAGAATCACATTTTACCAGCGACTTGGTTTTGAACTACATAACTACAAATATATCCAACCTGCTTACGACACAGACAGAAACCCCATCGAGCTATGCCTGATGAGCCATAGTACGACCTCGAACACTCCCGACTTGGATACCGTCCGAGACACTCTGTATCAATACGTTTATGGTATAGTTATCTAAGACGTTTTGTCGCCACAACAAATGAACTGCTATCGTTTTCTCCTCTGTACAAGATACGATACGAGCAACCCAGACAGATAGCCCAACACCAAGAACAGCGCCAGTATATATTTGCGTGGAATACAAGATACTGCCATATACGGCGATACAAAGTTTATTACATTTTTTTTGTTGGCAATATATGCAGAGAGGAAGTCTTTTTCTTTTATCAAGTCGCGTATGTCTGCATAATAGAGCCTTCGTCGAGAGGGTTCTATGGTTATTCCGTTCCTGTAATTGGTCTTAACGGCAAATTTCCCCCCGCCAAAGTAATCATATTCCGAAAATCGCTCCAAACGTTCTATCTCTTTATTGCAAAAATCTATTCTACTATTTGTCAGGGCTTTGGCTACCGAATCGGTGGTGCGTAAGCTCTCTATATTGTCGAGGTACGATACAAGCCCTTCCATATAAGGCTTATAGTCCGTAGTACCTTTCAGTATAAACCTGATAGAGAACATATAAGGCACTACAGTATTCAACGTATCCGACATCAGAGATGGTACGTTTGCCACGGCGACGGCATCGGGTATCGAGTCGCTACGGAAATCTATGACGGGCAATACCCGTATCTCACGCAAATGTTCGGTTTGTTTGTCGGTCAAGTTCAACTGTTTATTAAAAATAGCTCTATCGGTGTTTTTCAGCGAATTGAGCGTTTTTATCTCGGTTTCCAGAGCCAATCGATTTTCGGTAAAGAAGGTCGCTACCCCTTCGGCACTGTACTTCGTATTGGCAGGCAGGCTAACGATATACCCCGCTACCACAAACAAAATCATAACGGGAATAACTATCCAGAAATATTTCACCGACAGGCAAAGGCTTGTCTTTATGAAACAAAAAAGATTCGAGATGCCTTTTTTTGTCTTACGCCACATCATTATCAGCAGCTCGAACAGGCTTATTTCTCTATTGTCAGACATAGTATTTTTTCTTATAATTGTTTAAAGTTTTGCAAAAGTACGATTTTTTATTCGATAATAATCCAAAATATTTTATTCTGAAAAATAAAAGATGTAATTTTGTAAAAAATAAGTATATGGACAGGTTGATTTTTGCTACTAACAATAAACACAAGCTAAAAGAGGTCAGTGATATGCTCACAGGCGTATTCGATATTGTCGGACTGAACGAACTGAACTTTTTCGAAGATATCCCTGAGACATCCGATACTCTGCAAGGCAATGCTCTGATAAAAGCCGAATATATCTACAAAAAGTTTGGTTGCAATTGTTTTGCCGACGATACAGGGCTCGAGGTGGTAGCACTCGACGGAGCTCCCGGTGTATACTCTGCTCGTTATGCGGGCGACCCCACAAATTCGGGGAAAAATATCGACAAACTGCTGTTGGCTCTAAAAAATCAAGCAAACCGCAAAGCTCGTTTTAGGACAGTCATTGCTCTGATTATAAATGGAGAGCGGCATATTTTCGAGGGTGTAATAACAGGTACAATTGCAGAAGACCGTCTCGGCTTTTTCGGGTTCGGATACGACTCGGTATTCGTACCAGACGGATACGACAAAACATTCGCCCAGATGTCGGAAGACGAAAAAAACAAGATAAGCCATCGGGGACAGGCAGTGGCTAAACTTGTCGACTTCCTGAGAAACAATATCTAAACTAATGGACTTCATACAAAACATATCGTCCCCATACCTGGCTGCAATTCTTCTGGGTTTGGTATTTGTGCTCGACCCCTGTGCATTACTTTCTAATATTGCCGCAATAGGCTATATGTCAAAAGATTACAAAAACCGCAGACAGGTAATCCGCAACTATACATATTTTGCATTAGGCAGAGTGCTGACACTCGGCATATTAGGGGCGATACTCGTAGTATTGTTCAGAAAGAGCATATTGCTGCTCAATCTACAAAACTTCCTATCTGAATACAGCGAAATAACAATGGGCGTATTCTTTATAGTAATAGGAATTCTGTTGATTTTTGCAGACAAGATAACATTCCTACACGTCCATCTGCCGACCCAACGTATAGAGAGACAAAAAAGACATATCGCCCTGCAATCATTCATACTCGGCTCGCTTATATCATTGATACTCTGCCCTGCCAATATAGTGATATTCTTCGGAATACTAATTCCTCTCTCCATCGGTTCGTCGGCAGGGGTGTTCTTGCCCTCCGTATTTTCTGTCGCTTCCACACTACCGATAATACTACTAATGTTTATAATGGCACTGAGTGTTAACAACATAGATAAAATTTTCAGATTTACGGACAAAATAGGCAAATATCTTGTACGTATATCGGGAATATTATTCGTCCTCGTGGGCATCTATATCTGCATAGAACATCTGTTTTTACACGCACATTAAAAAGTGTTTAAACTTTTTGGGATATCATTATTCTAAGAGATTAAACAATAAAAATTTTACGATATGAAACGTTGTGTTATATTATTAGCGGCAGCATTCGTACTATCGTTGTCGATGTCTGCTCAGAAGAAAGTAACAGTAGAAGCTGCCAACGACGAAATCAGCGATAACCTCGATCTGAAAGCCATTGGTATTATTTTCGGTAAGGCAAAGAACCTCGAAGAGTTTGAGGAGATGATAAACGATTGGCGAAACCCAATCTCCAACTTAGACCTCAACTACGACGGCGAGGTAGATTATCTGCGTGTGTTGGAATCATCGGAAGGCAAGACACATATCATTGTCATACAAGCAGTTTTGGCACCAGACATTTATCAGGACGTGGCAACCCTTATTGCCACCAAGAAAAAGAACAAACCTGTCGTCCAGATCATAGGCGACCCGTATATATACGGTGTTAACTATATAGTCGAACCTGTATATATTTATACACCCGTTATTTACAGTTGGTTCTGGGGACCGGCGTATGTTCGCTGGTATTCGCCCTACTATTGGGGTTATTATCCTGTATATTACAGAAATTACTATTGTGTCTCATACGACGATTACTATTATTATCTCAGAGGTTACTACTCGGACTATCACTACGTTAGCTATCGTTATGTAGACCGTCCGAGATACGAATACAGAGAATCGAGGATATACAGAGATATGTCGAGAAGAGACTACAATACTCGTTATCCCGACAGAAGTTTCTCGAGCCGCAACTCGTCTCGTTCGGATATTACCAACCGCAGAGACATAGAAAGAACTCGCAGTGTATCCGGCGATTATCGCAGCGACAGGCAAACATCGAGGCGAGACGAGACGGGCACAAGGACTATCGACAACAGAACTGCACGCACCAATAGAGATAATTCATCGAATGACAGGACGTCTACTACGAGAGAAGGAAGAAGCGACATTTCGAACGAAAGGATATCTACATCCAGAGAGGGCAGAAATGGTACTTCTCGTGACAGAATATCCACTACCGTAGAAGGTAGAGATAACTCGAATAATAGAACATCTATTACACGAGAAAGTAGAGGTGATATTTCGAACGATAGAACATCGTCCTCAAGAGAAAATAGAAGCGATATGTCGAATGAAAGAGTATCTACCACCAGAGAGGGCAGAAGTGGTACTTCGAACGACAGGATATCCACTACACGCGACAACTCTTCCAGTAGCGACAGACGCGTGATAATCAATACAGACAGAAATAGTGAAACCCGAATAGAACGAAATGGCAGTTCGTCGAGAAGCGGTGATATATCAACAAGACGCGATAACAGCGGTAGCAGCGGCAGCCGTATAAGCCGCGAAAATTCAGGTTCTTACGGCAGCAGCATTCAGACCGACAGAAGTCGTTCGTCGTCGAGCTCGTCCTTATCACGTCCGACAGAAAGCAGTACCAGGTCAAGCAGCAGCGCAGGCTCGAGTCGTTCGTCATCGGAGGGTAGTTCACGGAGCGGTGGCGGCAGCAACAGAGAAGGCAGAAGATAATTCAATCGTTAACTTTAAGTAGCTATCAATGTATTTTGGGTAGCTACTTTTCTGTAAAAAATCCTTGTTCTGAATACAACAAAGCAAAACAACAACAGGTAGAAAAGCCGAATCGTTGAACAGAGAATGAACAGAAAAAAGGGGAATTTCACTTGAAATACGAAAACTCCCCTTTTTTGTTTTTTACAACATCGATATTGTATATCTATTGTCTTTAATTCAATTAATTATCACACCTTGAACGCTTCGGCAATAGCGTCGTCGAGTCCGTTGGGGTTCTTGCCGCCCGCCTGAGCAAAGAACGGCTGTCCGCCACCACCGCCCTGTATGTGTTTGGCGGCTTGCCGTACTATCTGCA
>ERZ772764.1854-NODE-1854-length-12907-cov-2.678182_pt1 | contig 12907 bp, 9 predicted proteins | sample MGYA00512163_ERZ772764 | MGnify/ENA primary metagenome ERZ772764 (study PRJEB29015, sample SAMEA2737903) | human oral metagenome | biome: human oral; feature: human-associated habitat; material: dental | place: China | collected 2094 ... | reverse complement strand
ATAAAAGCGGGCAATTCGTAATCACGTTTCTTCTTGCTTTCGAAAACAACGCCAATAGACTCGGCGCGAGCCAAAAGTTTCTTTCTTCTGTCGATGGTGCCGTTCTTATGGCAAAGCACAAGGATGGTAGTTTTCACGGGGTTTTCCAAGTATTTGGCCAAAGCATCTACCAATTTCAGGTTCTGCGCCTCTTTCACCATCTTCAGACGTTCCTCATAGATAGGGCGCCACTTGTTAATCATAGCTTGAAGGTCCTTGCTTCTCTGCTCCAAGTCGCGGTATTCGTCAGTGTCAGTTTCGTTGTTCTGACTCTTCATTAGCATCTGTTGCAGCATTAGTTTCTGCTGTTCGTCAGCCTTCTGAAGCTGTGCACCAAGCTTTTCAAGATTCTCCATAAATGCTAATGCACGGTCTATATGATTTTCTTTTTCCATCTTTTGGCTATCTTTTAATGTCTTTTTATGTGTACAAAGTTACAGAAAAAGTTCAGTATCACCACTGCTTCCAAATTATTTTCACGAAGAAAAGAATTTCTTTTCATGAAAAAAAATATTTTTCTTCACGTAAATAAATATTTCTTTTCATGAAAATAATTCGCAGTTGGTTGTTTTCTTTGTAATCTTCGTGTGTAAGACGGGATTTTATAGTATCTTTGCAAATAGATAAAAGAACACATTTCAGATGGAAAAGAAGAAACAGATAGATTGCTTTCTACCGTATAGCACAACTGCAATGATGCAGTCACTTGCTGCGCAGTTGTACGAGTCAGGTGTGGTAAAGAATATATATACGTTAGCTGCAGATGTCCTGCCTACTGAGGCACTGCCTCAGTACACCCATCAGCTACAAACAGGCGGCTTGCTATCCTTGGCAACCATGCGCCTTATAGCTACAACTGCAACAGCCGATTATGTCCTGCTTTATCTGAAGCAAGGACCTGTCACGTTAGGCTATCATGCGCTTGAGCGTATGCTGCAGGTGGCTGAGGAAACCGGTGCAGCAATGGTTTATGCTGACCATTATTCAGTGGAAGCAGGCAAGACGGTGAAGCATCCTGTTACAGCCTATCAGTTGGGCAGCATCCGAGATGACTTTGATTTTGGTTCTGTCGTACTTCTCAAGACAGCGTATTTGAATGAGTATGCTACAAGAGAGGTGGTAAAGGACTATCAGTTCGCAGGCTGGTACGACCTCCGTCTCTTCCTCAGCCGTAAGGGAGAACTCCTTCATCTGAATGAATATCTCTATACAGAGGAAGAGGATGACCTACGTGCAAGTGGTGAGAAGCAGTTTGATTATGTGAATCCTCGCAACCGTGAGGTACAGATTGAGATGGAGCAGGTGGCTACAGCACATCTCTCTGCTATCAAAGCCTTGGTTGATACAACACAATATGCACAGCCTGACTTCTCAGGTGAGGCTTTTCCAGTAGAGGCATCGGTGGTGATTCCAGTCTTTAATCGTGAGAAGACAGTGCGTGATGCGGTGGTTTCAGCGCTCTCGCAGAAGACAGACTTCCCTTTTAACGTAATCGTTGTTGACAACCATTCGACAGACGGAACAACGGAAATTCTCTCTTCTTTGGCAGCTGATGAACGTCTTATACATCTTATTCCTACACGTACAGACCTCGGTATAGGTGGCTGTTGGAATTATGCTATCAATGATGCGCATTGTGGTCGCTTTGCTGTTCAGTTGGATAGTGATGACCTTTATTCTTCAGAGAATACCTTGCAGGCTATTGTCAATGCTTTCCATGAACAGAAGGCTGCAATGATTGTAGGTTCTTACCGTATGTGCGACTTCGATCTTAACACCCTTCCACCAGGCTTGATTAGTCATAATGAGTGGACAGAGGATAATGGTTGCAACAATGCCTTGCGTATCAATGGACTCGGTGCACCACGTGCTTTCTTCACTCCTTTGGTTCGCCAGCATCAATTCCCTAACACAAGTTATGGCGAAGACTATGCGATGGGCTTGGCTTTCAGTCGTCGTTTCCGTATCGGACGAATCTATGATGAACTTTATCTGTGCCGTCGTTGGGGTGGAAACAGTGATGCTGTACTGAGCATTGATAAGGTAAATGCTAACAATCACTATAAAGATCAGCTGCGTACAGTTGAAATCTTAGCACGTCAGAAACAGAATCAAGATAGAGAGAAAGGGCTAACTGATTTTTTTCATAACCAGCTGAACCAATGGCAAGACGTTGCAAAACGTTTTGAAGAGTTGAAAGGTGTGCAGACGCGTGAGGTGGGTTCAGCCCTTGCGCAATTCAATCCTGCACGCTTGGTGAGTACAGGGGCAAAGATTGATAAGGCCACATTAGCTAAGCGTCCTTGCTTCCTTTGTGAAAAGAATCGCCCGGAAGAGCAGATAACACTGCCTTTTGGAGAAGGGTTTGATATTCTTATCAATCCTTTCCCAATTCTCCCTGTTCATTTCACGATACCTTCTCGCCATCATCAACTGCAGGCAATAGCAGAGAATTATGTACAGATACATCGCTTATTGAGGGCTTATCCGCAGCTAATGGTGTTCTATAATGGACCGAAGTGTGGTGCCAGTGCACCTGACCACTTGCACTTTCAGGCAGGAACAAGTGGTATTCTTCCTTTACAACGTGACTGGCAACGGCTTTATGAAACCTCTCTTCCGCTCTTAAAACTGAATGATGTGGAGGGAATCTATGAGATAAAAGACTATATCTGTCCAGCTTTAGCTATCGTGAGTCATACAGAGAAGCACGATGTTGAGCTCTTTAGCCGTTTATATGAATCACTTCCAATGAAGGAAGATGAAACTGAGCCGATGATGAATGTCGTGGCTTGGCGTAGTGGGGAGGCGTTTATTTCAGTCGTATTCCCACGTGAGAAGCATCGCCCTGATTGTTATTCTGCTGGCGGAGAGGCACAGTGTCTGGTTAGTCCGGGTAGCTTGGATATGGCAGGATTGATGATATTGCCTCGTCAGATCGACTTTGAAGAGATGACTACAGAACGTGCTAAAGCCGTTTTGCGTGAGGTGTCACTGTCAGATGAGGTGATGGCAGAAGTCGTAAAGCGGATTCGTAATAAGGCGGTTGACCTCGCTTTCGATGATTGGAAGCAAGAACCTATAGTTTCGGTAGGTATTGTTAGCGGCGACGAAATTCGTTTTCAGCTGAATGGTACTTATACAATAGGAAACAAAGAGGTGACAGGTAAACAGACCGTAAAGTTCAAAGACGGACAGATTCTGTGGGATTCTCTGCTCTATCAGGAACTTTGCTTTACCCCGCAAAATGATGATATATCTTTCACTTTGGAGGATGTTACTATCGGTGTAGACTTCCATTGGGAGCGCAAAGAGGCACAAACCTTCCTCGGAAAGCTACGTTTTGTCGTTGATGGAGATAGACTCTGGGCCATCAATGAACTGCCTGTGGAGTGTTATTTGGCAAGTGTCATCTCAAGTGAGATGAGTGCTACATCATCATTGGAGCTTTTGAAGGCCCACGCAGTAATCTCTCGAAGTTGGCTATTGGTACAGATGAGACGACGAAAAGCCATAGAAATGGGCGTTCTGGCGGCTTCAGCACCGATGAAAGTGTCGGATGAAGAAGGTGTGGTTTGGTATGATAGTGATGCTCACACTCTGTTTGATGTCTGCGCAGACGACCATTGTCAACGTTATCAGGGCATTACGAAGGCAACGAGTTCACATGTTGAAGAGGCAATAAAGGCTACCCGTGGACAGTTGTTGATGAATGGAAAGGAAATTTGCGATGCTCGTTTCAGTAAGTGCTGTGGAGGTGTTTCGGAGGAATATGAATACTGTTGGGACAATACTCATAAACCCTACCTACTCTCTGTAGTAGATAATGCACCTTTGGGAACAGCCCCTACGATTGATCTCACTGATGAGAAGACGGCACAGGAGTGGATTCTGTCGTCTCCAGAGGCTTTCTGTAATACAAAGGATGCGGCAGTCTTGGGTCAGGTGCTTAATAATTATGACCAAGAAACGCAAGACTTTTATCGCTGGACAGTAGACTTCACACAGTCAGAACTTGCTGAGCTAATCCGTCGTAAGAGTGGTCTTGATTTCGGAGAGATTATCGCTCTCTTGCCTTTGGAGCGTGGTAAGAGTGGTCGTATCACGCGTTTGAAGATTGTAGGGACAAAGCTCACACGTATTGTCGGTAAGGAATTAGAGATAAGACGTGCGTTAAGTGAAAGCCATCTATACAGTTCTGCGTTCGTGGTAGAACGTAGTGAGGTCGTGAATGGTGTCCCACAGCACTTCCGTCTTATTGGTGCAGGGTGGGGACATGGTGTTGGCTTGTGTCAGATTGGTGCTGCTGTAATGGGCGAGAAGGGCTATCGATATGATGAAATTCTCCATCACTATTATCAGACAGCAACCATTGAGGCACATTATAAATAAAGCATACGAAGATGCACGAGGAGCAGAAGATAATCAATGGAATTCCTATTGTAGACCAGTGGCGTAGCTATTGGCTCTGGCTTCCTACGCTCTATTTGACACGTGGACTACCGTATGTTATCTTGTTGATGACTTCATTAGTCTATTTCAACAGAATGGGCTTGTCGAATGGTGCTATTACGCTGACTTCCTCATGGTTTCTTCTGCCGTTCATTCTCCGTCCTTTGTTGGGTAGATTTGTCGTTGGCTATTGGAGTAAGTATGCTTGGATTATCTTAACCGAGCTGGTTATGGCATTAAGTTTAGGAGGAATAGCCTTTACGGCACCAACGTCTAACTGGTTTGAATGGACTGTTTTCTTCTTAATGATAATAGCAACGGTAGCTGCTTTGCATGATGTGGCTATCGAAAGACTTTATAAGCGTGAAGCTACTTTGTATCATCGTCCTGCTTTCTTTGGTGTTCGAGCAGTTTCTTATTTGCTATCTATTATCGTTGGAATGGCTATTCCTGTCACGATAGCAGGTAATTTAGAGGTTATCAATAGGACTGTAGCTCCTTCGTGGTCATCTATCTTTTGGATTTTATCAACTTTGGTGACTTGCTTGATGTTGCTACATGCTATCACGCTTCCTAAAGACAATATTCATGCAAACCTCCCGATATGGAGTGGGGTGACACGTCAATGGTGGCACGATGTCAAGGCAGCCTTTATACGTCGTCCTCATTACGTGGCTAACTTATGTTTCTTATTCTGTTTTCTAATACCTGAAGGGATGTTCTTCAGAATAGCACCTCTCTTCTTGATTGACCCTGGGAGTAATGCTGGATTGGCACTCTCACCACAAGAGTTAGGATTGGTATTAGGAACAGTGGGCACGTTCTCGCTGATAGGGGGGAGTGCTATGGGAGCAACATTGGTGAGGAAAGATGGTTTGAAACGTTGGTTGTGGCTGTTTGTGATAGCTTTTACCTTACCAAAGTTTGTCTTTGTCTACCTCAGTTATTACTTTGTTTCCACCTTATCTATCATCAATCTGTGTATGATAGTTGAGCAGTTCGGAGCAGGACTTGGTCTGACGGTTTATGTTGTATGGCTTACTCATTGTACAAAAGGGGAACACTCCACATTTACTTATTCATTAGGTACGGCTATCACTGCTTTCTCATTGGTGATGACAGGATGGTTTACTGGTTTCTTGCAGGAGTATGTGGGTTATCGTCGCTTCTTCCTCCTTGTAGCAATCTTAGGTGTTATCAGCTTTGTCGCGACCTACTTTATACCTGTCACAGAGGAGATAGGAAAGAGAAAAAGAATGGTTTGATAACGCTTGACATGACGGCTTAGCTGTTTGTTTTTAGCCGTTAACCTTTATAAAAAAGTCATGAATTTGTTTGTGTCTCACGGAAAATGTTGTACTTTCGCAAATAGATAGTTATAAAAAATAGTAAATAAGATGAAGATTAAGTATTTCTTAATGGCAGCTGTTGTCACTTTGATGACAGCCTGTGGTACGGCTTCAAAGGTTCCTTTGACAGGTCGTACACATCGTATCAGTATTTCTGATGCGCAGCTTCTTAGCCTCAGTAATCAGGAATATACAAAGTTTATGGCATCGGCAAAGCGTTCTACTGATGCGAAGAATACGGCTATGGTTCAGCGAGTAGGTCGTAACCTTGCTCGTGCGGTGGAGACCTACTTACGTAATAATGGTTATGCTAATGAGATAAACAATTTCAAATGGGAGTTTAATCTCGTTCAGGACAAGCAGGCTAATGCCTTCTGTATGCCGGGTGGTAAGATTGTTGTTTATGAGGGATTGCTACCTTACACACAGAATGAGGCAAGCTTGGCAATCGTTTTGGGGCATGAGATTGCGCATGCCGTAGCTAAGCACAGTGCTGAGCAGATTACAAAGCAGATGAATCAGCAGATGGGAACCAATATATTGGGGACTGTCTTGAACTCTGCTGTTGGTAGTGGAGTAGGCGATATCGCTTCACAGGTAGCGGGAGGATACTTCTCTTTCCGTAACCTGAAGTACAGTCGTGATAATGAAAGTGAAGCTGATTATATGGGACTTATCTTTGCTGCAATGGCTGGATATGACCCAGCAAATGCTGTAACATTCTGGCAACGAATGGCTGCAGCAACTAATAGTAATCGTTCTGAGATTTTGAGTGATCACCCTTCTGATGCTCGTCGTATTGAGGATATCAAGAAGTGGCTGCCTGAAGCTGAGAAATATTATCGTGGTCGTGGCTCTAATCGTGTCTCTTCTGCGGGATATTCACAGTCGTCTGGGACATTACATATAGGCGGTTCTTCGTCTTCTAAACGCTCAAATAGGCGTTGATAAAGTTGATTAACTATCATTTATGATATCTTCTTACGGCTATTTGCTTTTTCAAGAACGAAAGCAAATAGCCGTAATTTTTATATGATTATTACTGTTTGATAAAAAACGAAATGACATTCTTTTGTATGTGGAACTCCTCTCAAATTAACATAATCATATAAGGCTTGGAAAAATAAAACTCTTCAGACCAAATATCTGTCTTTGTTTTTTGCTTGAATAGCTTACTTTTGACGGCTGATTAACTCTATTTTTATAGTATATTATAAGCTGATGAGCACTCCGCACCATTGGTGCGAAGCACTAACACGACATGTGCTAAGCATTAACACGTCACGAGTTAAGCACGAATACGTTGGTTGGATATACAAAGATGCGAGCATAATGGTCATCATATTGAATATCAAAAGCCACTAACGGCTAACTTATACGAAATGTTTATTAGGTGTTATGCTTTGTATTATATTGTCATCTTGTAAAGAAATACTTTTCTGATAGTTGGTAAGTAGCTATTAAAGTGTTATTTTTTTGTGAAAGATTTGATGGAATCATCTTTTATTATTATCTTTACAAACGAAATTAAACCTTTAAAGCTATGATGGATTATCTGATACAAAACCTGTGGTTAACATGGTTGTTAGTAGGTCTTGTTTGTCTGATTTTAGAGTTGATGAACGGAGACCTTTACCTTATGTGCTTTGCGATAGGTAGTTTATGTGCCTCACTTACTTCCGCATTCACGGATAGTTTTGTTGTTCAAGTTGTGGTATTTGCGGTCTTCTCTGTATTGAGTATTTTCTTAGTACGACCAGTTGCACTTAAATATCTTCATCAAGGTGCGGATAAAAGATTAAGTAATGCTGAAGCATTGATTGGTCGTGAAGGAAAGGTGACAGACGCTATCGAGGCTGGTGGATATGGCAGAGTAAAGATAGATGGTGACTCTTGGAAGGCGCAGTCTATTGATGGTGCTGCAATTGACCAAGGTGTTGCTGTACGTATTTTACGACTTGACTCTATAATTGCAACGGTTGAGCGTTGTTAGAAAGTTATCTGATAATAATTAAATAAAACAAATAATAACCTTCGATTTCTCCCTTTGTTAAGATAAAAAGACGAGTGGAGGAAATCAAAAACTTTAATGCTTATGGATATGATAGCTTATGTGCTAATTGCTATTGTTGTGTTAGCACTCGTTTTTGCCAAGATGTCAATTGTGATTATCTCACAAAGTGAAACAAAGATTATTGAACGTCTTGGAAAGTATTATGCAACTCTTCAACCCGGTATCAACATCATTATCCCTTTCATTGATCATGCTAAGGATATTGTTGCATTGCGTGCAGGACGTTATACCTATACAAACTCAATTGACTTGCGTGAGCAGGTGTATGACTTCGATCGCCAGAATGTGATTACAAAGGATAATATTCAGATGCAGATTAATGCACTGCTTTATTTCCAAATCATCGATCCATTCAAGGCTGTGTATGAGATTAATAACTTGCCAAATGCGATTGAGAAGTTGACACAGACTACACTTCGTAATATCATTGGTGAGATGGAACTTGACCAAACACTGACCTCTCGTGATACGATTAATACTAAATTGCGTGCCGTTCTTGATGATGCTACAAACAAGTGGGGAATCAAGGTAAATCGTGTTGAGCTTCAGAACATTACTCCTCCAGCAAGTGTTTCTGAGGCAATGGAGAAGCAGATGCAGGCTGAACGTAACAAACGAGCAACCATCCTTACCAGTGAAGGACAGAAGCAGTCGGCAATTCTCCAGTCAGAAGGTGAGAAACAGGCTGCTATCAACCGTGCTGAAGCTAACAAACAGCAGCAGATTCTTATTGCTGAAGGTGAGGCAGAGGCTCGCATTCGTAAGGCTGAGGCTGAAGCTATTGCCATTCAGAAGATTACAGATGCTGTTGGTCAGAGTACGAATCCAGCAAACTATCTTATTGCACAGAAGTACATTCAGATGCTTACAGAACTCGCACAGAATAACAATCAGAAGACTGTTTACCTGCCATTTGAGGCAAGTAATCTCATGGGTTCTATCGGTGGGATTAAGGATATGTTTAAGTAATGCTTCTTTTAAGCATCGCTTTTGCTGCGAATAATTAAATATAAACACTAAAATAGATGACTACTCCGTAAGCTTCTCTTGCTATAAAGGAACTTACGGAGTGGGTCTTTGAAGAAATGAAAAAACTTTGTATCTTTTGTGGTGCACGTCCTAACTTTATAAAGGTAGCACCAATTATCAGGGTAATCAATAGACTTTCTGAGGAGAATAGTTCTCATAAGGTTTCTTATTCACTGGTTTATGCGGGTAGTGCAGATGACCCTACACTCGAAGATCAGCTCTTTGAAAACCTTTCCATTCGCAGACCAGATGTTTATCTTGGCGTAGAGTGTGAGAACTTGAATGAACTTACAGGTCAGGTGATGTCTAAGTTTGAGAAGTATCTACAAGAGAATCCATCTGATGTGGTTATCGTTGTGGACGATCTTGCTTCTACAATGGCGGCTGCTATTGTTACTAAGAAGCAGGCAATCACCCTTGCACATATTGCAGCTGGTACTCGTTCATTTGACATTACGATGCCTAAGGAAATCAATCGCTTGGTAATTGACGGTCTTTCTGATATACTTTTTACAGCCGGATTTAGCAATAACAGCATTGCTAACAAGGAAGGAGCAGAGTTGTCAAAGGTTTATATGGTGGGTAATATTCTCATTGATAATATCCGCTATGACCGTGAGCGTATTGAGGGTATGAGGCTTTCGGATATTGACGAGTTGGCTGGCTTACCTTTGAAAGAGGGTAACTACCTTGTCTTTACATTGAACCGTAAGGCTTTGTTGGCTGACCAAGACAATCTTGAACGAATGTTACACGTATTGAGTGAGACTGCTGGTGACATGCCAATCATTGCTCCTCTTCGCGACTCAGCTGTACAAGTTATCATGGCACTTAGCTTGAAGAAGAATATCAAACTCCATAACCTCCACATCGTCAAACCATTGGGTTATCTTGAATTTGCTTATCTTACAGCTCATGCTAAGGGAATCATTACTGACTCTGGTAATGTTGCAGAGGAAGCAACATTCAATGGTGTGCCATGTATTACGCTTAATAGCTATACAGAACACATTGAGACTGCAAAGGTAGGTTCTAATGTTTTGGTTGGTGAAGACCCAGAGTTGCTCCGTTCGGCATTATCTGATATGGTTGCAGGAACATGGAAGAAGTGTGGTGTTCCAGAACGTTGGGATGGCCGTTCAGCTGAACGTGTTGTTCAAATCCTACTCGAACGTCATTAATTCGCATTTATATTGAGAGTGGCTTTAACGCTCTTAATGTAGGGACAGATATTCTTGTTGTTCGCTATCATTATAGAATAGTCGGACAATAGAGGATATCTGTCCTTATTGTTTCTATAGGATAAAAGTGCAAAAGACTAAATGTTGCTTTTATGTATGCAGTATTAAGTAATTAGGTTAGTAAGAGATTGTGCGGTAATTAGTGCTTAGCACCATTGGTGTTTACCAACAGCACGATATGTGCGGGGCACTAACACGTCGACTGAAGGTGGGAGGATAGGGATGTTATGGTTATCATTACGAATACAGTATGATGTTAATGCTTATCTAATATTGTGGTTGTTTGCCAGGCATATGTATTTCTTAATCCAAGAATTCCTCCTTTCCAGTAATCATAATTATGAATTGTGAATTATGAATTCTGAATTAAAGAAATATCATATTTATGATTTTGAATTATGAATTCTGAATTATTTAGTACCTTTGCATAAGTCTTTTAAATAGCAAAAGTTTATGCACGACCATATAGATAACTATACTTATCTTACGCAAGCACCAGTTCATCGAGTCATTATCACAATGGCGATACCGACTATCATCTCCATGCTTGTAACGGGATTATACAATATTGCCGATACGTTCTTTGTTGGTAAGATTGATACACAAGCTACAGCAGCAGTAGGTGTTGTGTTTTCTCTGATGTTCTTTGTGCAGGCAATGGGCTTTTTCTTTGGGCATGGTTCGGGTAATTATATCTCTCGTGAGTTAGGAGCACGTCGTCATGAAAATGCGATAAAGATGGCATCAACAGGCTTTTTTAGTTCGTTTCTTGTTGGAGTAATTGTTCTTATCCTTGGTGAGATATTCCTCACTCCCCTCTCCTTGATGCTTGGAAGTACACCTACCATTCTTCCTTACACAGAAGACTATATGCAAGTTATCCTACTTGGTGCACCTTTCTTGACCTCATCACTTACTTTAAACAACCAGATGCGATTGCAAGGAAACGCCAACTTTGCGATGTATGGGATTGTGACAGGTGCTATTTTAAACGTACTTCTTGACCCTTTCTTTATCTTTACTTGTGGTATGGGAGTTAGTGGAGCAGCTTGGGCAACAGTGATAGGACAGGTAGTGTCCTTCGTTATCCTTTTCTTAATGACGCGCAGGGGAGAAAATATTGCTATCAAGTTTCGCAATTTCTCGCCTTCAATACAGATGTATAAGGAAATCTTCTATGGGGGTAGTCCTTCTTTTATGAGGCAAGGTTTAGCTTGTATAGCCACAATGTCATTAAACTTAGCAGCAGGTGTTTATGGCGATTCGGCTATTGCAGCGATGAGTATTGTTGGGCGTATTGCAATGCTTTCTTTTGCTGTTGTCATCGGATTGGGACAGGGTTTTCAGCCCGTCTGTGGCTTTTGTTATGGAGCAGGCTTATACGACAGGTTGAAGGAAGCCTATAAGTTTACGGTAACTATTGGTACGATTTTTCTTATCGTGTTAGCTATTATCGGCTGGATGATAAGTGGAACGCTGATAGGTGTCTTCCGTGATGACCCTGAAGTGATAGCAATAGGTGTCGTTGCATTGCGCTGGCAACTCTGTGTTTTCCCTGTTAATGCACTTATTTTGGCAAGTAATATGCTTGCTCAGACCTGCCGCAAGCCGTGGCGTGCGAACATTTTGGCAGCAGCCCGACAAGGTTTGTTCTTTATTCCGCTGATATTTATTCTTCCATCTTATTTTGGGCTGTTAGGTGTTGAGATGTGTCAAGCCGTCAGTGACGTGCTCTCTTTCACACTTACAGTACCTATTGTTATTTACACCTTCCGTGAGTTTACACGTGAAGCAGCAGCAAAGAAAGCAACAGTATGAGTACACTTTATATTAAAAATATGGTTTGTGATCGCTGTAAAATGGCTGTTAGCCAAACTTTGCAGCAGGTTGGACTACACCCCCAAAAGGTTGAATTAGGTGAAGTTAGTATTGAGGAAGACCCTTCTTCTGTCCAACTTTCTACCCTTCGGACAGCCCTTAAAGAGCTTGGTTTCGAACTTCTTGACGACCGTCGTCAGCAAACCATCGATCACATCAAGTCTGCTTTAATCAGACTTGTGCATTACCATGATAATCAAAGTTCAACTAATCTTAGTGATTATCTGTCATCCGAACTTCGTCAGGACTATAGTGCGCTTTCAAAACTCTTCTCTGAGGTCGAAGGAAAGACTATCGAACGATATTATATCGAGTTGCGTATAGAGCGGGTGAAAGAGTTTATTCGTTATGATGAGTTGACCTTGACGCAGATAGCCCTTCGTATGAATTACTCTTCTGTGGCTTATCTCTCCAGTCAGTTTAAGTCAGTAACTGGCATGACTCCAAGTCAGTTCAAGTCGATGAAAGATAATCTTCGAACACCGTTAGATAAACTTTAGTGGGCTTTCTATGGTTGTTTATATAGGCATATTCAAAAAGTCCCCTGCTAATGCTTAATAGTTGTTTCTTGTATTGCTCTTCACTTTCTTTTTACTTTATCTTCTCTTGGTTATTCTATCCAATCTTTATATTTTTTCGCATTTCCTTGCCAGTTCTAAAAGAATGTCTTACCTTTGCAGCCGTGAAACAATTAGCAATGACATATCAGACCAATTCAGCACAGCAAAGAAACTTTGATTTCTTTGCCTTTTTTAGTGCTTTATATTTGGTAGTTTCAGATATTTTGCTAACACACACACACACACACACACACAGGCGCACCTAGCGTTTAATCATACTTTTTT
>ERZ772764.1853-NODE-1853-length-12913-cov-13.709675_pt1 | contig 12913 bp, 15 predicted proteins | sample MGYA00512163_ERZ772764 | MGnify/ENA primary metagenome ERZ772764 (study PRJEB29015, sample SAMEA2737903) | human oral metagenome | biome: human oral; feature: human-associated habitat; material: dental | place: China | collected 2094 ... | reverse complement strand
AACAAAAAATAGTTATAGATGTAAAATCAGTATATGATTCTTTAAATATAAAAAATAAGATAGACTATTCTATTTTTCAAAAAGCATATTTAGGTTATGTACAAATTTCACATAAAAATCCTGGTGTTTTAATAATAATAGACTATACAAAACCTTCAAATGAGGAAAGATTTTATGTGTTAGATTTAAATAAGAAAAAACTTGTTTATTCAACACGTGTTGCTCATTCTAAAAATTCAGGATTAGAAATTCCTTTAGAATTTTCAGATGATCCTAACTCTTATCAAAGTTCATTAGGTTTCTTTGTCACATTAGGAGAATATAATGGTGCTTATGGATATTCTTTAAGGTTAAAGGGACTTGAAGAAAATATAAATGCCAATGCTGAAGATAGAGCAATTGTTATTCATGGTGGAGATATAGTTGAAGATGAGTATATTAAAAAATTTGGTTTTGCAGGAAGAAGTTTAGGCTGTCCTGTATTGCCTAATTCCTTAACAAGAGAAATTATAGACTTTATTAAACATGGAAGAGTACTATTTATTTATGGTAATGATGAAGAATATATAGATGAAAGTACATATTTAAGTAAATTAGCATCAGTATTTGAAGGAAGTCCTAAAAATATTGTTGAGATTGAAAAGCTAGTTGAAGTTCAGAAAACTTCTCCAACAACTACAGTTGTAGCTACAACTACTGCTCCAACAACAGTTGTATCTGATAATAAAAAAGATAATACTAATCGTGAAATTGTAATTGCTGAAGCTAATACCACAAAAATTTTTGAAATTATAAAGCAAGAATATAAATACACAAACAGTGTAGATAATAATAAAATAGCTTATACTAGATTATTAAAAGATGTGATCCAGGAAAAACTTAATAAAACTCCTGAAATAAAAGAAGGTACTGAAAATAAAAAATTAAATGATGAAAACATAAATAATCAGGAACAAGCAGTTGAGCAAACTGTTACAATAGATAATGCTTCAGAGACAAAAAAAGATGATGAAACAGTAGTACCTCAGCAAAATGAAAATGTACAAGAAAATAAAAAAGAAGAAAGAAAATATCCAGAAGAAGTTACTAAAAAAAGTTTAGGTATTGGAATAAAATTTAAATAGTTTTTACTACTAAATGGCTATTATAAGTTAATAAAATTTATAATAGCTTTTTCTATTATTATTGATATAAATTTACTAATTATTTTATTTTTTATTCTAATATATAATAAAAATCTATAAAATATTTTTCCTTGCTCCATTTATGCACCAGATATAAAGAAAAGGAGTTATTAAAACTCCCTTAGTAAATTATATTTTATTTATTGGCTTTTAGCTTATTTATTAAATTTATAGCCTCATTTTCTCTATCAGGATACAAATGACTATAAACATTTAATGTCATTGCTGTGTTACTATGTCCTAATCTCTTTGATATTAAAAGTATATCCACACCATTATTAATTAAAAAACTTGCATGGCTATGTCTTAGGTCATGGACCCTCAACTCTCTTCCTAATACTTTTATAGCTGCATTTTTAAAGTTATATCTATAACTTGCCTTATTAAATCTAAATATAAAATTATCGTCCAAAATATATTTAGCTTTATCAATATAGTCTTTTATCTCACTCAATAAGACATCATCAATTTTTATAACTCTAATACTTCCTTTTGTTTTTGGAGTTGTTATAATGCTTTTACCACTTAGATTAGTATATGACTTTGTTACTGATATAGTCTTATTATTAAAATCTATGTCATCAATCTTTAGAGCTCTAGCCTCTCCAATTCTTAGCCCTGTCCAAAATAATAATTTAAACATTAACTTCATATCAGAATTATTAACTTGTTCTACTATTTGATTGAACTCATCTACTGTTATAATACTCATTCTTTTAGATACCTCCAATTTTAATCTATCCACCATATCAAATGGATTACTTGCTAAATTCTTATATCTCACACACCAGGTAAATAACATTTTAACATATGCGTTTATAGTCCTTATTGAGCTGCCTTTATATTTCCTAAGTAAATTATTTTGAAAATTGCTTATTTGAATTGGTGTTATATCAGATATTAAAAGATTATCAAAATATGTAATGCTATTTAATATATTTGACATATTCATGTAGGTTAATTCCTTTATTCGTAGCTTTTTAAATTCTAAATACTGATTAACTGCTATTTTAAAGGGGATATTAGAGCCTAAACTATTGTCTAAGATTACTTTTTTTTCATATTCTAAAGCTTCTTTTTTACTGTTAAAACCTCTTTTAAATATTCTCTTACTTTTGTTATTTAAAAGCTTTATTGTGAATCTAGCATTCCATCTGCCTGTATACTCTCCTTTTATTTTTTCCTTTTCTGCACTCATTTTTAAACTCCCATTCTTTGAAATAAGTAGTCTTCTCTAATCTTCCCTTGTACAGTTAGATAACCTTTATTTTTTAGCTCAGTGTTTAATGCCCTTATAATTTCATAGGCTTTTGGTTTACTAACTTTTAATATAGTCTTAACTTCATTTACATCTAACATCTTCATTGAATCAACTCCATTTCATATGATAAAAGTCTAATTTTTATACTCTTTCATATCCTGCACTATTATTGCTCCATTATCTAACCTATCAATTATCTTGATTCCCATTTCTTCAAATATTTCATTACTGAATCTAGCTATCTTGTAGTCAGCTAAACACATTATAGCTTTATCCTTGCTAAATACTTCATATTCTTCTAACTCTTCCAAATATTCTGTATAATCTCTTTTATCTCCACTCAATAAATACTTGATAAATTTATATTGTTCAATAACTAGCTCCAGTTTATCCCTATCAGTTTTTAGATTATCAAAATTATATGGTGGATTATAATTATTTTGTGTTATAAACTCCATAATTTTAAGCATATAACCGAATGTAAATTCTAATCTATCCATAAAATTGTATCTATCATCATTTAAAAGTTCATAACAAATATGCTCAAGCAATAAGCCTGTTTTTCTCTTGTAATCATCTGTATTATAAGTTTTTTTATTTAATTTAATTTTCATTTTTTAACCCCTTCTTTTGTGATTTTAGTTTATTAATTATATGTTCACCACCTTTTAAAAAACTTTCCTTACTTGAAATATTTATTAAATTAACTGCTCTTTGTATAATCTCCCTTTTTAAGTCCTCTGAAATCTCTGAATACTTTATAAACTTACTAAATTCAGATAGTTCAATCTTTAATTTTTCACTTGCTTCTATTTTCATATTTTTAAAATCTTCCTTTTTTAGCTAACTTGAACTTGTTTTTATTAAATTTTGTATTATATTTTTAGTATTTTTTAGTAAATATACTTTTTTAAAAAAAATGGTAACTATTGAAATGTATTTAATACCAATATAATTTTAATGTTTATCTAAAGTGTAAATACTGTTTTATTTTTTTGGTTACTCATTCAACTAATGAATTAATATATAGTTTAGAAAAATGTAACCGAGTAACTACTTTTTTTAAATTTCTTTATATATATATTATTTTTTTAATTAACTATATATAGAGAATATACGAGTAATTAGTTACTGGTTACAAACACTATTTGAATATAGATATAATCTATTGTTAAGTGTGTAACCATTTTTTATTAAATTGGTTACTTTTAGTTACTAGTTTTTTTAATATCTTTTAAATACAGATAAAATCTAATATTGAACATGTAACCATTTTTAAAAAATAGTTAAATATATCTAATATTCAATAGTTTAAATTAATACATTTTATTTTTTTATCCTTAAATAAATTTTTTTATATAAAAATATGTTACCATTTTTTTAATATTATTTTTCTGTTGCTTCCTGCTCCAACATTTTAAAAGTTTTATTTACTTTTCCATTATTTCTAACCAACATCACTTCAATATTTTCTATATTTGCTCTTATTCCTTTGCTAAAACTAATTTTAGATATAGATTTAAAACCATTCTCATTACAAAATTTAATATATTTTTCATATGCTTCAGCCACTGGCATATTATTAAAAGCTTTCTCTCTTAGATATGAATTTTCTTGAACTTCCTCAATAAAATATAATATTGGATTATTACCCTTATCAAACTCATCTAAACAACTTTCAGATTTATAAGAATATGTAAACCTATTATTTTTTATTAGCTCTTTCAAGCTCTGTAAAGCCAATACGAGTAAAGCCTCCATATTTTCATTTGATGTCATTTCTTTCACAATATGGGGATTTAAGTTGCCTTTTTCTATACTGTAAGTATTAGAGAATGGGACAAATATTAATCTATCTTTTACTGCTCCTGTCTTATCATCAAATCTAGGCATATTATTACAACTAAAAATATGCTTTGCTATTGGTCTATAAGTGAATGCATCCTTTCCCTTTTGCTCAATTAAAACATCATTCCCAGCAATAACCTTTTTAAACTTACTATCATCACCTATATACTGGCCACTAATATCATCACCTAAATTAATTGATTTATTCATAATACCAAATAAACCAAATCTTGAAACTATATCTTGAATATCTAAGTTACAACAATTATCAGTACCAAAAAAGATTTTTAATACTTCTAAAAATTTACTTTTTCCATTTCTATGGTCGCCTTTAATTACAAGGGCTTTTCTTAGAAAACAATCAGGATATAAACAATAGCCTAAAAACTCCATTATTATTTTTGCTAGATTATCATCATCACAGACTAAATCTAATATATAATCTAAAATGTCTGTATAATCTGCATTAGGATTATAATTATAGTCAATATAAAAGGTTGTAACAATCTTTGGAGTATGTTCATATAAAACTATGTCATCATCTGCTATATTAATTAAACCATTCTTTACTGAAATATAATCAATGTCCTTCTCTTTTTCAGGTGCTTCAAAATATACTTTTTTTAATATCTCTTTTCTTTGCTTCTCATTTAGATTTTTATTTACTTGATGTATTAAGTTTTCAATTTCTGTATTAGTTAAGCATCTGTAACATTTTTCATCATAACCATAGATTAAATTATCTATCCTGATTAAATTATTTTCCTCTACCAGCTTTTTAGCTATGAAAAAAGAATTTATATTAATCTTTGTATTAATTTCATCTACAAACTTATTTATTTTATCTTTTTGATTTTCTAATACTTGTCCATCTATTCCAATTTCTTTTAAAAAGTCATTTAATTTTCTTTTGTCCATAGCCCAACCCCTTATATTTAATTACCTGCTTTTATTCTGTCAAAAGGATCATAATCTAAACTATAAAATTCATCTATTTGATTAGCTTTTTCTCCCAGTATAAAATATAAATGTTGTGTTAGTTCTATGGTATCAAGTATTGATTTTTCAATATTTATAAATATCTTCTTTTTTTCTTCTTCAGATATTGTATTTTCTTCCAACTCACTTAATAACTTAAATATTTTCTTTTTTGAATCTCTTGTTAATATCATTTTTTCTAATACTTCTTTATCATTCATAAAATCTAAAAATGTAAATACAGTATTTTTTATCTCTTTTTCCATCGGTTTTTACTCTCCTTTTTTATATGGTCCGAAAAGTCCAGTCTAAAATTTATCTTTACATTTACCAAGCAATGTTATATAATGGCTTCATAGAAAAGCCAAATAATACTACCTTTGATTTGCTTGGTCGCTATCAGTTGTAATATTTAGGCTTTTTTCTTTTTCTTCTAACTCTTTTAACTTTTGTATAACTTCATCCATTGTTCCCCTAATATATAAATTCATTCCTTAGCCTCCTTAGTCATTAACTGGTCTATCTCAACCATTGTAATGGTCCATATCTTATCAATATCATCTTTGCCTAATTTTCTTAATACTTTAAAATCATATTTCTTATGAATCTCTAGTACCATAAATTCAAAATCTATTGATACAGTGTAATCTCCAATTACTTCATGTACTCCTAATACTGTCAATAATGTTATAATTCTCTTTTCTTCTTGTCCCTCCTTAAATTTAATATCAATATCATCTCTTTTAATAAATATCTTCTTAGCTTCATATGATAAAGCCATAAATAAACCGTCAATATAAACTTTCTTAATCATTTACCAGCTCCTTTTTAATATAACAGTTATAATCATCTATGACCTTTTCAAGCATTTGCTCAATTTCATACTCCCTAGCATTTTTAAAATTACTTTCAATCTCTTTTTTATCTACTTCAATAATATCTTGCTTTACCAACTCCTTTACTAAATTAGATAATAACTTTTCAATTTTTTCTCTATTTTGGATATACATTCAATCACTCCCTATCTAATATTTTTTTTGGTCACTTCTTTTTTATTAACTTCTTTCATATATCACACCCTTATAATTTCAATTTTAAACTCTTGCCTAAAGCCTATATGTTTAAATTTTTTAATCAAATCACTTAGACGATAAATTATATAGCTCACTATTTCCATTAATTTTTTTAAGCTATTTACTTGAGTAAACTTAAATTTTTATTTTTTCTTTCTTTTGCTAATTTTCTTAATCTCTCAGTTGCTTTTTGTTTTGCTTCTTCTGATAATGTTCTAGTCTTTTTTCTATTGCCATTCTCATCTAATTTATAACCAAACCTAAATTGATATAATGGACATTTCTTAGCAAAACAGTTTTTAACTTCTTCACTGCTTCCACAACTACAATCTAAACATTTTTGTCTTATTGCTTTCATTGGACTAACTTCTTTCATACTTATACACTCCTTTTCTAACCAATTAACTTTTGTTCTGTGTCTTCCAGTACTTCACTACAAGCCTTTTTACATTCCTGATATATAGCTTTAACATCTAAACCTTTTATGATAGAGGTCAATATTGTTACTTGTATTATTGATTCAAGTTCTTTTATTAGGTTTAAATCATCAGCAGGTAAAGTATCCCTTGATACCTTTTTCATACCTAAGACAATGAAAGGTAGCTTTGAATAGGTCATATAATATAAATGCTGCTTTTCTTTTGGTATATTCCCATACTCCATTAGCATTTTTATTGAATCTGTTTCCTGCTTTCTTGTTATCTTCCCCTTTTTTCTTTCAAGCTCTCGTATTTTCTTTTCCAATAAATTCAAGTATTGGATAACTGCTTTTCTTACAACTTTTGACTCTCTCATAAGAACTTGCTTGGCTTGGTCTATTGTTAAAATAAACATTATTTGGTCTCTATCATATTTATCTTTATAAGTTGATACAAAAATATCATCAATATAGATTGGCTCAAAATTTAGCCGATCTTTTAACATCTCCAAAATATTTTGGAGATCTATTTTTATATTAAATTCACTTTTTATAATATTTAATAATGTGTCATGTCTTAACTCTATATAATGCCCCCTTTTCTTTTGTGCTTCTGTTAATGTCTTATTAGCCTCTTTTTCTTTGTATTCTATTTCTCTAAAATAATTTATTTGCTTCAATAATTCCTTGCTGTTTATACTTTCCTTACTTAAAAATTCCATATAACACCACCTTTTAAATTACTTATACTTTTTTATTTCTTCTAGCTGTGCTTTTGTAATAGAATTTAAACCTTTATTAAGTCCTTTTAATGCCTTTCCAAGATTATTCCCAGTTGAAACACCTATGACTTTATTAACATTGCTAATTTCTGCATTTGTTGGAGTGCTTACCTTAGCTGTTGTCCTTTTCTTTTTACCACCAGAAGTTTTAGCTTTTTTACTATCCATTTTTACATCAGTTTCTTTAATCTCTCCAACTTGAATTTGTCTTAAAGTTATATAGTAAGTAAAACCATATTTTTGTTTATCCGTTTCAACTTCTTCAATGTTTTCTATAATCATATGTTCATAAGTATCACGATTGGAAAAAACAAACTGTACTTCTTCGCCTAACTCCTGCAACTTCAAAAGTTTATCCCTATTTAATAAATAGTCTTTACTATTATCTACAACAGTTATATTAATAATCATTGGCTCTTTTCTAACTGAATCACTTATATTAAAACCATTCTCAACTCTTTTAGTTGGTAAAGTCATTGGTAAACTTCTTGTCTTTTCTGATATAACTTTAAGTGGTATATCTTGTATATAGCTTTGATTAGAGTTTTCCAGCATACTTAAAGCCATATCAACTGCTTGTTTAAAAAAACTCATAATAACCCCCTAATATTATTGTTTTATTCATATAACACCACCTTATTTAATTACTCTTGCTTGGTCGCTATTATTGTAATTAGATTTTATATTTTTCATTTTTTCCACCTATATTAAATTTTATTTTTGTAACATTTTTTTACTTTTTTCATATATCAACCCCTTTTTTATAACTGCCAAAACTGCTGAAATACTTTTTATTTTTTTATACCTCACAAAACTAGCAAATAATAATTAATTATATTAGTCCTTTTTTATATAGTCCAAAATGTACGGATAGCTTTTATCATATATCAACCCCTTTAAGCTGTTACTCAATCTTGAGTAGTAGCTTTTAATCTAATATTAAAAGTTCTGTAACATCAACATCTAAAGCTTTGGCTATCTTACCAACTGTCTTAATGTTTAATGTGTCTTTACCTGCTTTAATGTCATAGTATGCTTTAGGTTGTATATTAGCTTTACTTACTAAGTCCCTAACACTCCAGCATTTACCACCTATTAAAGTTATTAGCTTCTTATAGTTTACTTTCATTGAATCACTCCTTTTTAGTCATCTTTTATTAAATGATATATCGTTATATATCTGATATATCTTAATATATCATTTTAGTTTTTTTATGTCAATAGTTTATTTTTATTTTATTATTTTTGTGATATATTATGATATATAAAATATTCTTTTTTTGGAGGCATTGAAAATGAATAGTATTGAAATTATTTTAAAAACATTAATAAAAATGCATAAATTAACACAGATAGAACTTTCTAAAAAAACAGATATACCATTACCAACTATAAGAAAATATTTAAAAAGTGAATTTAACCCTAGTGAAAAAAATTTAGAAAAAATTGAAAATACTTTTAAAATTGATATTCTTAATTTAATGAATAAAAATTTAAATGATGTGACAATTGTCAAAAATTTAATAAATACACTTGAAAAACTTCTTTATGAGCTAATTACTAAAATTGACAAAGTAGAGAAAGAAAAAACATTAAATGAATACGAAAAATTGGAACAATACAAAAACACTAGAACAATATTTAAAAATACAATAATTCTTTTGACAGAAATTGAAAATAATTTAAATTTTGAAATATACAGAAAAAAAGAAAGTCTTGTTATTTTTACATTAGATAATTATATTTTAAATATTTTAAAAAAATACAATGTTTTAATCACTGTAATTGATGAAAATACTTACAAAATAGATTTTGACAATAAAACTTACAATATAGATATAAGTTTATTGAGCGATATAACTGAACTCTTAAAAAATAATTTAGTGAATGATTTTAAATTTATGATAGAATTGATTGACAAAAAATAAATAATGCTAACACATTCAACGGGCAAAATATTTAGCTGGTTATCCTGAATCACAGATAGTGATTCAGAAAATAACCCCTATATCATAAAAATTGATATAGGCATAAATAGGAGCTTGCTCATTTTTGAGCGACCACAAGGACAAGTAAAAAGCTTGTCTTTTTTTATATCGACATTTTAAATATAAAATTAATCTTTTTTCATACTTAATTAGATATTTACTAAATCTTAAATATAAAATATTGCCTTTTTATAATTTAGCTCCCATCATATCCAGTAAATAAAAAAAAAACCCTTATGATAAAAGGCTTCTGATAGGGGTAAAAGTTATCAATATTCTTTTAATTTTTCTATTGAATATGGTTATAAAATTCTATTGGTATTAAATGATAAAATTGGCTTTTAATAGTGGTATTTTTTATCAATATTTTATTACCTTTTCCACTAAATTAATTTCTCTTTTTTAGGTACTCAAAAAACTCAGGATAATTATTTTTAAAATCTTCTATGTGATAGGTATGTTAATTTCAATTTTAATCTCTTGTTTAAAGCCTATATGTTTAATTTTTTTTTAATCAAACTCATTAGATGATATTTTATATGGCTAAGGACATCAATTTAATTTTTTATTGTATAGATGTTAATAAATTAAAATCAATTTTAAGAGGTTTTAAAAGGTCAAGCTATATAATTCACCTAAAAAGTTTTAAAATGATTTTTAGAGGTATGTCAGGCATTCAAAATTTAAAATAGATAATATAAAAAGAGAGCTTTTAACTCTCTTAAATGTTTTATCATAGTCCCATAAGGGAGGAGGCTTTTATTTCCTCCTATGTTTCCACCAAAACAATAGAACGAGCAATATTAATAAAAATAATGCTCCTCCATTAATGTTTACAGTTTCAACATAAATTGTCATAATAAAACCTCCAATGTTAAAAAAATTATCTACCTTGCTTAAGGGTAGAATAAAAGCCACCAAATTGTATTGATGGCTAATATCCTAAGCTTAAACTAATTTTTTAACATTGTTTTTTTAACCCTTATGGTTTTATGACAACTATATTATATATTATATAGTTTATATTGTCAATTTATATCATTATATGTTTTAAAGTATCTTATTATATATTTTATATATATGTTTGTATGTTCTGAATATGAAAAAAGCTTTTTTCTTATCATATAAAAAATTAATACCAGGAGATACAAAATAAAAATTGTTTAATACCAATAAAAAATCGGAGAAAATTACGAGTAATAATTTTTGTGCATATAATACCAGTTATATGCAATAAATTAATTGATAGCTAAACAATAGAATATATGAGATTTATAAGGTGTTTTCTATGATTGCAAGTTTTTAATTTAGCAGCTCAGTTATCAAAAATAATTTTTCTAAGCTCATCAGTGGTCAAGTTTTTAAATGGATCCTCTGTTTTTAGTTCTCCATTTACTTCAACCTTTTGGATATATTCCCCAGTCATCTTATTCAAAATATCTAATGCCTTTAATTTATCTGATACTTTGACATCAGCAGCATTAATCAATTTAGTTAAATACTCCTGTCTTTCCTTAGCTGTCATAATACTATTACAAGCTATCTTTTGGCTTAATTCATTAATTTTCTTTTTTATGTCAACATTCGTCAATAATCTTTGTCCTATGCTTCTAGCTGTCTTTTTGCTATATCCTGCTTTTATAGCTGAATTAGTTGCATTTCCAGTTTTAATATATTCTTGTATAAATAATTCTTGTCTATGTGTCATCTGTATCACCTCTTTATTTGGATTATATCATAGTTATAAATCTAATATTTTTTTATGTTATCTTTTGTTAAGTTTTTTATCTGACTTTGTCCCACTTATGTTAGTGCTATTTTGTTCATATAATTAATAAAATCTATGCCACTTTCTGCCTCTTATATTCAGCCTTTATATGTATAAAATTTATAAATTGTCGCTTTCGTTTTTTTGTCGCTTTTTATTTCATTTTCCTGCACCATTTTTGCACCAATATTATAAAAAACACTTAAAAAAAGCTAGTTTTTTAAAACTATAAAAAATATAACATACCATAAATACTGAATATAAAAAAGAGTATATATAAACCTATTATTGATATAAATTCTAAAATATTATATAATTAATGAAAACAATTTTAAAGGAGTTATGAATGGATAAAATCACTCAGAGAATGAAAGAAATAGAAATTTTAACTGTCGCCTTATCTATGTTAATTCTAATATTTTTCATTAGCTATGTTATTAATGAACATGAAAATATATTTATAGGAATGTATAAAATAATTACTTCTCCTGCTGTTTTAGTTACTGATTTTATGGAGGTAGGTGGAATAGGAGCGGCCTTTCTAAATGCTATTTTAATTTTTTCTTTTAATTTTTTCTTAGTGAAGTCATTTAAAGTAAAAATTAATGGGTTGACTATCGCTGCTTTTTTTACAGTTTTTGGCTTTTCATTTTTTGGTAAAAATATTTTAAATATTTTACCTTTTTATTTAGGAGGTATATTATATAGTATATACACTTCAACAGATTTCTCTGAACATATTATTCCTATTGCTTTTTCAAGTGCCTTAGCACCCTTTGTAAGTAGTGTTGCTTTTTATGGAGATATATCTTATGAAACCTCATATATAAATGCTATTTTAATTGGTGTTTTAATTGGATTTATAGTAGTTCCTTTAGCAAGAAGCCTTTATGATTTTCATGAAGGTTATGACTTGTATAATTTAGGATTTACAGCAGGTATACTTGGTTCAGTTATTATTGCTGTTTTAAAATTATATCATTTTGAAATTACACCACAATTTTTATTATCAACAGAATATGATAGCCCTTTAAAAATTTTATGTTCAGCTGCTTTTACATCTTTGATAATTATTGGATTTTATATAAATGATAATTCAATTTCAGGCTATTTTTCATTAATAAAAGATGATGGATATAAATCTGATTTTACACAAAAATATGGTTATGGATTAACATTTATAAATATGGGAATAATGGGATTTATAAGTATGGGATTTGTAGTTATAACTGGACAAACATTTAATGGCCCAGTTTTGGCAGGTGTTTTTACCGTAGTTGGATTTTCAGCAAATGGGAAAACCGTTTTTAATACCATTCCTGTATTAATAGGAGTTTTACTTGCAAGTTTAGGAAGTAAAGGTAGTATTTTTACCCTAGCTATATCTGGATTATTTGGAACTGCTCTTGCTCCAATATCTGGTGTTTTTGGTCCTATTGCTGGAATTATCGCTGGTTGGTTACATCTAGCTGTTGTACAAAATGTAGGTTTAGTTCATGGTGGACTTAATCTATATAATAATGGATTTTCTGCAGGAATTGTAGCTGGATTCTTATTACCTATATTTAATATGATAACTGATAATAATAATCAAAGAAAAATGAATATTCAAA
>ERZ772764.1847-NODE-1847-length-12950-cov-15.694921_pt1 | contig 12950 bp, 14 predicted proteins | sample MGYA00512163_ERZ772764 | MGnify/ENA primary metagenome ERZ772764 (study PRJEB29015, sample SAMEA2737903) | human oral metagenome | biome: human oral; feature: human-associated habitat; material: dental | place: China | collected 2094 ... | reverse complement strand
AGGCGTCGTAGCGGTGTGCTCCTCCCCCGTCAGGAACATCCCCGCGCATGCGGGGAAAACCGATGAGTCTTGATGTTTCATTCCGTGGTAACCGGAACATCCCCGCGCATGCGGGGAAAACTGTTTACGGACAACTCTACATAGAGCGTTGTTCGGAACATCCCCGCGCATGCGGGGAAAACGAGGCGTCGTAGCGGTGTGCTCCTCCCCCGTCAGGAACATCCCCGCGCATGCGGGGAAAACCGATGAGTCTTGATGTTTCATTCCGTGGTAACCGGAACATCCCCGCGCATGCGGGGAAAACTGTTTACGGACAACTCTACATAGAGCGTTGTTCGGAACATCCCCGCGCATGCGGGGAAAACGAGGGCACTGAAGGCTTCAAAAACATTGTTACCGGAACATCCCCGCGCATGCGGGGAAAACTCAGGCGTTTTGTGAATCCGCTGACCCGTTTAAGGAACATCCCCGCGCATGCGGGGAAAACGAGGACGAAAAGTTTAAAAAGCAGTGGGACGAAGGAACATCCCCGCGCATGCGGGGAAAACCTGATTTCAAACTGGGACCAATGCTGTTCACTAGGAACATCCCCGCGCATGCGGGGAAAACTACCGCCCACAGTTCTAGTTGGTCTTTGTAGCAGGAACATCCCCGCGCATGCGGGGAAAACCTGATGGGGGAGATCCGCAACCAGGAAGACTTAGGAACATCCCCGCGCATGCGGGGAAAACGACTTGATTGGTGTGAGCAGGTTTCCAGCTTTGGGAACATCCCCGCGCATGCGGGGAAAACACCGTATTGTTCGCCGCAAACCCAACGGCACCAGGAACATCCCCGCGCATGCGGGGAAAACGAAGATTCGGGGTTCTTCTAGCCCGTAGACTACGGAACATCCCCGCGCATGCGGGGAAAACGGACACTTCGGGAAATATCCTTCCAAACCTGTTCGGAACATCCCCGCGCATGCGGGGAAAACGTTTTTCGTCATTAACCGGGACACGAAAACAGGGGAACATCCCCGCGCATGCGGGGAAAACACGCCTATTTAGCGATGCCGAAAGAAGCGACGCGGAACATCCCCGCGCATGCGGGGAAAACTGGGTCTTCATCTTTTCAACCGGACACTTTTCAGGAACATCCCCGCGCATGCGGGGAAAACCGCGGCAACCTTGGCGGTGATCCTGAGCTACGGGGAACATCCCCGCGCATGCGGGGAAAACTTAGAACGGGGGTTGCTCATTATCCACACCTCCGGAACATCCCCGCGCATGCGGGGAAAACATCGTGTGCACCCCGGTCGCCCCGCCACGATTCGGAACATCCCCGCGCATGCGGGGAAAACGTGAACACGACGATGACGAATCGTTCCTGTTCCGGAACATCCCCGCGCATGCGGGGAAAACCCATGAAAATTCAGGTGGTCGGCAGCCAACGGCGGAACATCCCCGCGCATGCGGGGAAAACGTGATCGTTTTCACGTTTTGCGGGTTGCGTTGCGGAACATCCCCGCGCATGCGGGGAAAACCCTAATAAGAAGAAGGTGAGAAAATGGCTTTTAGGAACATCCCCGCGCATGCGGGGAAAACCATCGACAAGCTCGTAAAGATTTTGCTTAGCAAGGAACATCCCCGCGCATGCGGGGAAAACAGTTCGACGCGGAAATGAAACGCCAGCAACGCCGGAACATCCCCGCGCATGCGGGGAAAACAACAACATATACGCTTTGGAAACCTCGGTTTTAGGAACATCCCCGCGCATGCGGGGAAAACACATTGCTAGCCTTGGGGCCAGTGAGAAAGACAGGAACATCCCCGCGCATGCGGGGAAAACCCTGGCACCCATAGCAGCAGAAGAAGCCATGGCGGAACATCCCCGCGCATGCGGGGAAAACTCAAGGTGTCCTTCCACGGCGAATATGAAAGTGGGAACATCCCCGCGCATGCGGGGAAAACAGGCAAGTCTGATGCTGGTTAGGGTTAAGCTGGGGAACATCCCCGCGCATGCGGGGAAAACAGGGGTGTTTTTCTTGCGCATACTCTCATAGTAGGAACATCCCCGCGCATGCGGGGAAAACAAGCGACCCGTGGATCGGCTCGACGACATGTGAGGAACATCCCCGCGCATGCGGGGAAAACTTCGCAGTAGTGAAAATAGTACGGTGGCGAATAGGAACATCCCCGCGCATGCGGGGAAAACCAAAACTTTAAGGGGGAAACAGACACCGTATAAGGAACATCCCCGCGCATGCGGGGAAAACAGTTTTTAGGATAGGGTCGGAAAACCGTCAGTAGGAACATCCCCGCGCATGCGGGGAAAACAAGAGCCGGACCTGTGCAAGGTTGCGGAAATGCGGAACATCCCCGCGCATGCGGGGAAAACTCGCACTAATATTTGTGGAAGTTTCCGCAGCCGGGAACATCCCCGCGCATGCGGGGAAAACGCCAATCAGGCCGATGCCGAATTTTGCCGCGTAGGAACATCCCCGCGCATGCGGGGAAAACTTACCGGGTCCAATGCCGAAACCATGGAGCTGGGGAACATCCCCGCGCATGCGGGGAAAACCTATCTACGGGGACATGCGCATAGAAACCCACAGGAACATCCCCGCGCATGCGGGGAAAACCGGGGTGAAATCGCTGGAATCGCGGGAGAGTTGGGAACATCCCCGCGCATGCGGGGAAAACCGCAATGCTTCCTGAATCTTTTCATCGGGCATCGGAACATCCCCGCGCATGCGGGGAAAACACCGAGGCCTACACCCCAGATGGTTGGGTGAAAGGAACATCCCCGCGCATGCGGGGAAAACTCGGCCCCGACGGCTACAACGTGTACCAGGCAAGGAACATCCCCGCGCATGCGGGGAAAACGCTTTGGTCAGTGTCCCATGCTTCGCTTGCGAGGGAACATCCCCGCGCATGCGGGGAAAACCTCCTCAGCGGTTGCGGTGGCCATGTGGGTTAGGGAACATCCCCGCGCATGCGGGGAAAACTCCAGCGTGGCCGGGTTTCCAACCCTCACGGAAGGAACATCCCCGCGCATGCGGGGAAAACACTTTCGCCAGTGCCGTTCACGTCGACGATTTGGGAACATCCCCGCGCATGCGGGGAAAACGCAGGCGGCCTAGGTATCGCCGGTGGCATCGGGGGAACATCCCCGCGCATGCGGGGAAAACGGTTGCGGCTAGGCCAGGGTGCGGTAAATCCACGGAACATCCCCGCGCATGCGGGGAAAACCCGGTCTGCAAACGCCAGATGATACGGCCGCGAGGAACATCCCCGCGCATGCGGGGAAAACTTATTCCTGGTGCGATAGCTTCCAGCCTAGAGGGGAACATCCCCGCGCATGCGGGGAAAACCTCTCTGATTTCCGTACCGTTTATCACATGGACGGAACATCCCCGCGCATGCGGGGAAAACTTCAAAATCATTATACGCCTGGTTAATGGCATAGGAACATCCCCGCGCATGCGGGGAAAACCTTCCTAGCCGACGCCGTGGAAACCTTAGCGCCGGAACATCCCCGCGCATGCGGGGAAAACACTTATTGACGTGCGGTTCCTCGTTCCTGAAGGTCATTTTACATTCGGTTTTGTTTTTCTGTACCGTGGGGGTTCCGTGGAATCCCCTGCAGCTCCCTCCTTTCTGAGCGTTTTAGTGACCGAATCGTCGTTTACGACCGGCCCGGGACCAACCTGCTTTCGGCTTTCGGCTGCGCTTTTTGGCGGGGCGGTGGATGACTTTTAATCCTTCGCAGTCAATGACTTCCCAGTTATGGTTGTGGACTCGGAAATCATAGCCTTGCTCCAGCTGGCGGCTGGTGAAAGTCATGATTGCCCTACCAGATTTGCATTCCTCAACGACTAGGTCCCAGAGCTTATCGCGGATACGGGAGTTGACCTTGCCGACGAACGTTCCGGGGGCCACCTCGGTGAGCCACCTGGTGAGATGGCCTCGGAGCGATTCGGGGCAGGCTGCGAGCACTATGGTAATCATGACGCATCAGTGGCATAGTTATGGCCTCCGGGAACTGGACCATCTTCTGTGGGATCCCATAGTGCAAGCAGTCCCTCTTCATACCAATTGTCGTCATCAGTATCGGGGGTTTGTTGCAGCAGAATGGTTTTGATGTCTCGGACGATTCGATTGCCCAGTTTTTCCTGCTTGAATTTGTCACGGCATGCTCGGCGAACATAGCTTGGTAACTCATCTTGCGGAAAACCATTGTCTCGCATAGCGGCTACAGCTTCGAAAGCGATAGGGATTGTTACGTCAGCCTTGTATAGATCTGCAATATCATAGACAAACGCGCGATCGTGGCCGCAGTGGAAAACCCCTAACCCTGGGGCGCATCCCAGTGCAACAATAGCCGCATGGGTGAGACCATAGAGGCTTGTGTGAGCAGCTGATAATGCTAGGTTGATGGGGTCACTACCAGCGAAATCATCTATGTCGTACTGTCGCTTGTTCCAGATAACGTTGTACTTTTTCGACATTTGGGCATAGATGCGCTTGACTCGTGCCCCTTCCCGGCCACGCAATTGCTGCATGGTGAGTTTGGAGGTGTCTTCACCAGGCCACCGCATGCCATACATGGTGCGGGCGGCAATCATCCGCATTTGTTGATTGCTGACGATTTTTGCCTGTGCTTCAAGGAGTTTCGTGCCTCGGCCGATGGGGCGGCCATGCGCATAATAGCGAACGCCTTCCTCACCAACCCAGATCACGCACATTCCAGAATCGGCGACTACACACATGGCTTGGTGCGTGATTTTTGTTCCCGGACCAAGCATGAGTACCGACAGTGTTGCACTCGGTATGTGCAACACTCCGTCCGCATTGGTGGCGGTGAGTGCCGACGAGTCTTTCTCAATGATGCAGTGCTCAAGGTAAAGAAACGAGATCCGATCCGATGCCCGAACTAAGCTGCTGGGCGAGGTGGGACGTATTCCTGGAATAGATTTCATGGCAGTTATCCACGATATGGGGCCAGCGTGAGCAAGCCCAGTCCGTACGCCTTGCCCTTGCCAACACCCTTGGTGAGAGCGTCGTAAAGCAAAGTCGGGTCAGTAACCGTGAGCACACCATCAAACTGGCATTTCAGCAGGGACACACCACTGCTGTTTTCGTGTTTGAAGCTGTACCGCTGCGACTTGGTGACCATAAACGTGGGCTGGGTGTCATCCCCGGCGGAAAACCCCAGGCGCGGCGCTCGATCAAGCAACCACCGAATCTGCTGGTCTTCCTTGACTAGTGGGATTCGTTGCTGCTTATTTTTCTCGTTTCGGCGCGACAATACCGGATTGGCGGTGAGCCGGAACTGGTATCGTTGCCCCGTCATGAGCCGGTCGAGAAGCAGCGTGTAGTCACGGGTTTCCCACGTGGGATGCCCAGAGTTTGGCCAGCCAGCCTGTTCCGCAATTGGTTCGAAGGAAGGCTTCCGGTCACTGACCACCCACAATGTCACCTTGTCGCCGATGCGTTCCAGCCGCCACAATGTTCGGGGGTTACCGTCACCATTGTGGGGTGGGAACGATGACTCGATAGCTGCGTGCATTGTTTGTGGCACAGAGAGGAATTTTGCGGTTCCCCGCCGGCGTGGATTGAGCGGCATGCGACTTAAATAGTGCATCAGGAGTCACCTCCAATCAGAGCAAAGGGGTCATGGTCATTATGATCATCGCCTCCCACGCCATCTGGGTTATCAATCCAGGTGAATCGGTGCCGGACCGGACGCAGTTCATGTTGCCGGGCCCGTTGGGTAAACCGTACCGGCAGGTCCCGAATAAACTCGTCCGGGGTTTCACTCGCCGGACAATCTTGCGAAATTGCCAGCTGGAGCTTTTTCGGCTGCCGCCGGCGATACCAGTTAGACGCCAACCATGGGTGGTTATCTAACGCCTCGTCAAGCGATTGGTCGGTGAGCCCAATGACTAGCTTGCTTGCCGGGGGACAGGAGCGACGCCCCAAAAATAGTGGGTATTTCGGTGTGGCAATATTCTCGGACAGTCCAGTCAGGAAATCCTTCTCACCCTCAATGGCGACCAAGAATCGGGCGTCCGCAAGATAATTCCGCCGGGTTATTGCCTTTGGTTTGCCGGTGCGCCAGTCTATTTCAGTTTGGTAATCCTCTAGAATTCGACCAACCTGGTCGATCCGCACCCCTATAGTGAGCCCTGCCAGATCGGCCAGGTTTGCTGAGCGGGAACGACCCTGGGCTGCGGCAAGCAATCCAATGATGCCGCTCTTTGTCGGTTCCCGCCGGGTATCCCGGTAGTTAAACCGGGAGGAATCACCCCAGGCCTGTAGGGGGGCCGAAAAATCCAACAATAATACCGTCATGGCTTAAGCATCTTCGCTATTAGTCGCCTTGGCTGCATTTTCGGCGAACGCAACAAGCTCGTCCAGCGTTGCCTTCTCGCCGAAGTCATCCAGGCTTGCGGCTTTCACCGCGGAACCAGTGGCTAGGTAGCGGGTATTCGGCCGCGACCCATAGGCGGCATCGGCGTTCGCCGCGTATTCGGCCAATCGGGTAACGGCTTCGGTCATGCGGCCCGATTGTGCGGTGATGGCATCTTCGAACGCATCAACGAATGAAACCGGTTGGTCTTCACGAATCGACACTGCGAAAAATTCCGGTCGGGTACGGTTCGCAAACGTGTTCTGTTTACCGGTGGGCATGGAGACCGCGAACGCCCGGGTAAAAGCAGCCAAAGCCTTGGCCGCTGCCTCTGCCGAACCCAGGTTTGCGATCAGCGCTGGCACATTGATGGTGGCGTACCGGTAGTACGTTGACGAGTTGAACTCCAGGGTTCCGATCATGCCGGCCCCAGCGTTATCCTCCGGGGCATTATCATCAACGGCGGTGAAATAGTCGAATTCGGCATCCAGTGGGTGCACACTGATGGCGTGCGCGACCTGGCAGCAGGCGTCAGCATTCAGATCCGGGGCGTCGGCGATCATGCGGCCAAACAGGGCAACATCGTATGCATGATCGTCGGTGAATGCCTGTTTGACCAGCTTCTTGTCGAATTTTCCATCATTATTTGTGTAAGCGTCGATTGCCAGGTTTGCGAGGGCCTCAATTTGGCTGCGGCCCAAAAACACCAGGTACTCGGTCAATGGTTTTGCGGGTTCCACATTGCCATCCTTGGATTTTTTCTGTTTCGCCATCTTCAGCCCGGCGGCCTTAAGTATCTCCACAGCCATGGTTTCCGCCTGGTCCTCGTATTCTGGTTTTTGCTCAATAATTGTGGATTCGATACGCTCTACTGTACGTAGCGTGCGTTCGCCCAGCTCGGCAGGGTCGATCAGCTCCTCAAATTCTCGGCGGATGGCACGCTTCCACGATTGGGATGACACACGGGCGCGGCGGGTTCCCCCGAAGACCGTGGATTTGGGTGAGCCGGAATCGTCACGGTTGAGGTTGGCGGGGCCGGTGGATTGTAGTGCATGGAAATCAACATAAGACATGAAAGAAGCTCCTTAATCTTGGGAAGTTTCAGGGGTAGGTGTGGATTGGTATAGTTGTCGAGCCCAATTAAGCTGTACCGCTTTACGACACCCAGGGTTCTGGAAAAAGTACAGTTCTTTAGCGAGTGCACCATAGTCCAAAGTGATACTGTCCTGGGTTCGGAACAACTTGATGAGTGAGCGTAGATGGTATGCTGCATCTTCTATAGTTCGGCTTTGTACCATGATTATAAATCGCCGGTATATTGTGCTATCAAACAATTCTTTGTCAGGATCAGTTTTTGTGGCGTTGTGGAATTCTCGCACTGCGGTGCCAAGGGTTCGTGGCTGTGACCCCTTCTTTGATTTCACATGAACATCATGCTTTTTTGATTGTTGGTGCACGGCATAGAGCGTGAGCGTGAGAAACGCTGCCTTCTCACCCCGGGTGGGGTTTTGTCCCATGCCGATGAGGGATTTCGGGAACGACTCGCCGTAAAGCACATTCCAGGTTTCTGGCGAATCGCCAATGCTCCGATTGGCGACATGGCGTAGTGTGGCAAGTCGCTTTTTTGCCCAGGATGAATTATTTTTATATTCTTTTTGCAGTGCTGCTACAGTCTTACAAATATATTTTGCGAGTTCCTTGCTATTTGATGACATTATTCTCCCTCACTAGTAGGTGATTTGGCTCGGGGAAGTGCCTCGTTCAATCCCTTGTAGAACCATAACTCCACCTTGCCGATGCTATAGACGGTTTCCTTATTTTTTGATTTGCGTATTTTACGGCCGGCCCAGGCGGCAGATGATGCTTCACTTGCAATGCGTTCCCCTTCGGCACTCATGGTGTCACGCAACCAATCGGTCCATTCTTGTAATTGCTGATGAGCTCTATCTTTGGAAATGGATAGCTTGCTCAGCCATTCACAGAATCGCTGATCGATCAGAGAATATGCGGTGGCTTGTGCCTTCTTTGCGGCAGCGTTGGGGGATTCCTTGCTATTGACCTCGCAACGGCGCACGTTTGCTGCAAATTTGCCCAGCTCATTAGCTGCTGCCACCGCACGATTCACACCACGTTCAGTAATGTCACGCAATTCCACGCCCTCATCAATGAGTGCCAATAGGCCGGGAAAAGTGAGGCTATCATGAGTAATGGTGCTATAGACAGCATCTTTTTTACCATAAACCATAGATGTGACATCCACCGTAATCCGAAAATCATCCGGTAACGGATTGCCCACGCGTTGAGCCAGTTGCGTAATGGTCTGAGGCGGCTTGGTGATGGGGAGCTTGTCTTTGGCGATATAACTGGTGGTTTGGTCTTGGGGGAGTAGCGAGCTCAAACCGCGCCACAGTGCCTCACCTGGGTTGAGCGTTTTCGGCATGTAGATGTGTCGTTTTTTCTCTTCTGACTGTGTTTCTGAGTAGCGCCATGCGGTCATGGTTTCATGATTGGACTGTGAGAGATAATCTACCGGATCCCCATTACACACCAATACTTTGTCGATACCTGTGCCGCTATTGTGTAGGAGAATGCGACGCTGTGGCCATGTCAGTAATCCTACTTGCCCATAGACATGTGCGCTCTTGCGGACAGCTGATGTTAGTGGTGCTTCCTCCCAAATTGGTAGGTCACTATCCAAATTACTATTGAGGGATTTTGGTGGAGCATAATTAAATAGCAAGGTTTCTCTGAGATCCTTACCTTTGATTATGGTACAACCTAGTTTACCTAGCCAGCCTACCCCAATAGGATACCCCCTGTTATTGCTAACCCGACTATCACCCACCGCCGCGGTTTTAATGCCGGAATAATCATAATTTAGAGCATGAATAAGCCACTGGGTAGCTTTAGCATATGATAGTTCCATATTGGGATCAGATTGCATAAACAGCGCTTTTTTCTTATCATCATCTTTCTTGAAACTATCTGCAATTATTTTCCCCAGATTGTTCCATATTCCATTGGCGTTATACAGACCTGGGGTTTGTAGGAAAGGTTTTTCGGGATCCAGCAGGTCAAATCGATCAGCGACAGTATCGAGATATTTGGTGATTGAATCCATGGGAAGTGTATTTTTTTTCCACAGTTTGGTCCAGTAATTCCGATCCATCAGCATATCTTTACTAACACTGCGGTAGAAGATAGCCAATAGAGTGCGGAAGATTGCCACATTAACAGTGGGCAAATCACAGGCAAGCCCTTGAATATTATGGGCTTCAGCAAAGACATCTCGGATACCTAACTCGGTAACTGAACCATCAGTATAGATGACAGGTATCCACGGTTCGGTGAGTAGATTGAAACTGTCTGCCATGCTTACTCCTTACTAACTATTGATCTTAATTTAGGCAAATATCGTGAAACCCGTAATTAAATTCAGTATATTAACTACTTTCGGGGGTGTCTTTGGTGACTATCATGCCTTGACTCCTGGAGTATTCAAACGTGAGACCAGCGAATTTCGCTGTGAGATCCTGATCAACAGGCAAAAACAACTGGCCGCTCAACCATTTGTTCCGTGTCAAGGCATACACTTCAGATTCATCCAGTACTTCTTTCTCCAACGCATCCAATAATTGCTCACCCAATTCGCCCTGCAACACCCACTGTGGCAACGACACGGTGGTACGGGCTAACGCGCGGGAGAAATCGTCGTCAAGTGGAAAGCCGAAATCAATGGGCTCATCGGCATGTTCGGGTGCAAATTCCAGCGTGCGGAACCCGGTATCGGTGTCCCGAATGACAATGACCTCCAAGCTATCCTCAATATCACGCACTTGGGCCTGACCATGACGATCGTCTCTGGCTTCCAAGACTCCTGAATCCACCCATAGCGGATCTATTGTTGGTGCAGGAAAGAGGAAGTCTTGTGCTCGTGTTTCTTTATCATACTTAAGCCGTTCTGTCTTTTCTTCCGCCAAATCCCACTCGTCCGCCCATGCCTGTGGATGCGTGACGTCCGGGTCATACGTCGTTCGCACCAGTGGCGCCACATCATCAGGGGACGTAATAACCGAGCCATGCAGCAATAACGTATTTAACGTGCGCAATAAAATGCTGGCACCATACACTGCACATGAACCCTTATCCAGCTCTGGAACCTCCTCAGGAACCGGCTGTGTGCAACCAGAAATATGCAGCATTGCTGTGGCAAACTCCGCCGGCCGCGATTCACAAGGCCGATTATGCCGATGCAACCGACCTGCCCGCTGCAACAACAAATCCATCGGGGCAAGATCACTGAACATACAATCGAAATCAAGATCCATGGATTGCTCAATTACCTGCGTGGATACCACAATCAAACTCTTCGGCCGATCGGGCGCATCCGGCCCCAACCGTGCCACCAAATCCTTCTCAATCCGCCGCCGCTCAAACGCTAGGAATCGCGAATGAATCAATACCACTTCCACATCAACCCGCGCGCTGACCTCTGCATACACCTCCTGCGCCCGCCGCACCGTATTGCACACCACCCCAATGCAGCCGCCAAACCGTGACTGGCTCACCACCTGTTCCACCACATCATCAATGAACTCCACCACAAACACCTGGCGGCGCCCACTCGGTTCCAACGGATAAAACTCCATCCCCGCAGCCCCAGTCACGCTAATCAGCGGATAGCTGGTTTGTGACTTTGCCTTATCCTTATCCGCATCTTCTGCTAGTACTAGTGCTTGATAACTTGCTCCCATTTGATAAGCATCAAGTAATTGCGCTCGGCGTGCTGGATCCAAGGTGGCCGACAGCGCAATCACCGGTACCCCAAGCGCACCCAACCAGGTGATAATACAATCCAAATACACCGACATATACGAATCTGCCGCATGGATTTCATCGAGAATAATGATCTTATTGGTGAATCCTAGGTGTCGTAGTGCCAGGTGCTTCGATCGCAACGCACCAAATAACACCTGGTCGATGGTGCCAATGGTGAAATCTGATAGCGTGCTGGTCTTACGGCCGGTAAACCACCAGTGCGGCTGAATCACGGCTTTTTTGCCATCAAGATCATCATCATAAATATTTTCAAAACTGTCATCGGCATGGTGAAACAGGCTTTGATATTCCTCGTTGAACTGGGCCTTACTATGGCTGAGCACCAGGCTAGAACGCATGCCCGCGGGGAGCCGATTATCCAACCACCGCAACAGTCGTGGCAACATGGCGTCCGATGTGGCACACGTGGGCAGTGCCACCGTCACCCCGCTGAACCCCAACCTGGCAGCCAAAATCTCCGCGGCCGCAAGTGCCGCCTCTGTCTTCCCCTCCCCGGTGGGGGCCTCAATCAGTAACAGGCTTGGGCCGGTTACCTGTTTGGCAATCTCCATGGCAGTGTTCTGGACTGGGCGGGCGGATGCGCCCTTGGGGAGCGCGAAGCTTGCGGCGAATAGCTCCTGGTTATCTTTCGGTTCTGCGGGTTGCCACCTGCGGGGAAAGCGAAGACGTTGAAGAGCGAACCGTGCTCGGTCCCAACTGCTGCGGGTATCGTCGAGCGGAAAAAATGTTTGGTTTGAGGCGATCCAGTCGCTCATAATGAGAAACCCGGTGAGCACCATTTGCGCAGGTTGGGTGAGGGAAGTGGTGGCTAGTGCCTCTAGCTCAGCATCCGATAGCCCGGCGGTTGCAGCTGCACGGTCCCACAAATCGAGTCGTTCCGTGTGCCAGTGCATGTCATGCTCTGCGTTATAAATACTTGATCGGGTGAATCCTGTCGGAAATACGCCATGGTGACCAGCAAGGATAACCCCGATAGCGTAAATAGCATCCATTTCCGGCTCTGTAACTTTGGTTTGAAGCCAATCTTTGAAACTCAAAGCGCTGTAATGACTATGAGGTAGTGCATTTTTCAGCTCATCCTTGGAAAACTGTGGTGTATCAAAATCCGCTCCCGCCAATGCCATCTCATCCCGCAGCGGTTTCGCCTTCGTTGCGAACGGGATGCTGTGTTTGCCAATGTCGTGGCCGGCAGCGACGAAAATCGCCAGTTTCCGTGCCAATTCCATGCCGTCATCCCCATTCCCGAATGGTTCGGCGATGATTCGGTGCGCGTTTTCCGGCAGCCATGAGTCCCATAGCGCGGCGGCGGTGCAGGCGGCATCGTCGAGGTGCCGATACAGCGGCATCCATGATTGGTCTCTCCGGTTGTATTTTGCCCAGGCTTTTCTGCAGGAAAGCGGGGGCTGTGTAACTGGCGGTCGGTTCATGGCTTTCTCCAAAATATCCGGTTATGGTTATGCGATTATGGCTCGTATTGTATGCAGCTTGGCGCACAGTGACGGCAAATGTGGGGAACATTCCCCACCTGGGAATATAGCTAACTAGCCATTAGGTTAGGGGTCGGTCATGGCTGTTCCTATTGTTGATGGTTCCTATCGGTTATACCGATCATTATTCCCTAAAACCGTCAAAATTTTTGTTGCGTGTGATTATATGTTCGAAAGGCCTAGCAATTGCGCGGTGTGCAACAATTGCTAGGCCTTATCCCCGCCAAG
>ERZ772764.1845-NODE-1845-length-12962-cov-6.439142_pt1 | contig 12962 bp, 10 predicted proteins | sample MGYA00512163_ERZ772764 | MGnify/ENA primary metagenome ERZ772764 (study PRJEB29015, sample SAMEA2737903) | human oral metagenome | biome: human oral; feature: human-associated habitat; material: dental | place: China | collected 2094 ... | reverse complement strand
GGAGCACATGAGCTTCCTCGAGGTCCTCGACCTGCTCAACGAGCAGCTCTTCGCCCAGGGCAAGGAGCCGGTCGCCTTCGACTCCGACTGCCGCGAGGGCATCTGCGGCCAGTGCGGCGTGGTCATCAACGGGCAGGCCCACGGGCCCATCCGCTCCACCACCTGCCAGCTGCACATGCGCCACCTGGCCGAGGACCCCTCCTTCGCGGACGGCGACACCATCACCATCGAGCCCTGGCGCTCCACCGGCTTCCCGGTCCTCAAGGACCTCATCGTGGACCGCTCCGCCCTGGACCGCATCGTCCAGGCCGGCGGCTACATCTCGGTCAACACCGGGGCGGCCCCCGAGGCCCACTCGGTGCCCGTGCAGAAGGAGAAGGCCGACGCCGCCTTCGAGGCCGCCGCCTGCATCGGCTGCGGCGCCTGCGTGGCGGCCTGCCCCAACGCCTCGGCCATGCTGTTCACCGGGGCGAAGATCTCGCACCTGGGCCTGCTGCCGCAGGGCCAGCCCGAGCGCCTCGCCCGCGTGGTGGGCATGCTGGGCCAGCACGACGCCGAGGGCTTCGGCGGCTGCACGAACATCGGCGAGTGCGCCGCGGTGTGCCCCAAGTCCGTGCCGCTGGAGGTCATCACCCGGCTGAACCGCGACCTGGGCCACGCCCTGTGGAAGGGGCAGAAGGCGCACGCCTGAGCGATTCTCTCCGGTGCGCCCGCCGCCGGCGTGGGAGCCGGCGCCGGGAGGGGGGCGGCACCGCCGCCGGCGCGGTCCGGGCGGCTGTGACCCGGGGCGCGGGTTGCGCTAGGATCACCGGCCGGAGGTCTGATGAGTACGCTTGGTGACGACGGCGAGCCCGCCCGCCCACACCGGCGCAGAGCCCGGCACAGGAGAGGGGCGGCGCGGAGCAGAAGGCTCCGTCCGGCGCTTCTGGCATCCGGGCTGGCGATCATTGCGCTGGCGGTCGCGGGGATCTGGGTTGTGCGGGTCCACGCCCAGCGCGACACGGTTCTGCGCGGTGTCACCGTGGCCGGGCACGAGGTCGGGGGAATGAGCCGCGACCAGGTCATCAGCCTTCTGGGCGACGAGGCCCTCGCCGTGACGGTGACCGTTGTCAATGATGGTCGCACGACCAGCGTCTCGCTGGCCGAGGCCGGGGGAGTCATCGACGCGGCCGCGACCGCCGACGCCGCCATGGCGGGCTCCGGGACGTGGAGGGCCAGCGCCCTGTCGCTGGTGAGAGGCCGCTCGGTCCCGGTGAGCACCTCCGTCGACCAGGGCGCCGTTGAGGAGCTGGGACGACGCATCGACTCCCAGACCGGCGCGGCCCCGGTCGACGCGTCCGTGCGCCTGGCGGAGGGAGGCTCCTCCTTCGAGCCGGTCTCCGGCGCCCCGGGGCGGGGCGTGGAGCGCAGCGCGCTCACCGAGGCCCTGGAGGCGGCTGCCACCAGCCTGAGCGACCAGACGGTCGACCTGCCCGCCGTGGACATGGACTCCACGGTGACCCTGGCGGATGCCGAGGACGCCGCCGCGGTCGCGAACGGGCTCATCGCTCCGCAGGTCGCCCTGAGCACCGACAGGGAGACGGTGAGCGCCGAGGCCTCCGTGCGCGCCTCCTGGGTGGAGTCCTCCGTCGTGGATGGACAGCTGCGTGCGAGCCTGTCGCGGGAGAAGGTCGCGGCATGGGTCGACGGGGTCGCCGCCTCGGCCGAGCGGGCGCCGATCAACGGCATTGACGACGTCGACGACGCCGGCAACGTGCTGGAGCCGGCTCGCCCTCCCAAGGCCGGGAAGGTCGTCACCAACCGCGACGCCGAGACCGACGCCATCATGGAGGCTCTGGAGCTGGGCAGTGACTACTCCGGGTCCCTGGAGGTCGAGGAGGACCCCGCGAGCACGGAGCAGCGGGTGGTGCCGGACGGTCCGGAGCGATTCGCCTACCAGGCGGCCCCGGACGAGAAGTGGGTGGACGTGAACCTGACCGACTCCACCCTGACGGCCTATGAGGGGACCACCCAGGTTCACGGGCCGATCCTCATCAACCACGGCGGTGTCGGGCACGAGACCATCACGGGCACGTACCGCGTCTACCTCAAGCGCGAGAAGCAGGACATGGGCTGCACCCCCGAGTGGCCCTACTGCGAGAAGGATGTTCCCTGGATCGCGTACTGGCACGACGACTACGCCCTGCACGGCGCGCCGTGGGTCGACGAGTTCGGCATCGGCACCGACGAGTCCTCGCACGGCTGCGTCAACATCCCCGTGGAGGACGCGCACTGGATCTACGACTGGGTCGCCGTCGGGACGACGGTGGTGACCCACTACTGATCACTCGCCGGCTGCTGCCGGCTGTACCGTCGGCTGTGCCGGTGCAGTACCGCTGCGCCCGTCCGGGCCCGGGACGGAGGCCTCAACGCCGCGGATAATGATCTCGATCTTCCGGTCCAGCCCGCCCCGTTCGATCCAGCTCTCATTGGGGGTCAGCACTGCGGGTATGGCGCGGGAGCGGCCGGAGGCGGCGGCGAAACGGCTCGCCTCCTCCAGTCCCGTCGGGCGGGTCTTCCGATCCTCCAGGGTCTCGGAGGCCTTGCCGTCCGCCCCGTCCGCCGCCCCGGGTGGAGACGGGAATACGGTCTGGTCGGCGGGGGAGCGCATGACCTCGATCTGCGCGTGCATGGTGATGACGGTGTCGCCCACGAAGTCGAGGACGATGCCGGCGTCCTCGGGGTCCAGGCCGCGGTCGACCAGGGTCTGGTGGGCCTCGGCGAAGGGGCCGGCGAAGAGCTGGTGGGCCCAGGGCACGCCTATGAGGACGCCGGCCAGTCCCGGGTGCTGTTCGAGCAGCTCCCACATGCTTTCGGCGCTGGCGCGTACCTCGTCCTGCCAGGTGGTGCCCTGGTGGGCGAAGTCGGCCTGAGCCGCGATCTGCTCCAGGCAGGCCGCCAGAAGGTCCTCACGCGAGGCGATCGTGCGGTACAGCCCGGAGACCGCCACCCCCAGGCGGCCGGCCACCGCGGTCAGGGTGAAGTCGGCCACCCCGAGGGCGAGGGCAGCCTCGACCACGTCCGCGCGTGAGAATCCGGGCTTCGGTCCGGTGGGCTTCCCCAGTCGTGTCATGGGGTCACCGTAGTGGGTGGTGACGGCGGTTGCCCGCGGGACGGCGCTGGGAGTAAGGTCGCCCTTCGTCAGGTCTGAAAGTACTTCAGTATTAGGTTGACCATTGGATCGAGGCACTCGATGAGCAAGCAAGCGGTGCCGGAGGCCGACACCAGGGACGCCCGCGAGAGGCGCTCTCGCGAGGGGCAGGCCGCCATCAGGCGCCTCGGCGCCCCTGTGCGCGCCCGGCTGCGGGCGGGGCAGGTTCTCGTCCTGGTCTCGGCGGTCCTGGCCGTGGCGCCCTATGTCGCGCTGGTCCGGCTCGGCGGTGTCCTCCTGGACGCCTACAACGCCGGCGCCGCCCCGGACGGGCAGCGGGTGCGCGGTGTCGTCATCATGCTCGTGAGCGCCTACTCCACGCGCCTGTTCCTGTACTTCGTGGCGCTGCTCATCACCCACGTGGCCGACCTCGCCCTGCGGGACCGGCTGCGCCGCGACATCGTCCAGCGCATCTCCCGCGCCCCGCTGTCCTGGTTCACCGAGTCCACCTCCGGGCGCATCCGCAAGGCCGTCCAGGACGACACCACCACCGTCCACACTGTCATCGCCCACGGGCCCGTCGAGCAGCTCAACGCCGTCGTCACCCCGCTGGCACTGCTCGCCTGCGCCTTCTGGATCGACTGGCGCCTGGCCCTGCTGACGCTGGTGCCCGTGGTGCTGTACGTGCTGACCTACTCCGTGTCCATGCGCGGCATGAAGGAGAAGACCGTCGAGATGGACCGCAAGCTGGCCGCCGTGTCCTCCACCATGGTCGAGTTCGTCTCCGGGATCGGCGTGGTCAAGGCCTTCGGGCGCGTCGGGCGCGCCCACGCCGCCTACCTGAACGCCTCCGACGAGTTCTCCGCCTTCTACCGAGCCTGGGCCATGCCCCTGGTGACCATCACCTGCCTGTCCTTCTCATGGGTCTCGATCCCCGTCCTGCTCCTGGTCAACCTCGGCGGCGGGGCGCTGCTGATGGGCGCGGGGGTCGTCACCCTGCCCCAGGTCCTGGCCACGACCCTCATCGCCCTGGTCCTGCCCGGGGCGCTCATCACCATCGCGTCGATCTCCTGGTCCTACCAGCTGGCCGGCGCGGCCGCGCTGCGCCTGTGCGAGGTCCTCGACACCCCCGTCCTGCCCGCCACCGACCAGCCCCGGCGCCCCGAGGGGGCGCGCGTGGCGATCGACCGCGTCTCCTTCTCCTACGGGGACACCCTCGCCGTCGACGACGTCTCCCTGACCCTGGAGCCCGGCACCGTCACGGCGCTCCTGGGCCCCTCCGGCTCGGGCAAGTCGACGCTGGCCACCCTCATCGCCCGCTTCGCCGACCCCGACTCCGGCACCGTGCGCATCGGCGGGGTGGACCTGCGCGACATGGACGAGGAGACCCTCTACTCCACCGTCTCCTTCGTCCTCCAGGACGCCCAGCTCCTCGGCGCCACGGTCCGGGAGAACATCGCGCTCGGACGGCCCGACGCCGACCTGGACCAGGTGCGCGCCGCCGCCCGGGTCGCCCGCATTGACGAGGAGATCATGGCCCTGCCCGCTGGCTACGACACCGTCCTGGGCCGGGACACGGCCCTGTCCGGCGGCCAGGAGCAGCGCATCGCCATCGCCCGCGCCGTCCTGCTGGACACCCCCGTCCTTCTCCTCGACGAGGCCACCGCCATGGCCGACCCCGAGTCCGAGGCCGAGATCCAGGAGGCGCTGAGCGCCCTGGTGCGGGACCGCACGGTCCTGGTCATCGCCCACCGCCCGGCCGCGGTGCGCGGCGCCCACCGCATCGTCGTCATGGAGGCCGGGCGCGTGGTCGCCGTCGGCGCCCACTCCGACCTGCTGGAGGAGCCCCACTACCGCGCCCTGCTGCGCCAGTCCGGCGAGCTGGCCGAGGAGGCCCCGGGCTCCGCCGCGAGCGGTGGCGCGCCCGGTGCCGCCGAGGCGCGCAGCGCCGCGGACTCCGCTGGGGCCGCCGAGACCGCCGAGACCGCCGAGACCGCTGAGACAGCTGAGGCCGCCGGCGGCCCGGGCTCCGCGCAGAATGACACCGGCGAGCCCCCGGCACCCGGGCCCCAGGCCCCCCGCGAGGCCCCGCGCTCCTGCTGGCCCGCTTCCACCGGCTCATGGCCGAGGCCTCGTGGCGGCAGACGAGGGCCTGCATCATCCTGGCGGTCGTCAACGGCGCAGTGTCGGGCCTCGCCCTGCTGGCGCTGCTGCCCGCCTGCGTCGCCCTGGCCACCGGCGAGCCCTGCTGGGGTCTGTCCTTCCGCGGCTGGCTCGTGGCCCTGGCCGTCTGCGTCATCGGTGCCGGCGTCACGGAGTTCCAGGGGCAGCGCCGGGGCATGTCCGGGGCGCTCGGCTTCATGCACGACGTCCACCACGCGATCGGCGACCGGATCGCGCGCCTGCCCCTGCGCTGGTTCACCTCCGAGACCGCCGGCACCCTGTCGCGGGCCGTCAGCCAGGAGATGGTGGCCCTGGGCGAGTCCGCCGCCCACTTCATGTACACGCTCGCCTCCACGATCGCGGCCTGCGTGGTCATCGGCGTCGGCTCATGGGCGTGGGACTGGCGCCTGGGCCTCCTGCTCACGCTCGCCGCCCCGCTGTTCGCCGGGCTCATCCGCGGCTCGCGCCGCCTACTGAACCACGGCAAGTCGATCTCCGAGCCCGCCGAGCGCGAGCTCGCCGTCCGCGTGGTCGAGGTCGCCCGCTGCCAGGGCGCCCTGCGCGCCTGCCGAGCCACCGCGAGCTACTCGCGCCTGAGAGCCGCCTTCGACGACGGGGCCCGCGCCTCCAGGCGCGCCCTGTGGTGGGAGACCGGGGGCAATATCGTCAACGGCGCACTCACCCAGGCCGTTGTCATCGCCATGATCGTCCTGACGGCCGCGCTCGCCGTCGGCGGCTCCATGGGGCCGCTCCCCGCGGTCGCCACCATCGGCATGTGCCTGCGCTTCACCACCATGCTCGACAACGTCGGCGCCTCCGTCATGGCCATGGAGGAGCGCCGGCAGATGATGAACCATCTCGACGCCGTCATGGACGCCGAGCTCATGGCCGAGCCGGAGGCCCGCTCCGAGCCGGCCGAGCCCGGGGCCGTCGAGCTTGATGACGTCGTCTTCGGCTACCGGACGGGTGAGAGAGTGCTCGACGGCGTGTCGCTGAGCGTGCCCGCGCACGGCATGTGCGCGATCGTGGGCCCCTCCGGCAGCGGCAAGACGACGATCGCCCGGCTGGTCGCCCGCTTCTGGGACGCCGACTCCGGGGCCGTGCGCGTGGGCGGCACCGACGTGCGCGACATGCCGACCGCCCAGCTCATGGAGCAGCTGTCCATGGTCTTCCAGGACGTCTACCTCTTCGACGACACCCTGGCCGCCAATATCCGCGTCGGGGACCCGAGGGCCACCGACGAGCAGGTGCGCTGGGCCGCTGACCTCGCCGGCGTCACCGAGATCATCGACCGCCTGCCGCACGGGTGGGACACCCGCGTGGGGGAGGGCGGGCGCGCCCTGTCCGGCGGGGAGCGCCAGCGCGTCTCCATCGCCCGGGCCCTGCTCAAGCGCGCGCCGATCGTCCTGCTTGACGAGGCCACCAGCGCCCTGGACGCGGAGAACGAGGCCAATATCGTGGCCGCTATGGAGGAGCTGCGGCGCACCTCGACGCTCATCGTCATCGCCCACAAGCTGGAGACGATCGCCGCGGCGGACCAGGTGGTCGTCCTCGACGGCGGCGGTCATGTCGTCCAGCGCGGCCGGCACGAGGAGCTCGTGGGCGCGCCGGGCCCCTACCGGGACTTCTGGGAGCAGCGGACCCGCGCCCGCGGCTGGGCCCTCGTGTAACGGCTCGGGCTCGTCGAGATCGGTCCGGTTCCGCGTCGAGATCGGTCCGGTTCCGCGCCGAGATCGGTCCGGTTCCGCGCCGAGATCGGTCCGGTCGGTTCGAGACGCCCGCCCGATGCCCTGCCTGACGCTCGTCGTGCGCCGCACCCAGGAGACAGCATCCACCCGACGGGGCCCCGTTGACAGCGGGCACCCGGCCCAGCAGGCGCACCGCCGGACCCGATCATCTAGGCTGGGCGCTCGTGAGCGAACCTCTGATTCTGGGCATCGAGTCCACCTGCGACGAGACCGGTGTCGCCCTCGTGCGCGGCCGCGAGCTCCTCGGCGACGTCGTCGCTACCTCCATGGACGAGTACGCCCGCTTCGGCGGCATCATCCCCGAGATCGCCTCGCGCGCCCACCTGGAGGCCTTCATCCCCACCCTCGACGCCGCCCTGGAGGCGGCCGGAGTGGACCTGGGCGAGGTCGACGCCATCGCCGTGAGCGCCGGCCCCGGCCTCATCGGCTCGCTCACCGTGGGCATCAGCGCCGCCAAGGCCCTGGCCGCGTCCCTGGGCAGGCCGATCTACGGCGTCAACCACGTCATCGGGCACCTGGCGGTCGACGAGCTGGTGGACGGCCCCCTGCCCGAGCGCTTCATCGGGCTCATCGTCTCCGGGGGGCACTCCAACCTGCTGCGCATCGGGGACATCGCCACCGACGTCGTCGAGCTCGGCGGCACCCTCGATGACGCCGCCGGCGAGGCCTTCGACAAGGTCGGCCGGCTGCTCGGCCTGCCCTACCCCGGAGGCCCGCACGTCGACCGCCTCTCCCAGGAGGGCAACCGTGAGGCCATCCGCTTCCCCCGGGGCCTGGCGGCGGGCAAGGACCGGGAGCGCCATCGCTACGACTTCTCCTTCTCCGGCCTGAAGACGGCGGTGGCCCGCTACGTGGAGTCGCTGGACGACGCCGGGGCCGAGGTTCCGGCCGCCGACGTGTGCGCAGCCTTCTCCGAGGCTGTCAACGACTCCCTGACCGCCAAGGCCATCCGGGCCTGCCTGGACTCGGGCTGCGACACGCTCGTGGTCGGCGGCGGCTACTCCGCCAACTCCCGGCTGCGCGGCCTGGCCGCCGAGCGCTGCGAGGCCGCGGGCATCGCTCTGCGCCTGCCGCCCCTGCGCTACTGCACCGACAACGGCGCTCAGATCGCCGCCCTGGGCGCCGCCGCCGTGCGCGCGAGCGTGGCGCCCAGCCCCATGGACTTCGCCCCCGACTCGGGAATGCCCCTAGGCGTCGCCGTCGCCTCCTGACGGCCGCTGAGAGCCGCCGCCCGCCCACTTTCGCCGAGATCGGTTCACTTCCGCACCGAGATCGGTTCACTTCCGCACTGAGATCGGTTCGCGCGGTCGCTGCTGACCGGCGTGCGGGGCCCTCGTCCGCCGGTCAGGCTAGAGCGCGCTCAAGAACCTCCCTCAGGAACTGGCTCCGTGTCCTGCCGCGGGCCTTCGCCTCGCGGCGCGAACGGGGGACCTTGAACGCGATTGTCACCAGCTCCTCGTCCGAGATGTGCGGATGTCCAGGGGGCGCCACGACGAATGCGCCCGGTGCGCCCGGGTAGTCTCCGCGCTCGGCCGCCTCCGCGAGGCGCCCAATATCCTCGTCGGTGAGGCGGACGCCGCTCTTCGTCCTGTAGACGCTCATCTGCTCTCCCTTCCAATGCAGAGCTCGTCGGCCATCTTTGATGTGAGCCGCATCGCGTGGAAGATCAGCAAGCGGCTGTCCTCGAGCTCCACGCCCACCATCTCGATCATCCGCCCGTGCGGGTCCGCGCCCGCGGCTGCGTAGTACTCGGGGGGATCGAAGATCCTTCGACGCACTGCCACCGCATTGCGCCAGGCGGCGGCGACGTCCTCGTCGCTGAGTTCCGGGTGGCGTTGCTGAACCCGGCTATGGACGCCGCCGCCGAACATCCGCGACGCCCTTCGTATGACGATTTTGTTGCATGAAACTGTAGCACGGTTGCCCGCCGTCGCCGAGATCGGTTCACTTCCGCGCCGAGATCGGTTGACGGGGCCGCGCAGCGGGTGCGCCCGGCGCGCCTGGGCGGCTGCCGCGTTCGGCCGCCTCGCGCGCCGGCCTCACCGGGGCCCGCGCGAAGGCCTCACTGGGGAAGGAGCGGAACATGTGGAGGTAGTGGGGGTAGGGCCGGTAGAGGGCCGGTCCCCACGGGGCGTAGGTCGACTCGGACGCGGTCAGGGGCTCGCCCTGGTGCCAGGGGTCGTAGGCCAGGATCCTCATGGCGGTCTGGTAGCTCTGCTGGAAGGCGGTGTGGGTGTTGTAGGCCTGGGTCATGGTGCCGGGCAGGGGCATCTCGCCCCCGTTGAAGGCGATGCACACGAGTCCCATGGCGGACGACCCGACCAGGGCGGGCGTGTGCTGGGTGACGACCTTGACCATGACGCGTCCGTGGACCTCCTCCCAGGCAAAGGTTCGAGCCGGCGCGCCCGGCGCCCGCAGAGTGAGCCCGTGGGCGTCGACGGTGGTGCTCGTCCCGCGGTGACGGGCCGTCGCCCAGACGCCCAGGCCGAGGGGGAGGACGAGCAGCAGCAGCATGAGAAAGGCCAGGATGAGACCTATGTAGCCCAGGTCCATGATGAGGACGAGGAACATGATGAGCGCCACGAGTCCCAGGGGCGCCATGAGCACCAGGAGGATGATGACGGCGACGCTAGAGCGCCGTGTGGCTGGTGAGCGCAGGACAATGCTCCCAGTCGGGGCCGGTCCGGGGACCGGAGCGGAGAGGAGCGTCATAGTGTCACGATAGCGAAGTTGCGACGCCGCGGTGACGGGGCGGTCTCCCCGGTTGAGCGGCTCCGCCCCGGGCCCGCGGTCTCAGGCCGAGGCGGTCGGGGACGCCATCTCCTCGGGCCGCAGCGGGCGCCCGGCCCGCAGCTCGGCCAGCAGGAGCCGCACCGCCGCCTCGTTGCCGCCCCCGGCGCGCACGGCCGCCAGCTGGCGCTGGTAGGAGGCGCCCGCCTCCAGGGTGGCCCGCACGCCGTCCAGCTCGGACTCGCACCCCAGGTCCGCCGCCACGGGCGCCAGCTCGGTCAGCATCCGCTCCACCGTGTCGGTCACCAGCTCCTCGTTGCCGAGCGAGTCGGTGATGAGGATGGCGTCCATGCCGTAGCGGGCCGAGCGCCACTTGTTCTCATCGACGTACCACGCCGGCATGACATCCAGCTCCTCGCCCCGGTCCAGAGCGCGCGAGAAGCTCTCCACCAGGCACTGGGTGAGCGCCGCGATGCCCGCCAGCTCGGTGAGGTTGGTGGCGGCGTCGCAGGCCCGCACCTCGATCGTGCCCAGGCGCGGCGACGGTCGTACATCCCAGCGGACCTCGGTGAAGTCCTCGATGACCTCGGTGTGGATCATGTCCCCGGCGTAGGCCTCGAGCTCGTCCCAGGTCTCCAGCTGGTGAGGCGCCCCCGCCGTGGGCAGCTGCTGGAACATCATGGCGCGGTTGTCGGCGTAGCCGGTGTCCGCTCCGGCCCAGAACGGCGAGGAGGCGCTCAGGCACTGCAAATGGGCCGTGCGGGTCAGCAGCGCCCGCAGGATCGGCAGGGCCTTGGTGCGATCCTCCAGCCCGACGTGCACATGGGTACCGAAGATGAGCATCTGGTGCCCCCACAGGCGGGTGCGGTCCACGAGCCGCGCGTAGCGCTCGGTGTCCGTCACCTTCTGCACCAGGGGGTCGGCGAAAGGATGGGTGCCGGCGCTGGTCAGGTCCACGCGCAGACGCTCCGTCACGGGCAGGAGCCGGTCGAAGGCCAGGGCGATGTCCTCGATGCACTCGGCCACGCTGCGCCGCGCCCCGGAGACAAGTTCGACGGTGTTGAGCATCATCTCGCCGTGGATGTGGTCGTCGGGCTGCACGGCTTGAAGAACCTCGGCGGCGCACTGGCGCAGATCGAGACTGTCGCGGTCGACCAGCTGGAGCTCCCACTCCACTCCGAGTGTGGATCGCTCGGAGCGGGCGAAGGGCAGGGGCTGGCGGTGGATGAGACGTGCGGGCGGGTTCACGGCGGCTCCTCGATGGTGTCAGGGGTGGCCGGGTCGGTGATCGGGCGCTTGACGCGGTGGGCGCGCCTCAGGATACGGATACGGGCTCCTCCGCCACGGGCGGGACCGCTTCGCAGGACTGCGCGACGATGACGGCGCCGCGGGCGCGCTCCCCGGACTCTCCGCGAGGACCGATCCGGGTCATGATCCACGTCTCGCAGGCCTCGCCGCGCGGGTGGACGGCGGTGCGCACAGTGTCGGGCGAGATCGGTACACCGCGCTTGTGGATCTCCAGGCGGCCGATGCCGCGCTCGCGGACGCGGGCCCTGAGCGACTTCAGATTCAGGGGCAGCGTCTCGCCCACTCGCCATGAGCGCACGAACGGGCGCAGCGCGGCATCGGGAAGCCGATCGCCGCTGAGATAGGCGATGCGCTCGCCCACCGGCGCCGCGTCGAGCCGCTCACCGAGGTGCGCCACCAGCCCGGCGCGGATGACCGCTCCGTCGGGCTCGTGGATATAGGCGCCCAGATCCTCGACGTCGGCCAGCGGCTCGAGCTGGACGGGCGGTGCGGAGGGGTCGTGGCAGTCGGGATCGCGCAGGATGCGCGCGGACTGCGAGGCGGCCGTGGAGTCCCGGGAGCTCGTGGAGCCCCGCGCCTCCCGGGGGGCTCCGTCGGCCGGCAGGACGAGGGCCGAGCGCCCAGGGCCCTCAGCGGCGAGCGGGCCGCACCAGATGGCGGCCTCCACGACGTCGCCGCCCGCGCTGACCCACTGCGCATGGGAGCCGGCGGGGATCGCCGCGTGATCGATGCCGGGGGCGACCTTGACGCCGAGCGCCTCGACGTCCTCTCGCAGTGCCAGCACCCGGCTGAGCGCCGGCGACCACCGCTCGGGGTCGGCGATGCGACGCCCGTCGGCCCGTCGCGCCGGATCGGCGAAGACGGCATCGACGCCGCGCGCTGCCAGATCGAGGTCGAGCGCGTCGTGGCACACCACCTCGACGTCGGGGAAGGCCATGAGATTGACTGTCGCCAGCGCCGCGGTCGTCTCGTCGCGCTCGACGGCCAGCACCTCGAGCCCGAGGCCCGCCAGTGCCATCGCGTCCCCGCCGATGCCGCAGCCCAGGTCGGCCACGCGATGCGCCCCGGCGCGTTCGTATCGGGCGGCGTGGTGGGCCGCGACCGATAGGCGCGTGGCCTGCTCCAGGCCCTCGGGTGTGAAGAGCATCCGGGAGGCGAACGGGCCGAACTTCGCGGCTGCGCGACCGCGCAGCCGCTGCTGGGTCAGTGCGGCCGATACGAGTGCGGGGGAGTGCCCCTGGTCGCGCAGGGATTCGCCGACCGCCAGTGCGGTGGACTCGTCGTAGGGGGGCAGGTCGGCCAGCAGCGCCCAGCCCTCGGGGGTGAGCAGAGGAGCGAGATGCGAGGCGTCCATCGAGCGATCATGGCATGCATCGAGTCGACATGGGATGAGGCGCCGCGTGGGAATGACAACGATCCGCGCGCGTTCGATCCGCGGAGATCGGCGCGGGCTCCATGGGCTCCGCGAGGCCCCGTGGCTGAGGCCCCGTGACGCTCTGCGGAGCAGCGGACGAAGCGAGATGGACTCGGGGACCTCGCGCCCGGTGCAGCTCTCCCCCTCGTGACTCGTCCGCCGCGGCATTACCGTAGTCGGGTCGGCCGTTCCGCGGTGGCGCTGAGAGCGACGGCGCTGAGAGAAGGAGGTCCTCATGAGCGCAGGTGCACGACGTGCGCGCCGGGTCTGGTTGATCCGAGCGGCATGGGCGGTCGCGGCCCTGGCCGTCATCGTCCTCGTGCTGCCCAATGCGTGGATCCTGGCGGCGAGCGCGGGCCGGGTGAGCGACTACGGCGAGGACGGCGACACGGCGGAGGCGCCGGTCGCCATCGTCCTGGGCGCATCGGTCTGGGCTCCGGGGGAGCCCTCGCCGTGGCTGAAGTACAGG
>ERZ772764.1840-NODE-1840-length-12987-cov-3.098438_pt1 | contig 12987 bp, 10 predicted proteins | sample MGYA00512163_ERZ772764 | MGnify/ENA primary metagenome ERZ772764 (study PRJEB29015, sample SAMEA2737903) | human oral metagenome | biome: human oral; feature: human-associated habitat; material: dental | place: China | collected 2094 ... | reverse complement strand
GGTTCTTGCCTGCTTCTCTACTTCATCCTATACCGATGGAGCTACAGACTACAGCGTACGAGAGAAGAGTATGCTATAAAGGTTTTGGAGCTGAATTCTCAGGCTATCGGCTCTGATGATGCCATAGAAAGTGAGGAGCATGACTGGTTGGGCTTTTTTAGGATGATTACGATCGTCCACGAGAATCTGCAAGCGTTAGACTTGAGTAAGGGGTCTTTTACGGTCGGAGTTATTGCCCCTTGGGGGAGGGGAAAGAGTTCGTTCATTAATCTCTTGAGAAAACAATTAAAGAAGGATGGCGGGATCATTATTCCTTTCAACCCTCGTGGCTCGAAGTCTGTTTCCTCGATCTCTGAAGACTTCTTTGATGCCTTTGCAAAGGAGTTATCTCGGCATTACTTGGGCTTTGGTCTCCTACTTGCTCGGTACACCAAGCATCTAGGACTACTCAATCAGTATGAGTGGACTCGTCCTCTAGGATCTCTTCTCACGCTTATTCTTCCAGGGAAAGAGCAGGAGGCCGTTAATCGTATCCTTGGAGAGCTCGGTAAGCGGGTATATGTCCTTCTAGATGATCTAGACCGTCTCTCAGGAGAAGAAATACTAGAAGTCCTAAAGCTTATGGATCGTAATGCCTCCTTCTCGAATACGGTCTTCATCGTAGCCTATGACAAAGCTTATATAAATAATGTGCTGAAGAAGCACCTAGATCACGGTCTTGTTCATTCCTTTATTGATAAGTATATCTCCTGGGAATTTCCCCTGCCAGAGCCAGATAAGGAAATGCTGGGGCAACATATGAGGAGAGAATTGCGGATGAGGGTAAAGGATGGTTATCCTATGAAATATGAAAAATTCCAAGGGAGCTGGGAGGAGGTCGGTAGTACAGTCGTAGAATCCTTGAATTCGGTGAGGGATCTCAAGCGTTATCTTAATCTGGTTATTCCCCGCTATAATGGGGTGTTTAGCGAGGTGGATTGTAGAGATTACTTCTTGCTCTATTTGCTTTGCTATAAAGATTTTGGTATTTACTTAGCTCTGCAGTCAAGACGAATCTTACAACTAGATGTTCCTACCCAGACCTATGTGCTTATCCCAAGTTATGAGGAAGAGCTGAAGCAAGTGTCTCAATGGAAAGGAAGTAAAAGTATCCTAGAGAGGTTGTTCGCTTTGAGCCCAGAAGAGGAAGAGTCGGTCCCGAGGCGGCTCTCTCTTCGCAATGTGTTGCGGTTTGATACTTATTTTAGGGGCTTTAACTTCCTGGAAAGTTATCTTTTCGGGCCGGTTTTATTGGAAATAATCCATTCAATGAGAACGAGGAGCCTTCTTAATGATATTGATGACCTGATCGGAAAGCAAGGGGTAGTGCGTGTTGTTCATACCTTCCTCTATTTAGTGAGCTCTCCTTGTCGAAGGGGAGAAAATCGAGCAGAGGCAATTAAGGCTATGGCCTATATGGCCTTTAAAGGAAAACTGCCCGAGGGGGAGGCTAAGATCCTGAAGGAAGAACTTTTCAAGTTCTTTTCTTTAGATCGGTATGAGATGTATAAAGAGCTTGGGGTTGCTCTAGATCTTCCAAGCTATAAGTCCTTGTTGGAGCCAATGCTCACTTTTGTGGTTCAAGTGAACCCTCAATGGATATCTGATGTAATCCATGTGCTTAATCTTGAAGAGGGCAGATCTTCCGAGCGGTATGTTTACACTGCCGAGGAGCTTTCTAAGCTATTATCAGATCATCAGAAGAGCTAATGAGCTCAGTCGGAGCTCTGCGATGGTATTCGGGAGGATCTCCTAAGCCTTGTTTGTGAGAGGGAGAGTAAGAGCTCTGCCTCGTATCCTGCGTAGCTACCTAGCAACTTGCCTCCTTGCCCCAGAAGTGTCGAACGGTGTGCGTATGGATGGTCGCATTTAGGGATAAGATCCCCGTCCTAGTGTCGCCAAGCTTGAGCACGCTACTGCTCAGCGCTTGCTTGTCCTGTAGGAGGAGTAGAGAGGTACACTTGATGCGTGGATGGACGAAGAATCGATCCCCAGCTAGCTCTACCTTAGACTATGTGAGGAGTATCCCCAAGGATGAGCCTTGTAGGAGCTTTGAGCTCTTGTCTGGTGAAAAGGCTGATTTGTATAGTATCGACTATATCTATCGGGCGGTCTTAGCCCAAGAGGAACGGGAGCGTCAGCAGGCTAGCTCTGAGGGGTGAGGCTATGGCGCTACGGCGCGGGAGGCTATGCTTCCTCCGTCCCCCTTACTGGAGAAAAATAATACCGGCCAGCTCGCAGATGCGGGCTGGCCGGTATTGTAGGGGTGAGGGGGCTTGTGCGCCTTACATCTTCACCATGCCACTGAAGCCCATGAAGGCCATGGCAAGGAGACCTGCTGAGATCAACGCAATGGGTATGCCCTTCATAGAAGCGGGCAGTTCGGTGCGACTGAGTTGCTCACGGATGCCAGCGAAGACTACCAGCGCTAGGGTGAAGCCTAAGGCAATGGAGATGGCGTAGACAATGCTCTCGAGGAGGTTGAAATCCTTTTGGATGACTAGGATCGCTACCCCGAGGACACAGCAGTTCGTAGTGATCAGGGGAAGGAAGACCCCAAGGGCTTGGTAGAGGGCGGGTGATACCTTCTTGAGGATGATCTCTACCATTTGTACCAAGGCGGCGATGACGAGGATGAAGGTGATGGTCTGCATGTACTCCATCCCTAGCGGCTCTAGTACGAACTTCTGGAGAAGGAAGGTGCACATCGTCGAGAGGGCTAGGACAAAGGTCACCGCAGCGCCCATTCCCAGCGCCGTGTCTACCTTCTTAGATACGCCGAGGAAGGGACAGATACCGAGGAACTGCGAGAGTACAACGTTGTTGACGAAGACCGCAGCGACAAAGAGGAGGAGGTAATGTGTCATGGGAGGATTACTTCTTGCTGCTGAGCTTATTCTTGAGGGCGATGAGGTAGCCTAGCACGAGGAAGGCTCCAGGAGCGAGGACGAAGAGGAGTGCTCCGTATTCCTTGGGCAGGATCTGTAGCGTGAAGACGGCACCACTGCCGAGGAGCTCACGTAGTAGGCCTAGCACCGTCAGGGAGAGCGTGAACCCGAGGCCAATACCCACACCGTCGAGGCACGAGTGGAGGACACCCTGCTTGGCTGCTACCGCCTCGGCACGACCCAGCACGATACAGTTCACGACGATCAAGGGGATGAAGAGCCCCAGCGAAGCGTAGAGGCTAGGGACGAAGGCCTGCATGAGCATCTGCACGATCGTCACAAAGCCTGCGATGACGACGATGAAGCTCGGGATGCGGACAGCGTCGGGGACGAGGCTCTTGATCAGGGAGATGACGGTATTGGAGCAAATGAGGACGAACATCGTCGCCAAGCCCATCGCCATACCATTGAGCGCTGAGGTCGTCGTGGCGAGCGTAGGGCACATGCCGAGGAGGAGCACGAAGGTAGGGTTCTCCGTCGTGATGCCGTTGCGGATGATATCTAGCGGTTTCATAGGATCGAGGACTGAGGGTAGAGGGTTACTTCGATGCCGAGGAGTCGGCTGGCGCTACTGCGGGTGCTGGGCTGGGAGCTTTACCTACACCGCCTTCGAGGGAGGAGAAGGTGCGCCAAGCACGATTGACTGCGTCGAGGAAGGCACGGCTACTGATCGTCGCAGCGGTGATAGCATCTACCTTCCCCCCATCCTTAGAGACGGTAAGGGGGGCTTCCTTCTTCATGTCCAGCCCACGTACATCGCGGATGCCAGAGCCTTCGCTCTTCTCGTGGTACCACTCGGGTATGCGAGATCCGAGACCAGGGCTCTCGGAGTGCTGGAGGACGGAGAAGTCTACGAGCTGACCCGTAGCATCGAAGCCGACCATCACACGGATAAGCCCGCTGAAGCCCTTCTGCGTGTAGCTCTCGATGGCAAAGCCTACCAGCGCCCCGCCCTTCTTAGCAGGGTAGACGGTGAGGCTGTCTGTCTCGCCCTCGGGGAGGATGAGCATCTTCTCCTCGAAGGGATTATTATCGAAGGCGGGAGCCACGGCACGGATAGCCTCTACCTTAGCCTTCATCTCTGCCTCGGCGATGGGAGCCGTCGTCACTTGGTTCACGACAGCGAGGATCCCCGAGACGAGGACACATATCCCTCCGAGGGAGAGGAGCATGTTGGGGAGTGTCGAACTGAGCTTCTTCATACGGCTAACGTCCACCGAAGTGCTTCGGACGGATATACATGTTGATCAGAGGAGTGAAGCTATTCATGATGAGGATAGCGAAGGACATCCCTTCGGGGTAGCTACCGAAGAGACGGATGAGGATCGTCAGTAGACCGATCAGCGCACCATAGAGGAGTTGGCCTCGGGCGCTCATGGGGCTCGTCACATAGTCTGTCGCCATGAAGATCGCCCCGAGCATCATACCGCCTGTGAGCAGGTGGAAGAGGGGCGAGGGATAGAGCGCTGGGTCGATGAGGTGCATGAGCCCAGAGAAGGCGAAGGCCGTCCCTAGTACGGCTACGGGGATGTGCCACGTGATCACTCGGCGATAGAGCAGGTAGCCCAGCCCTAGGAGTAGCGCTAGCGCACTGACTTCGCCCAGACTACCGCCATGGATGCCGAAGAAGAGATCCATGGACGAAGGGATCTGGTCCCAGCTCATGCCAGGAGCACCTGTCTGTATCCCCTTGGCAATGCCTAGCGGGGTAGCACTTGTGACAGCGTCGGTATAGCTCGTGTACTGCCCCGGCCGTGGCCAGAGCGTCATCTGAGCGGGATAGGCGATGAGGAGGAAGACACGCCCCACGAGTGCGGGGTTGAAGATATTTCCTCCGAGCCCTCCGAAGCTCATCTTCCCTACGCCGATCGCCACCACTGCGCCGATGAGGATGATCCACCAAGGGAGGCTCGAGGGAAGGTTCATCCCGAGGAGCAGCCCCGTAAGCATGGCGGATCCATCGCCGATGGACGTGGGTCGCTTGTAGAGATACTTGGTGATAGCCCATTCGGTGACGACACAGCCTAGGACGCTCACTAGGAGCACGACGAAGGCGCCGAGCCCGAAGGTGAAGAGCGAGACTAAGCAGGCGGGGGCTAGGGCGATGAGCACCGCATACATGTTGCGCTCTACGCTGTCACCGCTGTGGATATGGGGGGAGGGGGATATGATGAGACGATCCATGGGGATTAGCTTTTGCGGGCACGGATGATGGCGGAGACCTTCTGCTTGCCCGTACGGATGAAGTCAAGGAGAGGGCGGTTAGAAGGGCAGGTATAGCTACAGGAGCCACACTCGATGCAGTCCACGATATAGCCCTTCTCGGTGGCTTCCCAGTCGGCGTACTGGACATCCCGCATGAGGAAGGCGGGGTTAAGACCCATAGGGCAGACGGAGACGCACTTAGCACAGCGGATACAGTTGCGCATGGGGCGACGGATGGACTCTTCACGGGGCAGGATGAGGATGCCCGAGGTGCCCTTGGTCACGGGAACTTCGGTGCTCAGTAGTGCCTTACCCATCATCGGGCCACCACCGATGATCTTACCCGTGTCCTCGGGTAGTCCGCCCGAGGCCGAGATGAGATGCCCGATGGGAGTGCCGATGCGAGCTCGGAAGTTCGAGGGAGTCTCTAGGTGCTTGCCCGTGACGGTAGTGATGCGCTCGACCAGAGGTTTCCTCTTCTGCACGGCTTCGTAGACAGCGAATACTGTCCCGACGTTTTGCACGACAGCTCCAGCGGAGATGGGTAGGGCACCGCTCTTGATTTGCTTGCGGAGGACAGCGTCGATGAGCTGTTTCTCCCCACCCTGTGGGTACTGCACCTTCAGGGGAAGGACCTCTGTCCCCTCGTAGTCCATAGCGAGCTGGGAGAGGTAGAGGATAGCGTCCTTCTTATTGTTCTCGATCCCAATGACGGCACGGCTTACTCCGAGGGCACGCTTGAGGATCTCTACGCCGACGAGGATCTCTTCGCCCTTGCTGAGCATGAGGGCATGGTCGCTGGTGAGGTAAGGTTCGCACTCTACAGCGTTGACGATCAAGACCTCGGCCTTAGCTCCTGGGGGAGGGGAGAGCTTGACGTGGGTGGGGAAGGTCGCCCCTCCGAGCCCTACGATACCAGCGGCGGAGATGCGCTCGATGATCTCCCGAGGCTCTAGGCTACATGCCTTGACGAGGTCAGGGGTGCGGTCGATGCCTTCTTCCCATTCTTCCTCCTCGGCCGATACGCTGATGACGATGGCGGGGCGCTTGTAGCCCCCGGCATCGAAGAAGCTGTCGATCTTGGTGACTTTACCAGTGACGGAGGAGTGGATGTTAGCGGAGATGAAGCCTCCAGTCTTAGCGATGACTGTACCGACTTTGACGAGGTCGCCCTTCTGCACGGTAGGGACGGCAGGAGCGCCGATGTGCTGGCCTATGGGGATGATGACCTCACGTGGTAGAGGGAGCTCTCTGATGGGCTGCTCTGCCGAAAGTTTGTTTTCGGGGGGATGGATACCACCGAGACGGAATGTACGTAGCATGTGTCGTAGGTGAGAGGTCTATAGGTTAGGCAGTAAGCGGTTCGGAGGGTGGTGTAGGAATGGAAGGGGCTGTAGGCTCCTTCTCCTTCTTGGGGGCTTCTTCCTGAGGTTCCTTAGGCTTGGGGGGAGGGAAGCCTAGCTCATGGATGGCGTGGGTAGGACAGACGGGGACGCACTTACGGCAGAGGCGACACTTGGTGTGATCGATGTAGGAGAGGTTGTCGGCGATGGTGATGGCATCGAACTTACACTCCTTGAAGCAGAGGGAGCAACCGATACACGCATTGCTACAAGCCTTCTTAGCGACACCGCCCTTATCCTTGTTGACACAGCTGACGAAGATACGCCGGCTCTTAGGCCCTTTCTTGCGTAGCTCGATGATGGTCTTAGGGCAAGCCTTGACACAGGCACCGCAGGCCACGCACTTGTCCTCGAGGATGACGGGCAGGCGGGTCTCAGAGTCCATGTACATGGCGTCGAAGTTACACGAGAGGACGCAGTCAGCCATGCCGAGACAGCCCCAGCTACAGTCGGTGTCCCCCTTGTAGAGGGCGGAGGCGATGGCACAGCTACTAGCTCCGTCGTAGATGTTGGTGCGGGGTCGAGCCTCGCAGGTACCATTGCATCGGACGACGGCTACCAGCGGGTCTTGCTTCTGAGCAGCGATGCCGAGGATCCCGCTGACCTTGTCCATGACGGGCGTCCCACCTACGGGGCAGAAGAGCCCCTCGAGGGTCTCGCTCTTACAACAAGCACCAGCGAAGGCGGCACAGCCAGGGAAGCCACAGCCCCCACAGTTCGCCTGGGGCAGGACCTCTGCGACCTCTGCGATGCGAGGGTCTTCCTTGACCTCAAACTTCCGGGAGACGAAGTAGAGCAGGACTGCTCCTATCGCTCCGATGAGCGTCAAGACGATGATCGTGATATACATAGGGAAAGAGTGCTATTCGTGGTGAGGTGCTAGGGATTCGACCCGAAGGGTAAGGCGACGCCCTAGGCGCTGACGCTGTGAGTAGAGCAGGAGATAGTAGAGGGTAAGGACACCTAGTGCTAGAGCCACCGAGCCCCCTTCACTGAGCTGGAGCAGGGATTGCCCTAGGGCAACCGCCGCCACGAGGAGCAGGAGGGGTAGGACGAAGGCCAGGAGCACAGCCAAGCGACCTACGCTTGTCCGAGCCACTACTCGGACGGGCTCGCCGATGGAGAAGCTCCGTCCGTGCGTCTTCAGCTGTAGATAGCGATCCTTGCATTCGGTGCTGACACACCAGTCCCGTGCGTGGCACTGGCTACAGGCACTCTGTTGCTGGATCTGGACGGTGACTTCGTCGGGGGAGATAGCTGTGACGATCCCCGGACGCTGATCCGTCTCTTTAATAGTTCCGTTCATGTGGTGAAGTGCTAATGGGTGAGGGGCCGTAGTTATCGACCCAATATCATCGGTGCTCTTCTCGTGGTCGATCCGCCTAGAGAGCGGGGCTGAGAAGCTGTGGCACCGGAGCCATCTTATTCACATGAGCAAATGTATATATTCAAAGAGAAAGACGCAAACCCTATGAATGTACGTTCCCTCTCCTTCCGTAGCTAACCCGCTGATCCAAGCAGGGCTAGGGTGCAGGTAGTACCGTAGGGGTATGTAAAAAAGCCCTGCCCAGAGCGCTCCGACGAGTGCTCTGGGCAGGGCTAAATATTTTAGGAAGTCGCTCGGGCTCTACTCTTGACCGAGGAGGGTGACGTCGGAAGCGACGAGCTGACCCTTGTCGTTGCGACTCAGATGGACCTCTACGAAGTCTCCGACGAGGAGGTCATTGAAGTTCACTCCGTTCAAACTCTTGTAGTGGAAGAAAGCGTTCTCCTTGACTCCGACGTCGATGAAGCCGAAGCCTGCCTTGAGGGTATTGATCTGCCCCCGGATGAAGCCCGAGGGTAGCTCTTCGCCGAGGATGATGGTTGGCTTCGCTTCGGGCAGGTCTATGTGACCGATGACCTTGACTTCGGGTGCTTCGATCGAGTCCTGCACCGAGAGGGTGACCTCAGGCTCGGGGGCCTGGGCTAGACGGGGCTTATCGTCCTCAGCACTAGCCTTCTCCTCTTCGGCGGGGGGCAGTTCGTCATCCTTGAGACGATCCACACTGGCCGAGTCGATGGGACGGGCGTGAGCGGTAGGCGCCTGGTAGGGACGACCCTTGACTTCACGGCTACGCTCCTCGGAGACGCCCTTGTTGACGAAGAGCCCATTGATGATGGGGTCGCTTCGGAAGGCACGGCTGTCGATCAGCTCGTTCATCATGATGGGGTAGGTCGCTTCCTCTAGGAGTTCGAAGGAAGTGTAGGTCGTCGTCGGCTCACGACGTGACTCACCCTCGTGCTCGAGGTCCCAGCCGAGGATCATCACACGGGTGCCTAGGGCATGGAGCTTGCGTACGAGTGGGATGTAGTCGCCATCTGCGGCGATGAGCACTACGACATCAAACTCGTGCTGTAGGGCACGCTCATAAGCTTCGAGGGCGAAGAGTACGTCGACGCCCTTCTCCTTCTTCTTGTTCCCCTTGCCCGCACGAGACAGAGGGAGGTGGTGCATCGTCACGCCTTCGGCGTTGAGCACATCATCGAAGAGACGCTCGTAGTAGAGCACGTCGCCTGAAGCACGAGCTGCCTCGGGAGCGGTGAGGCGACCACGGAAGTAGTGTGCATCGACGATCTTGCAGAGTTCGGGAGAAGTTCCCTCGAGTTGTGCAATTTGATATTTGAGGAAGCGATGCAGACCTCCTACGCTGAGGCGACTTTTTCGTTCGTGATACTGATAATAAAAAGTACTGACGTGCCAGAAGTAGTTGCCGTCGTAGAATACCCCGACTCGGGTCAGGTGTGATTTTTTTTCTTTAAGCATAATTCAATCTAATTGTATAATTAATAAGCGAAAACCAGTCACTACAAAGTTACTTCTTTTCTTTTGGACTAGCACGCTCCGATGCGTGATGGGCAGAGGTTTTTCCGATTTAATGTTCGCAGTCGTCAGAAGGGATTCGTCCGAGGCGAGCGGTTGGAGGTGATAGGACGATCTAATCGATGGATATATATGCTCGTTTCGGGTGGATTTGTAGCTGTTTTTATGGGATTTATACTAGGTGATTTATCTTCTATCTTATTTTTATAGATATATACGATCTGTGTGACGAGGTTCGATGCTAGAGTCAGTCATCCTACCTTCTTCCTTTAGAGGGAGGACGGGGGCGGAGGTTTAATAGCTATGCCGAAGTAGCCCCTCGATACTCGAGGGGGACGGAGCCCTTTGCGCTCTGTGCTGTGGGGGAGGCGTAGGGGCAAATTCGTTCGTAGTCGTGGCGTAGGCCTCTGTCCTACTAACGCTCGAAGGGTGGCAAGTAGTTCAGCACCCCTCAAAAGGGATCCACGGTAGGTCGTCTCTGCGACCTGCCGTGGATCGTCTTGGCGACCTACAGTAGGTTTTTTCGACGACCTACCGTAGGGTCCAAAATGCCCCCTTCGAAGCGCCCCGATGTGACCCCTCCAGAAGTCGCTCGGGAAGCGGGCTGTCGGCGGGTCGAGACCTCTAGGCTTCTCCGACCGAATTTCCCCTGCATTTTCCCCTTCATCCGAATAGGTCAATTTCACCCCGAAGAATGCTTGGGGCGAAACGAAAACAGCCAGAGCTTGGAGGGCTCTGGCTGTAGGCTCTGCAGGGGACTGGGCTCTGGATTTATCGAGAGCACCGCTCCTCTATTATGATGGGACTATCGTGCCGTGCGTCTGCTGACCTGCTACTCCTAGAGGGATAGGCGCAGGGAGAGGATCAGCGAACGAGGACGCAGGTGATAGGTGCTCCAGTACTCCTCTAGTTGCTCTAGCCGACGGATGGAGTAGCTACGTATGTCGCTGAGGTTGTCGCCGTCGAGGACAAGTTCCACTTGTTTAGAAGGTCTGTAGATCAGGCTTGCCCCGAGGAAGAGGAAGTCTCACCGACCGAGGTAGGCACCGCTGTTATGGCAGTGCTTGGCGTGGAGCTTAGCCTGCAGACGAGCGGGCAGGAAGTCGAGGGTGAGCTGGAGACGTTGATTCAGTTCGTTGCTTCGAAGTTCCCGCCCAGAGAGGTGTGAGTCGAGTCCCTGCCAGCGGACGTCATACTCCAGACGGTAGCCCTGGATAAGGTCTAGGCCTAGCGAGCCCTGTAGACTGTAGCCTAGAGCTCGGTAGCTCATGAGATCCCCCTGCCGAAGTAGCTCCTGCTCGGCATGGGAGAGCGTAGCCGAGAGAGCTAGCTGCATCGTCTGCCAGTCGATGTCCTTACGGCCGTAGGCGGAGAGGGCGTAGCGCTCGCTGTGCTGGGGCATGTAGCTGGCTTCGAGGAGGCTCTGCCCCTCATCGTCGAGCGTCGTGCCGTAGGCGATGTCACTCCATGAACGATACCATCCCGCTCCGATGTGGGCGAAGATCCGACTGAAGAGATCTCTGTAGGAGAGCCGAGCATCAGCGCTCACGCTAGGACTGTCATGGAGGGTCGCTCGGTAGCGGGATAGGCTACGATAGCTCTGCATCACGGTCGCAGAGAGGAGCTGACGCCAGGGGGTCTCACTGGTGCTGTAGCTAGCGTTTGCCTGGAGGCTATAGCTGTCGCTGGCCTTCCAGATGAGGGAGAGGGAGGGCTGGAGGTAGAGGTGAAGGCGCTGGGCATCATTGTGCTCTCCCTGGATCGAGGCATTGTCTAGAGCCGTGTAGCTGAGCGCTAGTGGGAGGGTGAGTGTCCCCTGAAGAGCCCCGTGGCTGTAGCGTGCTACAGGGCCAAAGGCTAGGCGAGTATGCAGGTGGCTGAGCTTACCCTGAGTAGCCCGACGGATGTCGGGGTGGGAGAGCTGGGAGTGGAGGGTCGTATAGGTGGCGTCCAGGTGGCCCGTGGCCGAGAGTGTCCAGCGTCGGGACTGGATCTTGCCTAGGAGTTCGAAGCGATTGACCGAGGAGTAGGAGCTGATACTGAGGTCCTGCCGAGCCGTCTTGCTCCCCTCGAGGCTGAGGGCTTGTGGGGTGGAGCTGAGGCTGTTGGTAGAGCTCCATTCGAAGCCCGCTCCCCCAGCTGTGCGGTGTACCCAGCGGGTGCGATTGCTTAGACGGAGCGATCGGTAGCGGAGCGTCTGTAGGCTCTGGAGCCTCTTGGAGCCTGCTCCCACGACGAGAGGACTTCGGATACTCGTGGAGTGGACCTCACCACGGCCTTCGTCCCATGCGCCCGAGAGGAAGAAGGTGGAGCTGAAGAAGCTCAGCGTGCGGTTCTTCTCATAGTTCAGCTGGAGGTCTGCCGCGTGGCTCCGTGTGCGGTCGCTGATGTCCTCGGTGAGCTGTAGCTGAGCTCCTTCGGGGAGGAGGTAGGTGGTCTTGGCGAAGGAACTCCCGTGAGCCAGCTGATGGCGGTAGTGAAGGTTGTAGCTGAGACTTGCGCTGTCGGCAAGTCGGGTGAGTGTGCTGAAGTTAGCCCGATGACGGTAGCCGAAGAGCCCGTTGCCCACGGGAGGACGACCATGCACCACGAGGCCGAGCAGATGGACGTCCTCGCTGGTGAAGCCCCCGTAGTGCGCTACGGCGTCGTCGAACTCCTGCCCGAGATTGTCACTGCTGTAGCGGAGGAGATGCTGTCGCTTCTTCCCGAAGTACATGGCCTGAAGCGAGGCGTCCCACAGCGGGCCTGGAGCGTAGGCCCCTGCACCGAGGCGAAGTGCCTTGGACCAGATCCCCTTAGCTTGGTCCTTGAGCTTGAGGTTGATGGCTGCCTGCTGGGAGGCCTGTTGGTCCTCGAGGGCACGCACCGGCTGGTGGTGCTCCAGCACCTGTACGGTGGCGATGTCCTGCGCCCTGATCCCTTGGGTGGCGAGGCCGTAGCGCCCACGTAGTAGGTCCAGGCCCTCGATGTAGAAGCGGTTGATGGGGAGGCCTTGGTACTTGATGACCTTGTTGTCCTCGATCGTGATGCCGGGCAGGCGCTGCAGCACGTCGCCTATGGTGCGATCCTGCTGTAGGGTGTAGGCCGAGACCAGGTAGTTGAGGGTATCCCGCTGTGCCCAGAGCTTCTGAGCCTTCACGATGACTTCACGCAGGAGGCGCTCTTCGTGCTCGAGGTTGAGGTCAAGCGTCTGGGACTGGGCCTTGAGGTGAAGTAGCCGACGCTTGAAGCCTAGACTTCGGACACGAAGCACCAGAGCGGGGAGCGAAGTCTCTAGCTGGAGTCGGTAGCGCCCTTCGCTGTCGGAGATGGTGTAGGTCAGGAGGCTGGAGTCGGAGGGCTGTAGCAGGGCTAGCACGGCACCCGCTACGGGCTCCGTGCCCGAGCGTAGCTGACCACTGAGGGTCACCGTCTGAGTCTGAGCTCCGACGGAGGCGAAGCTTAGGACGAGGGTGACGAGGAGCAGAAGGCGCCGATACATGAGGGCTTAGTAGTCTAGGGGCTGGAACTTCGCTGGCTTCATGTTGAC
>ERZ772764.1835-NODE-1835-length-13004-cov-3.598888_pt1 | contig 13004 bp, 9 predicted proteins | sample MGYA00512163_ERZ772764 | MGnify/ENA primary metagenome ERZ772764 (study PRJEB29015, sample SAMEA2737903) | human oral metagenome | biome: human oral; feature: human-associated habitat; material: dental | place: China | collected 2094 ... | reverse complement strand
TTCAGGCGAAACTGAAGATGCGACTATCGCTGATTTAGCGGTTGGTACTGCAGCAGGTCAAATCAAAACCGGTTCAATGAGCCGTTCCGACCGTATCGCAAAATACAACCAATTAATCCGTATTGAAGAAGCGTTAGAACGCGCCGGCACACCGGCACCATTCCCGGGCTTAAAAGCGGTTAAAGGTCAGGCGTAATCTTCGTTGATTTAAACTAAAATAGTACTGCATTTTTGCAAGAAAAGTGATCTGCGCTAAAAGCTAGCGCAGATCACAAAGCCCTTAAATATTGAGCTCTGTATTATTCAGAGCTCAAATTTTTTCATTTGAATTAAATGCGTTTCTTGTTATAGCAACAAATATAGTCATATATTGTTCGCTCTTATTTATCAATGCTGGAATAAACCAACCTGTCCTTTTTATTAACGCATTGACGATATCTCTTTTTGTATCGGGTTTATGCTCGTTCAGTTTCTTGAGCTTTTTTAGACCGCATACCCCAAATATGCGTCTAAGATAGGTTTGATGATGTGATGTATAAATTTGATTGAATAATTGTTAGCCCATAAAAAATCTGCACCTTAATGGGTTGATTTTACGGTTCAACTTTTGGGGTGCAGAGTAAAAGGCTGTAGGTGTTAAGCGTGCGCTTAGCCGATTTTTTTCTCAAGAGCTTTTAAGCGTTTATTGATACCATCAATGCCCAAAGTTAATGCCGCGGTCTTGCGCCATTCTTTGTTGGTTTGCAGTGGAATACCGGAAGAGTAAACACCCGGTTCGGTAATCGGACGCATCACCATACCCATACCGGTTACGGTGACTTTGTCGCAGATTTCCATATGCCCGTTAATCACGCTGGCGCCACCAATTAAACAATAACGACCAACAGTTAAGCTGCCCGCCATAATTACGCCGCCGGCCACCGCCGTGCCGGTGCCGATATGTACGTTATGGGCGATTTGACAAAGATTGTCGATAATTACGTTGTCTTCAATTACCGTCGCATCCAACGCCCCCCGATCGATACAGGTACAAGCGCCGATTTCCACATTATTACCGATAATTACTTGCCCCACTTGTGGGATTTTAATCCAGCGCCCGCGATCGTTGGCATAACCGAAACCATCGCTACCAATTACCGCACCGGATTGAATTAAACAATTCGAACCGATTTCTACATCGTGATAAACCGTTACATTCGCCCAAAGTTGAGTACCTGCACCAATTTTGCTGTTTTTACCGATAAAGCAATTGGCGCCAATAATCACATTATCGCCTAATACGACCCCCTCTTCGATCACCGCATTGGCGCCAATGGATACGTTTTTACCCAAAGATGCGCTGTCAGAAATAACTGCACTTGGTGCGACGCCTTGTGCCGCCTTCGGTGTACTATCCATATATTGTGCTAACATCGCATAAGCCACATAAGGATCTTTAACAATCAGTAAGTTACTTTCCGGTGCGCAAAATTCAACGTCGGCTTCAGTCACTACCAAAATACCGGCTTCCGAATCTTTTAATAAAGGACGAAATTTAGCGTTGGAAATGAACGTGAGTTGATTGGATTGCGCTTTATCAAGAGGTGCGATATTTGCAATAACGACATCGGCGTTACCGCGAACGGTAGCGCCGATTTGATTAGCCAATTCTTGTAAAGAATAGGATTTTTGCATAACGAGAACCTATTATTTTTTCTCTTGTGCTTTTACTGTTGCCGGAATAGATTTCAATACTTCTTCGGTAATATCTTTGCCGTCCACAGCAAATACCACCGAGTTTGCATCAAGCACATAAGTGTAACCTTTAGCTTTTGCTAAATTGTTGGTCGCTACTTGGATGCTTTCTAACAATTTAGCACGCGCTTCAGCTTGACGTTTGTCGCTTTCGGCTTGGAATTCTTGCACTTTTTTATCATGCTCTTGCATTAATTTAGTAATTTCCGCATCTTCGCTTGCACCTAATTTATTGATTTCTTCTTCACGTTTTTGAATTTCGGCTTGACGTAAACGAGGCGCATCTTTTTGTAATGCGGCGACTTTAGCTTCAACTTTTTTCCGTGCTTCCACTATTTTTCCGTCGATATCTTTTTTGCTTGCCGTTAATTGGTCAACGGTTGGTTTTAATTCTGCATCTAATTGATCCGCAATCGCTTGACGATCAGGATGGTTTTGGAATAAATAACCTGCATTAATGAAGGCGATGTTCTCATCTGCTGCAGCAAAGCCAGAAGCAAGAGCAAGACTTAAAGAAAGTGCTGTAATTTTTAAAACGTTTTTCATTGAAGTTTCCTTGTGTTTAAAGTAGTTTGAGGATGCCAGCACGCTACTGAAAGTAGCGCACTAGCGCTGGATTTTATCGAATAATATCAGACTTTGCTAGAACGAACCGCCGATACTGAATTGAAACTGCTCGATTTCGTCATCTTGATATTTTTTAATTGGTTTTGCGTAAGAGAATACCAACGGCCCGATTGGTGACTGCCATTGTAAGCCCACGCCTGCAGAGGCTCGAATGCGGTTGGCTTTACTGTAGTCGGGTAAATTCGGGAAACGCGCTTTATCTTGCTCTTTCCATTTGGTGTTCCAAACGCTCGCTGCATCTACAAAGAATGAAGTTCTTACCGAATTTTGACTTTTATCCGCAACAAACGGTGTAGGCACGATTAATTCCGCCCCGGCGGTGGCTATCGCATTACCGCCGATTACATCGGTATTGGGCACCCAAGCATTATTGTTCGGATCCCAATAAATTGCTTGCGGCCCTACCGCACCGTTTGCAAAACCGCGTAATGAGCCGATGCCGCCTGCAGTATAGTTTTGATAGAACGGTAAACGTTTACCGCCGAATCCATTTGCGTAACCTAAGCCGGCTTTACCGGAAACAACCCAACGGTGTTCGCGATCAAGAGGATAATAACCTTGGATATCCGCATTTAACTTATAGTATTTATTATCTGAACCCGGAGTCGTAACGTGCGCACCGATTCCTGCTTTAATCCCTTTAGTCGGGAAGTAGCCGCGATTGAGGCTGTTATAGTTCCAACCGAATGAGAAATCAAAGTCATTAGATTTAAATGATCTCGCATCGGCATCAATTCCCATCGATGTTAAATATAAACGACGATTATATTCTTCTCTAAAGCGGCTGATTTTATTATAAGTATAGCCTAATCCCACATAGTAGGAGTTATTTTCATTGACCGGGAAGCCCAATGTCACGTTACCGCCATAAGTTGTTCGTTTATAAGTCGAAGAACTGTCGCTGTTTGAATTGTCGTAGGTTTCATAGAAGAGGTTGCCACCTAAACTTACCCCGTCTTTCGTGAAATACGGTTCAGTATAACCGAGATTGATTATTGTACCATAGTCGTTGCGCGAACCGGCTAAACCGAGCGCTGCACCCGTACCTAAGAAATTATCTTGTTTTACGCTGGCCTGATAACTGATACCGCTTTCCGTACCGTAACCCACACCGAAGTTGATGCTACCGGTATTGCGTTCTTTTACTTTATAGACTACATCAATTGCGTCGTTAACGCCTTCAATCGGTTCTGCGCGACTTTCGACTTCCTCAAAGAAACCGGTTCTATCTAAGCGAATTTTACCTAATTCGACCAATTGAGAGTTATACCAAGCTCCTTCTTGCTGGCGCATTTCTTGGCGTAATGTGCTATCCGCCGAAACGGTGTTGCCTTCAAATTTCACCTGACGCACGCTTAAACGACGTCCTGCATCTACAACATAAGTTACTGCAACGGTTTTGTTAGCTTCATCAAAAGTTGGTGCGGTGCTCACCGCTGCACTGCCATAACCGCGTTCGCCTAATTTGGCTTTAATTGCGTTCTCAACCTCGTTCACTTCCGCCCGATTAAAGGTTTCGTTTAAGTGTAGTTCGTTTAATAAGGGCTGTAACTCTTCCGCCATTCCGCCTAAGTTACCCACAATACGGGCGCCGGTTAAGTCATATTTTTCGCCTTCATCAATGTCAATGGTGACATCCGCTTTAGTTTGCTTATCATTTAACTTAACATCACTATGTGTTACACGTGCTTTTGCATAGCCGTGATTTTGATAGTATGCCTGAATAGTTTGCAAATCTTTTTCAAATTGTGTGCCGTCAAATTTATTGCCCCACAATTTCCACCATGCATCCGGTTGTAATTCCATTTGTTCTTGCAGAGTGCTGGCAGAAACGTTTTGGTTACCATGAAACGTAACAGATTGCAATTTAGCCGTGTCATCTTCATCGATTTGAAGAGTAATTTCCGCGCGATTGTTTGGCAAAGTATTAACGATGGCCTCCACTTTGGCATTGTAACGACCTACGCTTTTGTAGTGTTCTCGCACTCCCTTCACAAACTCATCCAATTTGGCACGATTCAGTACATCGCCGGATTTGAAACCGTTCGCGTCCAAGTTTTGTTTTAACGCATCCGTTGGAATTAAAGAATTACCTTTAATCTGCACTTCGGAAATAATTGGTTTAGCAATTACGCTCACTACTAACACATCGCCATCTTGATAAGCTTTAACGTCGTCAAAACGACCACTTACGAATAGAGAACGAACAATATTCGCCATATCATTATCGGTAATACGTTGGCCGGAGCGAACGGGCAAACTTGTATGAATTTGTTGTTCCAAATCGCCTTGAACGCCATCTACCCGAACATCTTTTGCGACGAAAGACGCAGCAAACACACTTGTTGTCGTACCAAATAATAAACTTGCGATTAGACGTTTTTTCATCGACTGTATCCTATTACAATTAAAATTTATAAACGTAAGAAATCATTGAAGAGTGCGAATACCATAAGAGTTAATAGTAGCGCCGCACCAACGCGATAACTTAAATTTTGTACCCGTTCGGAAACGGGGGTTCCTTTGATGCCTTCTGCCGCCAAGAAAACCAGATGACCGCCATCTAATACCGGCAACGGAAATAAATTCATAATACCTAGATTGACGCTGATTAATGCCATAAAATTTAAAAAATAGACGAATCCGATACCGGATGACACTCCCGCGCCTTTGGCGATAGAAATCGGGCCGCTCAAATTGGTTAAAGAAATATCGCCACTAAATAATTTGCCGATAACTTTTATAGTTAACCAAGATAATTGTGCGGTTTTTTCTACGCCCTTAGATAGGGCATCAAGAATACCATATTTTAATTCGGTTCGATACTGTTCGCCCACATTTAAAAAAGTCGGACTTACGCCGACAAACCAACGATCTTCTTTTTGCTCAGGCTGTAACGTTTTGTCAAAAATTTGCCCGTCACGTTCAATTTTGATTTTAAACGCTTGTCCTTGTTCGACCTGTTTGACAAAGTCTTGCCATGAAAATGCGCTTAAATTATCCATTAAAATTTTATCGCCAACCATTAATCCTGCTTGTTGCGCCGGCGAATTATTGACTACTTTGGATAACGTCATATCTACTTTGGCGCGCACGGGATTCATTCCTAAAGATTCAAATGCCGTTTCTTTTTCCGGATCAAATTTCCAGCCGGATAAATTGAGTTGTTTTTCTTGCGTGACGCCCGAACCCAAAGGTGAAACCGAAATTTCAACCTGCTTATCTCCTAATTTTGCTGCCAACAGCATATTAATGGTTTCCCAATCTGACGTATTTTCGCCATCAATTGCGATAACTTGCGAATTTGGTTCGATACGAGCTTGAGCGGCAATAGAATTCGGTGTGACATTTTCAATTACCGGTTTGATCGTCGGAATACCGATGGAATAAATCACCCAGTAGGCCGCAATCGCAAATAGAAAATTAGCCAAAGGCCCGGCGGCAATAATAAAGGCGCGTTGTCGCACGGTTTTTTGGTCAAAGGCTTGCGATTTTAGTTCAACGGGCACCTCCTCAGCACGTCCATCAAGCATCTTCACATAACCACCTAACGGGATGAGCGACAAGGCGAACTCGGTGCCTTGCTTGTCAATGCGGTGCCAAATTACCCTGCCAAAACCGATGGAAAAACGCAGCACTTTAACACCGCACTTGCGCGCTGCCCAAAAGTGACCGTATTCGTGAATTGCCACTAATACCGAAATCGTAATCAGAAATGAACCGAGAGACCACAAAAACGACATTGACAATCCTTACAATAAAAAGAAATAAAAGTATGTAAAGAATGGTACCGCAGCAGTTAAGCTGTCAATGCGGTCCAAAATTCCACCATGACCGGGAATTAACTGACTGCTGTCTTTAATACCTGCTTCGCGCTTAAACATACTCTCCGTTAAATCGCCCAATACGGAAATCGCCACGGTCGCCACAGAAAGCACGATGAAACCGCTCATGTTGCGTTCGCCTAATAAGGTTTCGCCGGAAAAATGCAGAAAAATAAAAGCCAAGAATACTGCGGTAAGCAAACCGCCCAACACGCCTTCCCAAGTTTTTCCCGGAGAGACTTTCGGCGCCAATTTGTGTTTACCGAACGCGCGACCGGCAAAATATGCACCGGAATCCGCCGCCCATACAAGGACGAATACGTAAAGCAATAAAAACAAGCCGTGATGTGCATCTTGCGTGTAACGTTCCAAACGTAAACGGAGCACCGCTGCAATAAAAGGAATTAATGTCGAAAATGCAAATAAAAGTTGCAGCGGTTTATTTTTGCTCCAGAATTTTGCAGAAAGCGGATAAGTTATCACTAGCAATAGCGCAAGTCCCCACCAAGCGACGGAATTAATTAATAAAAGCGGCAAATAATTTTCAAATACGCGACCGGCATCAAGATAATTTCTTTCCGTATAAAGCCACAGGAACACAAATGAACCTAAGAAAGCCGCAAGGCAGAAACGCACTAAAGGCTGTTTAAATCGGGCGAATTGCGTCCATTCCCACATTCCCAATGTCGCGACCAAGCCCAATGCCAAAGCAAAGTAGAAAGGGGTAAATAAAAATAAGGCGAATAGGACTAAAGCAATCAGCACAATCGCCGATAACACACGTTCTTTAAGCATAATTTCTCCACTTACTCTGTCCCGCCAAAGCGACGATGACGTTGTTGATAGCTGGCAACCGCCCGATTAAAATCTTTTTCGCCGAAGTCCGGCCATAACACATCCAAAAAACACAATTCCGCATAGGCGATTTGCCACAATAAAAAGTTGCTGATGCGCTGTTCCCCGCTGGTACGAATCAGCAGATCTACCGGCGGTTGATGCTGCGTCACCAAATGCTGTTGGAAGGTCTGCTCGGTAATCTCTTCCGGTGCCATTTCATGGTTTTTCACTTTTTCCGCCAACTGTTGTGCCGCTTGTACGATGTCCCAACGCCCGCCGTAATTGGCGGCAATATTGAGCGTCAATGCGGTGCTATTTTCAGTGAGCATTTCAGCCTTGGCGATTTTTTCCTGTAACTTCGCACTAAAACGGGAGGTGTCGCCGATAATTTTCAAGCGAATATTATTTTTGTGTAATTTTTTCACTTCACGATCAAGCGCCTGCATAAACAGTGTCATTAAGGCGCTGACTTCCTGTTCGGGGCGATTCCAGTTTTCACTACTAAAGGCATAAAGTGTCAACACTTTTACGCCGATTTGTCGCGCATAGCTGACTGCGCGACGCACTGCGCCGACACCGTTTGTGTGGCCGAAAATGCGCAATTTATTTTGCTGTTTTGCCCAGCGCCCGTTGCCGTCCATAATAATGGCGACGTGTTCGGGGATGTTATTCTTGTCGAGTTCTATCATAAAAAACGTTATAAATTTTGACCGCATTTCAAGCGGCCTGCGATTAACTGTTCGGCAATTGCGCGTGCCTGCGCATCGACTGCCAGTACATCATCGATGCTTGAAATCGTCGAACTTGGCATTTTTTCTACGACGTTTTGATTGATGCGCGCGATCTCGGTGAATCCAATGCGGTGCTCTAGAAACGCTCCAACTGCAATTTCATTCGCCGCATTCATCGCCGTGGTGGCATATTGCCCGGCGGCAAAAGCCTCTATCGCGAGTTTTAAATTCGGGTAGCGGTTAAAATCCGGCTCAATAAATGTCAGCTCTTTGATTTTAAAGAAATCCAAAGGTTCGACGCCGGCAAGCGTGCGGTTCGGATAAGCCATAGTTTCGGCAATCGGGGTGCGCATATCCGGATTGCCCATTTGCGCGATAACGCTGCCGTCGATATAACGCACCATAGAATGAATAATGGATTGCGGGTGAATAATCACTTCCATTTCATCAGCAGCCGCATTAAACAGCCAGCGGGCTTCAATGTATTCCAGCCCTTTGTTCATCATCGTGGCGGAATCTACCGAAATTTTCTTACCCATAGACCAATTCGGATGCGCTACGGCTTGTTCCGGCGTAATCGTATCAAATTTGGCAAGCGGCGTGTAACGAAAAGGCCCGCCTGAACCGGTCAGCACGATTTTATTGATACCGAGTTCTTGTAACGGACAAAAACCGATTTTTTGTTGTGCCTGCGGTGGCAAAGATTGGAAAATTGCATTATGTTCGCTATCCACCGGCAATAATTGCGCGCCGTGACGCTTCACCGCGTCAATAAAAATTTGACCGCAGGTTACCAGCGCTTCTTTATTCGCTAATAAAACACGCTTGCCGGCTTTCACGGCGGATAAGGTCGGAAGCAACCCTGCCGCGCCTACAATCGCGGCCATCACTTGATCGGCTTCAGGATGAGCGGCTAATTCACAAATGGCTTGCTCTCCGCTTAATACTTCCGTTGGACAGCTCAGTGCGGTGAGTTTTTCGCGTAATTTTTTCGCCGCCGTTTCGTCATTCAATGCGGCAAAGTGCGGTCGAAATTTTATGCATTTTTCCAGCATGGCCTCCGCATTTTTTCCACCGACCAGTGCAAACGCCCGATACTTATCAGGATTGTGTTCGATGACGGACAATGTACTTTGCCCGATAGAGCCGGTTGCCCCTAAAATCACAATATTTTGTTTTTGCATAAAATCTTGACCGCACTATTGTAAATAGGAAAATAGAACAAGGGCAGACGCTAGGGTCGATTAATTGACCTAGGATCTGCCCTGATAATCAGTTCTGAAAATTAAAAATCCATCAATTCTTTTTCTTTATCCGCCAAAATTTCATCGACTTTTTTGATGTATTGGTCGGTTAATTTTTGAATAATGTCTTCTGCCTTGTGTTGATCGTTTTCGCTGATTTCTTTGTCTTTTAACAACGCTTTAATTTTATCGTTTGCATCGCGGCGCACATTACGAATCGCCACTTTGCCCTGTTCGCCTTCACCTTTTACGATTTTAATTAAATCACGGCGACGTTCTTCCGTTAACGGCGGCAGCGGAACACGAATGGTTGTGCCGGCGGAAGACGGATTTAAGCCTAAGTCAGAGGTTAAAATTGCTTTTTCCACCGCTTGAATCAAGGAACGATCGAACACAGTTACCGCCAATGTACGAGCATCTTCGGCAACTACGTTGGCTAACTGACGAAGCGGCGTCGCCGAACCGTAATAGTCCACTTGAATCGCATCCAGCAAACTTGGCTGGGCACGGCCGGTACGAATTTTAGCGATATGTCCCTTTAATGCTTCAAGGCTTTTTTCCATACGCTGTTCGGCATCTTGTCGAATTTCATTAATCATTACGCTGTCCTTTCTATTATCTGGCTAAAAATAAAACGCGAACGATTCTACTGGATTTTTAGCGATTTTTGAATTGTTTTGTTTATAACTTACCAACGAAAACTGAGAAATGCTAATCGCAAATATAATGTTTGGGTGCTAACTCGAATAGACATTAAATTCAACGGAAATTTATAGCCTACTTTGGGGATTTAATGACCAATCCATTGATATTTAACAAAACCTGTAAATTATCAAATTTTGTTTAAATAGAATTGGGCATTTCTTGCAAAGACTAGTTAAGAGAGTAGAATACCGGCGGTTGTAACTATAAATTACTAAAGAATCATATGGAGGTGTTCTATGTCAGATGTTAAGCATTCTTCGACCATAGCATTAACTCCAGTCGAAGTAACTGACTTCGCAGAAAGTGCGACAGCCTACAAAGCGAAAAAACTTCCGTTTCTTTCTTTTATGTCCGGTATCAGCGCCGGCGCTTGCATTGCGCTCGCATTTGTTTTTTACACCACAACTCAAACCGCGTCGGCCGGTGCGGCATGGGGATTGACCAAATTAGTCGGTGGCTTAGTGTTTTCCATCGGAGTAATTATGGTTGTATTGCTCGGAGCGGAGTTGTTTACTTCATCTACTCTGACTTTTGTCGCTCGCGTGGGTGGGAAGATTACCACATGGCAAATGATTCGTAACTGGATTGTGGTTTATTTCGGTAATTTTGCAGGTGGTTTAATTATTGCGGTGCTGATTTGGTTTGGTGGTCAGACGATGGCGGCAAACGGCCAGTGGGGCTTAACAATTTTAGCGACAGCTCAACATAAAATTCATCATACTTGGTTTGAAGCGTTTAATCTTGGTATCTTGTGTAACATTATGGTGTGCTTGGCAGTTTGGTTATCCTATAGCGGCAAAACCGTAACGGACAAGGCCTTTATTATGATTATGCCGATTGGTTTGTTTGTTGCGTCTGGTTTTGAACACTGTGTAGCGAATATGTTTATGATTCCAATGGGAATTATTACGGCACATTACAGTAGCCCCGAATTTTGGCAGCAATTAGGCATTGAAGCGGCTCAATATAGCGATTTAGATGTCTATCATTTTATTACCAAGAATTTAATCCCGGTAACGTTAGGAAATATAGTCGGAGGCGCGATTTGCGTCGGTTTATTTCAACGTTACTTGACTAAATCACATTAACTAACGAATTGAAAATTTATTTTTATTAATTAACAAAGGAAATGACTATGTCAGAACTTAATGAAGCGCAAAAAGTAGCATGGGCTGGTTTTACCGCCGGTGATTGGCAGGAAAATGTCAATGTTCGTGACTTTATTCAAAAAAACTATACTCCTTATGAAGGTGACGATTCTTTCTTAGCCGGACCTACCGAAGCAACAACCAAACTTTGGGAAACTGTAATGGAAGGTATTAAAATCGAAAACCGCACTCATGCGCCGTTAGATTTTGATGAACATACGCCATCAACCATTACTTCTCATGCTCCTGGTTATATCAATAAAGATTTAGAAAAAATCGTAGGTCTTCAAACTGACGCGCCTTTAAAACGTGCCATTATGCCATTCGGCGGTATTAAAATGGTGGAAGGATCATGTAAAGTTTACGGTCGTGAGCTTGATCCTGAAGTGAAAAAAATCTTCACCGAATATCGTAAAACCCATAACCAAGGCGTGTTTGATGTTTATACGCCGGATATTTTGCGTTGCCGTAAATCAGGCGTGTTAACCGGTTTGCCTGATGCGTATGGCCGTGGCCGTATCATCGGTGACTATCGTCGCGTTGCACTTTACGGTGTGGATTTCTTAATGAAAGACAAATATGCGCAATTCTCATCATTGCAAGAAAACCTTGAAAATGGTGTAGATTTAGAAGCAACGATTCGCTTGCGTGAAGAAATCGCAGAACAACACCGCGCGCTTGGCCAAATGAAACAAATGGCGGCAAGCTACGGTTACGATATTTCCAATCCTGCAACTAACGCGCAAGAAGCCATCCAATGGATGTACTTCGCCTATTTAGCGGCAATCAAATCGCAAAACGGTGCAGCAATGTCCTTCGGCCGTACTGCAACCTTCATTGATATTTATATCGAACGTGATTTAAAAGCGGGCAAAATCACTGAAACAGAAGCGCAAGAATTAGTTGACCACTTAGTCATGAAATTACGTATGGTTCGTTTCTTACGTACCCCTGAATACGATCAATTATTCTCCGGCGACCCAATGTGGGCGACTGAAACCATCGCAGGTATGGGCTTAGATGGCCGTACATTGGTGACCAAAAATACCTTCCGTATCTTACACACCCTTTACAACATGGGAACCTCTCCGGAACCAAACTTAACCATTCTTTGGTCCGAACAATTACCGGAAAACTTCAAACGTTTCTGTGCGAAAGTGTCTATTGATACCTCATCCGTTCAATATGAAAACGATGACTTAATGCGTCCGGACTTCAACAACGATGACTACGCTATCGCATGTTGTGTATCCCCAATGGTTGTGGGTAAACAAATGCAATTCTTCGGTGCACGTGCGAACTTGGCGAAAACCTTGTTATACGCAATCAACGGTGGTATCGATGAAAAATTAGGTATGCAAGTTGGTCCTAAAACTGCACCGATTACTGATGAAGTATTAGACTTCGACACAGTAATGACCCGTATGGACAGCTTCATGGATTGGTTAGCAAAACAATATGTGACTGCGTTAAACGTAATCCACTACATGCATGATAAATATTCATACGAAGCCGCATTAATGGCATTACATGATCGTGATGTATACCGTACCATGGCTTGTGGTATCGCAGGTCTTTCTGTTGCAGCGGACTCACTTTCAGCAATTAAATATGCGAAAGTTAAACCAATTCGTGGCGACATCAAAGATAAAGATGGCAATGTTGTAGCAAGCAACGTCGCGATCGACTTTGAAATCGAAGGTGAATATCCACAATATGGTAACAATGATAACCGTGTAGATGATATCGCTTGTGATTTAGTTGAACGTTTCATGAAGAAAATTCAAAAACTTAAAACTTACCGCAATGCTGTGCCTACACAGTCTGTATTAACCATTACTTCTAACGTGGTTTATGGTAAGAAAACAGGTAACACCCCAGATGGTCGTCGTGCAGGCGCGCCATTCGGACCAGGTGCAAACCCAATGCACGGTCGTGACCAAAAAGGTGCGGTAGCATCATTAACTTCTGTGGCTAAACTTCCATTTGCTTACGCGAAAGACGGTATTTCTTATACCTTCTCAATCGTACCAAATGCGTTAGGTAAAGATCCAGAAGCACAACGTCGCAACCTTGCAGGCTTAATGGATGGTTACTTCCATCATGAAGCCGCAGTAGAAGGTGGCCAACACTTAAATGTGAACGTATTAAACC
>ERZ772764.1834-NODE-1834-length-13006-cov-40.585129_pt1 | contig 13006 bp, 13 predicted proteins | sample MGYA00512163_ERZ772764 | MGnify/ENA primary metagenome ERZ772764 (study PRJEB29015, sample SAMEA2737903) | human oral metagenome | biome: human oral; feature: human-associated habitat; material: dental | place: China | collected 2094 ... | reverse complement strand
CGTGGCAGCAAGCAAGGCTGTAAAGCAAAGGAGCAGAGATTCGTATGTTAAGACCTTTACAGATGGCTCATGCCTTTTTGGCTGAAGTCGTGACCAAGGAAGATACTGTTGTGGATGCTACGATGGGCAATGGACATGACACTCTCTTTCTGGCTCAATTGGCCAAGCAAGTCTATGCTTTTGACATTCAGGAGCAGGCCGTGGAAAAGACCCGCCAGCGCTTGGCAGAAGCGGACTTGGACAATTCTCAGCTAATCTTGGCTGGGCATGAGACTCTGGACCAATACACAGACCATTTCAAGGCCGCAATTTTTAATCTTGGTTACCTGCCTTCGGCGGACAAGTCTGTTATTACCCGACCTGATACGACGCTGGAAGCTCTGGAAAAGGTCTGTCGAGGCTTGGAAAAAGGTGGCCGTGCAGCTATCATGATTTATTACGGGCATGAAGGTGGCGAAGTTGAAAAAGATGCGGTGCTAGACTTCGTTAGTCAACTGCCCCAGCAGGACTTCACCGTTGCCCTTTACAAGACCATCAATCAGATTAATAACCCGCCTTTTTTGGTTATGATTGAGAAATTAAAAGAAAAATAAGGTTTCCAAAGTTGTTAAAAATTTTCTGAGGAATCATTTGGAGAAAAATGGATAAACAATATTTGCATGAAAAATTAGCTGGCTTACGAAACAAATACGTCGAGTCTGCCAATGAAGAAATGACTGTTGGCCTTTTGGACGAGGCCAAAATGAATAAAAAAATGCTGCGAATCAAGAAAAAATTGGTGAATCTAGAGATGGAGCGCTGCCAAAAGATGATTGAGCACCGCGACCTATCCAAAATTGATCAAAAGATTTCAGCGCAAAAAGAATTGTTTAAAGAGTGCTGCCAGCAGAGATAAAGGAGGTTCAAAGTGGAAATCCTTCTCTACACGATTGTTTTTTTGCTCCTATTGGTTGTATCGAATGTGACCAATCGCTTGCTGCCCCAGCTTCCTTTACCTCTAGTGCAAATTGTGCTAGGAATTTCGCTTGGTTTTCTCCTTCCTCAGGGGAAATTTCATTTAGATACAGAGCTATTTTTGGCCTTGGTAATCGGGCCATTGCTCTTTCGGGAGGCTGAGGAAAGCAATATTACCAGTATTCTCAAGCACTGGCGAATCATTTTGTATTTGATTTTTCCAGTTATCTTTATTTCAACGGTTGGTTTGGGCTATCTGGCTCATCTTCTCTGGGGGGCCTTGCCCTTGGCGGCCTGTGTTGCCGTAGGAGCCGCTTTGGGGCCGACAGACTTGGTTGCCTTTGCTTCCCTATCAGAGCGTTTTTCCTTCCCCAAGCGGGTGGAAAATATCCTAAAAGGAGAGGGATTGCTTAACGATGCGTCTGGTCTAGTTGCTTTTCGTGTGGCTCTTTTGGCCTGGACTACAGGAAGTTTTTCCCTAGGAAAAGCTAGTATTTCCTTAGTTCTTTCCATTATCGGTGGTTTTGCCGTCGGGATGGCCAGCGCAGCTCTTAATCGCTGGTTGCATAAACTGCTGATGAGTGCCCAAGTATCAGATATTGCCAGTGAGCTCTTGCTGGAGCTGAGCCTACCCTTGGTCACCTTCTTTTTAGCAGAGGAAATCCATGTTTCAGGGATTATCGCAGTAGTCGTCGCAGGTATCTTTAAGGCCAGTCGCTTCAAGCGGATAACGCTTCTGGAAGCTCAGGTGGATTCGGTCACGGAAACCATCTGGAATACAGTGAACTTCATGCTCAATGGCTCTGTTTTTATCATCTTAGGAATAGAGCTGGAGATGATTGCAGAGCCAATTTTAAAGAGCCCGATTTACGATAATCTCTTGCTACTCGTGAGCATTGTTCTTTTGACTTTCTTGCTCTTTGCTCTTCGGTTTATCATGTTGTTCACTTTTTACTTCATTCGAATCAGAAGATTGCACAAGAATTTTGGAAACTACCTGAAGGAAATGCTGCTGCTGACCTTTTCAGGTGTCAAAGGAACCGTCTCCATTGCGACTATTCTTTTGATTCCGAGTCAATTGGAGCAAGATCATCCTTTGTTGCTTTTCTTGGTTGCAGGTGTCACCTTTCTGAGCTTTCTGACAGGTTTGCTCACTCTTCCTCATCTGTCTGAAGAAAGAGAAGAGGAAAATGAGCACCTGATGCACATCGCTATTTTAAATGAGGTAGTGAGTGAGCTGGAAGCAGGCCTCAAGCAAACCAAGGCTAAGGCACCTCTCTATGCGGCTATTGACAATTACCATGGTCGTATCGAAAACCTAATCCTTGAACAGGAAGATAAGGCCACTCAGCGAGACTTAGCAGCTCTGAAATTATTGATTTTGAGTATCGAAAATGATGGTTTGGAGCAAGCTTTTGAGGAAGGAAAAATCAGCGATCGTAGCTATCATCTTTATCAGCGTTACCTACATAATATTGAGCAGGGCATCAATAGAAACTTAGTTTCTCGCTTTACCTATATGTTTCTCGTTACACTGCGCGTATTGCGCATGTTGCTCCATGAAATCGTCACCCTTGGTGCTAGATGGCGTTCTTGGAGGCAAGGTGGAGCTAAGCATCTAACTGCTGAGGATATGGAGGATATAGCAGAGCTTTATCTGTCCAATACCGAAGTCATTATCGAAAGTTTGGAACATCTAAAGGGCATCTATAAGCCTTCTCTAATTACTTTTTTGCAGGAATCTCGACTAAGGGAAACGGAGATCATCGGTAGTGGTGCCTTCATCGAGCGTGTTATTGCGCGATTCAAGCCCAATAACATCTCAGAAATGATCTGGGGCTATTATTTGGAGAGAAAAATTATCTTTGAATACGAGAAAAAGAAATTGATCTCAAGTAGCTATGCTAAACGCCTGCGCCAAAATGTCAATAATTTAGAAAATTACTCACTGAAAGAAAGAGCCAACACTCTACCTTATGACATGGTTAATTACGCTAGAGAGCGCTAGAAGATAAGGCTATCCAGTGACCTCCACTAAAAATTAAATAGAATTCAAAAAGAGAACGGAATACTTTATCCGTTCTCTTTTTGCTTTGTTTTAAAAAGTTTATCAAGACGCAGAGTTAAAGTCAGTTAGCTTTGGCTTTCATCGAGCTTAGTTTTTTCTGCTTCAGCCTTTTTGGCTGACTTGATGAAAATCTTGCCATTGCTGGTCATGATAGCTTTGAGTTCCTTTTCGCTTGGATTTTCCAGATAGAAGTCAGTAATAGCATCTTCGATATGATCCTGAATGGTGCGGCGCAGTGGGCGAGCGCCCATTTTCGGATCGTAGCCCAGATCAACTAGTTTTTCCTTGACTTTCTCTGTAACATCCAGATGAATGTCATTGGTTGCCAAACGTTGATTGACATCGTCTAGCATAAGGTTGACGATTTGCAGCAGATTGTCCTTGCTGAGTGGCTTGAATTCGATAATGCCGTCGAAGCGGTTCATAAACTCAGGACTAAAGAAGTTGCCCAATTCACCCAAAACGGAATTGGTACGGCCTTCACGAGCTGCCCCAAAGCCAACACTGGCTTCAGCCTTGCCCGTTCCGGCATTGGATGTCATGATGATAATGGTGTCTTTGAAGCTGACAGTCCGGCCTTGACCATCGGTCAGGCGGCCATCATCCAGAACCTGCAGGAACATGTGCATAACATCAGGATGTGCTTTTTCCACCTCATCTAGCAGAATGAGTGAGTATGGATTGCGGCGGACGCGCTCAGTCAACTGGCCAGCTTCCTCATAGCCGACGTAGCCTGGGGGGGCACCGACTAGTTTGGCCACGCTGTGTTTTTCCATGTATTCACTCATATCAAAGCGAATCATGCTGTCAGCCGAGCCAAAGAGCTCAATGGCTAGTTGCTTAGATAGCTCAGTCTTACCGATACCAGTTGGTCCTACAAAGAGGAAGCTGCCGATTGGGCGATTGGGACTTCCTAGTCCGACCCGGTTGCGGCGGATAGCCTTGGCAATCTTATCCACAGCATCGTCTTGTCCGATGACATGAGCTTTTAAATCGCTGGCGAGATTGACCAGTTGAGACTGTTCTTTTTCCTTCAGGTCGCCAACTGGGATATTGGTCTTTTGCTCCACGATATGCTCAATCGTTTTCTCGCTGATAATTGGGATATCGTTATCCAGCACGCTCGTCTTTTGGAGTTCCTTATATTTGGCGATCTGATCGCGGAAGTAAGCTGCTTTTTCAAAGTCTTCGTCACGAGTCGCCTGAGCCTTGAGATTTTCGGCCTCAATCAGACGTTGGTCAATGACCTTAGGATCAACAAAGTTGAGGGTCAGATTCATCTTAGAGCCAGCCTCGTCCAAGAGGTCAATAGCCTTGTCTGGCAGGAAGCGGTCTTGGATGTAGCGGTTGGAGAGAAGTGCCGCAGCTTCAATGGCCGCGTCTGTGTACTTGACATGATGGTAGTCTTCGTATTTTTTCTGAATCCCTTTGAGGATGGTGATTGTTTCTTCTACTGTTGGCTCGTCGACCTTAACGGGCTGCATACGGCGCTCGAGGGCTGCATCTTTTTCAATAATACGGTATTCATTGAGGGTAGTAGCTCCAACCATTTGGAGTTCTCCGCGAGCCAGAGCTGGTTTAAGGATATTTCCAGCGTCCATATTGCCATCGCCAGCAGATCCAGCTCCTACGATTTCATGGATTTCATCAATAAAGAGAATGACATCTTGACGAGAACGAATCTCGTCCATGAGCTTCTGCATCCGCTCTTCAAATTGACCACGGATACCAGTCCCTTGTACTAGGCTGACAACGTCTAGGCGGATAACTTCCTTGCCTTGGAGTTTATGAGGCACATCCCCGTCCACAATCTTCTGGGCTAGGCCTTCGACCACAGCTGTTTTTCCGACACCGGGCTCTCCGATGAGGACAGGATTGTTTTTGGTGCGGCGGTTGAGGATTTCGATAACACGAGTAATCTCTTCGTCCCGACCGATGACAGGATCAATCTCTCCTTTGCGAGCAATCTCAGTCACATTGATACCAAACTCTTCTAGGAGACCTTTTGGCTTTTGCGGAGCCTGTTGGCGTGCTCCGCCTCCATGATTGGAATTACCACCATAGCCACCGCCACCGTAGCCTCCTCCAGATTGAGTTGGCGGGATATTTGGATTTGGTTCTTGGGGTTGTTGGAAATTACCAAGACTGTTAAAGAAATCATCAATAGGATCAATTCCTTGGTTGTTAGCCTGAGTCAGTCCTCGAAAAAGGCTATTATTAGGGTCTGTCTTCATGATTTGATAGCAGTTTTGACAAAGGTCAATCTGCTGCTTATTTCCGTTTACATTTGTATAGAGATGGATGGTTGATTCATTGATTTTACAATTTTGACAAAGCATATTCTACCTCTTTCTTTGGCCGTAGATCCACCTATTTTTAAATGGTCAAAAATAGTCAAAGTATTATAGTTTCATTATATCAGTATTCTTGCACAATGCAAGAATTTACTACAAAATCCTCCCTGAGACTGATTTTTTGAGAAATTATAGCGCGAAAAAGAGAAAAAAATGGTCTTTTACTGGTATTTCAGTTTCTTTTTATGGTAAAATAGGAGAGAAGCAAGTAAATAGGAGAAATAAAATGGAATCACATTTAGTTAGAATCATCAATCGTTTGGAAGCTATGGCCAAAGATGGTGGAAATTTAAAACGTAATTTTGAACGTGAAGGAGTGGTTGTTGCCGAAGTGGCGTACAGCTACGACGAAGAAAATGGACCAATTTTTACTCTGCGTGATGTGGCAGCGCGTGAGACTTATACTTTCGATAGTATTGACTTGATTGCCATGGAAATTTATGAATTATTATACTAAAAAGCAGACTTCTGCTTTTTTATTTTGCTCGTCAAGCTCAGTCTTTAATCTTATAACTTTATATAAGAAAAATGTATAAGTGGGACAGAAGGATTTCTGATATAATGAATAAATATAGTGAAAAAGAAATGAGAAAAGAATGGCAAATATTATTGACGGGAAAGCTTTAGCAGAAAAGCTTCAAGCGAAACTTGCAGAAAAAACAGCAAAACTAAAAGCAGAGACAGGGCAGGAACCTGGTTTAGTGGTGATTTTGGTGGGCGACAATCCAGCCAGTCAGGTTTATGTGAGAAATAAAGAACGATCCGCTCTAGCTGCAGGCTTCCGCAGTGAAGTTGTACGTCTGCCTGAGTCAACGAGTCAGGAAGAATTGCTGACTTTGATTGCTAAATATAATCAGGATCCAGCTTGGCACGGAATCCTAGTCCAGCTTCCTTTGCCAGCCCACATTGACGATGAAGCGGTTTTATTAGCCATTGATCCAGATAAGGATGTAGATGGCTTTCATCCGACCAATATGGGGCGACTTTGGTCAGGGCATCCCTTGATGATCCCTTCTACACCAGCAGGAATCATGGAAATGTTCCGTGAATATAAGGTAGACTTGGAAGGCAAGAATGCGGTGGTGATTGGTCGTAGCAATATTGTCGGTAAACCTATGGCTCAGCTTCTGTTGTCTAAAAATGCGACCGTTACTTTGACGCACTCAAGGACCCATCATTTAGCAAAAATTGCAAAGAAAGCTGATATTTTAGTGGTGGCTATCGGACGAGGACACTTTGTAACCAAGGACTTTGTCAAGGAGGGAGCCGTCGTTATCGATGTCGGCATGAACCGGGATGAAAATGGCAAGCTGATTGGCGATGTTAAATTTGACGAAGTGGCAGAAGTGGCTAGTCTCATTACGCCGGTTCCAAAAGGGGTCGGACCGATGACCATTACCATGTTAATGGAACAGACTTACCAGGCCTTTGTTAGAAGTTTGGAGAAATAATAGAAAAGTGGCTTTAGGCTGATCAATTTCTTATTTCAATTGCTTTTTCGTTAACTTGTTGCTAGTGGTATTAGACAAGAAACTATAGAGATAGGCTAAAGCGAGGCTGGGTCAAACGTTCCCCCTCGTTTTCTCATAGAAGAACCTAGCTTTTTTATAGATAGTCTGCCTGATTTTTCTAAATTTTGAAAACATAAGAGAAAACTGTGAAAGCGTTTGAAATTAGTTGGAAAATACAGTATAATAAGATTAGAAAAAGAAACTAGAGGAGGCTTCTCATGGCAGTAAAAGATTTTATGACACGCAAGGTTGTATACATTAGCCCAGACACAACGATTGCGCATGCGGCAGATATTATGCGCGACCAAAAATTGCACCGCTTGCCTGTGATTGAAAATGATAAGCTGGTGGGTCTTGTGACAGAGGGAACAATCGCAGAAGCAAGTCCATCAAAGGCAACGAGCCTATCTATTTATGAAATGAACTATCTTCTGAATAAAACCAAGGTAAAAGATGTGATGATTCACGATGTCGTTACTATTTCCCAGTATGCTAGTCTGGAAGATGCGACTTATTTGATGCTGAAAAATAAAATTGGAATCTTACCAGTTGTTGACAATGAGCAGGTCTATGGAATCATTACAGATCGCGACATTTTCAAGGCTTTTCTAGAAGTTTCTGGTTATGGCGAAAAGGGCGTTCGGATGCGCTTTGTCACGGAAGACGAGGTTGGTGTCCTATCGCATATTATCGCATTGCTTGTCGAAGAAAACCTCAATATTTCAAATACAGTCAATATTCCTCGTAAGGACGGTAAAGTTGTCATTGAGGTACAAATTGACGGAGATGTTGACTTGGTTTCCTTGAAGGCCAAGTTTGAAGCACACAATATAAAAGTAGAAGATATTACCCGCACCAGTGCAAAAGTTTTATAAAGTTAGAGAGAGTGGGACAGAAATCGGTAATTCGTTAGAATTCGATTTCGTCGTCCCACCTCCGCACAGTTGAGTAGGGCTGTAAAAGCTGATGAAATCAGCGTAGTAGAGCCCACTCAACCACTGCGTCTTGCTCGACAATCCAAAGACAATTGAGAGGCTAGGACTTTTGTCCCAGCCTCTTTTATTTTCTTGCCAATTGGCTTCCTAAGATGGTATAATCAAGGAACTGCAATCAATGATAGAGGAGAAAAGATGAGTATTTTAGAAGTAAAAAATCTCAGCCACGGTTTTGGGGACCGGGCTATTTTTGAGGATGTATCCTTCCGTCTGCTCAAGGGAGAGCATATCGGTCTGGTTGGTGCCAACGGTGAAGGGAAGTCGACCTTTATGAGCATTGTGACGGGCAAAATGTTGCCGGACGAAGGTAAGGTCGAGTGGTCCAAGTATGTGACGGCTGGCTATTTGGACCAGCATGCTGTATTGGAGCAGGGCCAAACTGTCCGCGATGTGCTGCGGACAGCCTTTGACGAGCTGTTCAAGACTGAGGCCCGTATCAATGAAATCTATATGAGCATGGCTGAGGATGGAGCGGATGTGGATGCCCTGATGGAAGAAGTAGGCGAACTGCAGGACCGCTTGGAGAGCCGGGATTTCTATACGCTAGATGCCAAGATTGACGAGGTCGCACGGGCTCTGGGCGTCATGGACTACGGTATGGAAAGCGATGTGACAGAGCTATCTGGCGGACAGCGTACTAAGGTTCTCTTGGCCAAATTGCTTCTGGAAAAACCGGATATCCTGCTCTTGGACGAGCCAACCAACTATCTGGATGCGGAGCACATTGATTGGCTCAAGCGTTACCTCCAAAACTATGAAAATGCCTTTGTCCTGATCTCCCATGATATTCCTTTCTTGAACGATGTGATCAATATCGTCTACCATGTGGAAAATCAGCAGTTGACCCGCTATTCTGGGGATTATTACCAATTCTTAGAAGTCTATGAGATGAAAAAATCTCAGCTGGAAGCAGCTTATGAGCGTCAGCAGAAGGAAATTGCAGACCTCAAGGACTTTGTAGCTCGTAATAAAGCTCGTGTGGCGACCCGTAATATGGCCATGTCTCGCCAAAAGAAACTCGATAAGATGGACATTATTGAGCTGCAAAGTGAGAAACCAAAACCATCCTTCAATTTCAAGCCTGCCCGTACACCTGGCCGCTTTATCTTCCAAGCCAAGGATTTGCAGATTGGCTACGACCGGCCTCTAACTCAGCCTCTTAACCTGACTTTTGAGCGCAATCAGAAGGTGGCTATCATCGGGGCAAATGGGATCGGAAAAACCACTCTTCTTAAGAGTCTACTAGGTATTATCCCACCAATCGCTGGGGAAGTCGAGCGCGGAGACTATTTAGAACTGGGCTATTTCGAGCAGGAAGTGGAAGGCGGCAATCGTCAGACACCGCTCGAAGCAGTTTGGAATGCCTTTCCAGCTCTAAATCAAGCAGAAGTCCGAGCGGCTCTGGCTAGATGTGGCTTGACTTCCAAGCATATTGAGAGTCAGATTCAGGTTCTTTCAGGTGGCGAGCAGGCCAAGGTCCGCCTTTGTCTTCTCATGAACCGAGAAAATAATGTTCTGGTTCTGGACGAGCCGACCAACCACCTGGATGTAGATGCTAAGGAAGAGCTCAAACGCGCTCTGAAAGAATACAAGGGCAGCATTCTCATGGTTTGCCACGAGCCTGATTTCTATGAAGGCTGGATGGATCAGATCTGGGATTTCAATCAACTAACTTAAAAAGCTATTAAGGCGGTTTTGCATGCAGAGACGAGGGTGTCTTCTCAGTTACTTGCAAGCAGCCGCTTTTAATAGCTTTAGTTTTTAGTGTCAAATAGTTGCAAATGCAACTATATTGTGTTATACTTCTTCTTGTTGGGAGCTCTGAATTTTCTGTAAGATATGATCCAACTGAAAGAGTTCAGATGAAGTCAGTTGATGCAGACTAGCCTGAATATATCTGTCCTCGTAGCCAATCAGCTTATCATATACTTTTAGTGCAGGAGTCAGTGGATAGAGCTCCTTGAACTTCTTGTTTTGAGCTTTGGTCTTTTTGACAATCAAGCCTCTTTCCTCCAGCTTTCTTAGAGACCGGCTTAGGGTAGTCTTGTCAATCTGAACCAGCTCTGCCAGCTGGGATTGATGGATGGCAGGATGTTCAACAATGCGAGTAAGAATGAGAAAGAGATTATTATCAAGCCCGTATTGGCTAGCTTCTTGGTTCATTCTCATCATGGCTTGACGGGAGATGAAACCCATTTGACGAAATAACTGACGGTAATCCATAAGAACTCCTTTGATAGTTGCATTTACAATGATTATATAATAAAGCAAGGACGGAAACAAGCATGTGGCATAAAAAATATTTGCAAGAATTGGATACACTAGAATTTTACAAGATTTTAAAACTGCGGATCGATACCTTTATCGTCGAGCAAGAGCGAATCTACCATGAATTGGATGAAAAAGACTTACAAGCTGTTCACATTTTTCATGTTAATAAACAAGAGGAAGTAGATGCCTATGCTCGCGTGTTTGAGGAAGCTGAAAAAGTCGTTTTTGGACGGCTTGTGACAGCCCCGTCAGCCAGAGGAAAGGGCCTAGGGAATAGATTGGTAAAGGAAATATTGATTCTTTGCGAAAAAAATTGGCCGGGAAAAATGATTGAGATTGAAGCTCAGGAGCAAGTCGTGGGGCTTTATGAAAAATTCGGTTTTGTGACTCAAGGAGAGCCCTTTATCTTTGAATCGACGTCTCATATCAAAATGATTTACAAAAAATAAAAAAATCCAGTTGATGAACCGTTCATAGTGATGGTGTCTCAACTGGATTTTATTTTTTTAAAACATGGAGTATTCATCGGCTAACATGACCGTCTCTTTGCCGTTATTATCTACAACGTAGATCATGCGAGGGTAGAATGGGTCAAATTTATAGGTGAAATCAAAGGAGATGAGTGTATCGAGATGGTCCTCAGAGAAGCGAAAAGTCAGCTTCCCTTGGTTATTGATCAATTCGAAGCGAATCAGATTATTCAAAGGGAAGACATCTTTAAGGAAGTTGTCGATGATGTACCAGAAAGTGTCAATCACATCATCTGGAAGGCTAGTGATAGCGCCAAAGCTGGCATAGCGACCACGAGTATTGGTAAAAGCCATGGGACTCACTCCTTTCTAGAAATTTGCTGTGGAGGACCAGAAATTGGACCTCTAGTGCTTTACTAGCAGCATTGATGGTTCTATCATACAAGAAATAAGTAGGAATTGCAAGAAATTGCTTTTTTGCTGGACGAAGGATTTTCGAGAAAGAGGGCAAGAAAAAAGAGCTTACGCTCTTTGACAACTTTATCGATTCTTTAGTTCAACATAACGTTTGTACCAAATTTTCACATAAGCATCGGAGAAGGGACCGCGTTCGTTGTTGATCCAGTCAACCAGAATCTTGACGTTTTCCTTGAGAATGAAATCCAAATCATCCGAATAGTTCATTTGCCTTTTATGACGCTCATACTCTTCTACATCAAGCAGCCGTTTTTCTCCGTCTGTGAAGACCTTAACATCTAAATCATAGTCGATGTACTTGAGGGCTTCATTGTCCAGATAATAGGGGCTGGCAAGGTTGCAGTAGTATGAAGTGCCATTATCACGAATCATGGCAATGATATTAAACCAATATTTCTTATGAAAATAGACAATGGCAGGCTCTCGCGTTACCCAGCGCCGGCCATCACTTTCTGTTACCAGTGTGTGGTCATTAACGCCAATAATGGCATTTTCTGTTGTCTTTAGTACCATGGTATCTCGCCAAGTGCGGTGAAGATTCCCATCATGCTTATAACTTTGAATTGTAATAAAGTCGCCTTCTTTGGGAAGTTTCATAACCTACCAACTTTCTACAATTTATAAGTTTATCCTCTTTATTGTAACATATTTTCATAAAAATGCCTAAGTTTTCATAGAAAATCTTAAAGATATTCTCTCAGAGCGCTGGCAATGTCGGGGAAATCATAGCCTTTGCGAGCCAGAGCTTGGGTCAAACGCTGTTTTAAGTCGTAGCCCTCATACTTTTTGGAGTACTTGCGGTATTGCTTGTCTAGCTCTTTATAGAGCAGTTCTTGCTGGTTTTCTTGGTCTTCTTCGATTTCCAAATGTTGATAGGCTTCTTTGGCCTGTCCATAGGAAAAACCTTTGTTTATCAGGGCTTGGAGAATTTTATCTTGCAAGGCCTTGCTGGGCAGTTTTCCTTGGTATTTTTTTAAAAGTTTCTCAGCAACTCGCTCAGCTGCTTCAGTGAAATCAAATCGTCTTAGCTCTTCTTCGATAATAGTGCTAGAAATCCCTTTTTGCCTGAGTTTTTGCTTGAGAACAAAAGCACCCTTGTCACCAGTGAGAAGGGTGGATTGGATAAAAGAGTTAGCATATTTTCTATCATTAATCCAATTATCCTTTTTTAGATTGTCCAAGACCTGGCTGATGATTTTTGGCCGGATGTCGTGCTGTATTAAGTAGTCCTTGACTTCCTTGGCAGTTCTTTGCTTGAAGGAGAGATGGTAGAGGGCTAGATTTTTTCCATAGGAAAATTGGGCGTAAGTTTGAATCTCTTTTAACTCCTGCTCCGTGATTTCCATCCCTTTAGACAGCATGAAGCGGACGATGGTGTCTTCTGTAATATAGAGCTTTTCGCTGTCGTCCAACTCCAAGAGGTAGAGCCGTTTTTTCTTTTCAATTTTTGTGATTTTCATAGGGGATTTGGTAAAGTCCTTTCTTTTAACCAAATGCTTCAAAGGCAGCTATCAAGCGTAGTTTGTCTGTATCAACCTCCTTCCGGCCATAGTAGTCGAGAAAGAGCTCTGCGTATTGGGGGTCAGATAAATTATAAGTAAGAGACCAGATCGCCCAGTAAAGGTCAATGTGGTAATCGCTAAAGCCTGCGAGTCCAATGTCAATGAAGCAGGAAAAGCTTGCTGCGTCTTTCAGAATGAAATTAGGCAAGCAGGCATCTCCGTGAATCAAGGCATCCGCCGTCAGTAGCTCTCCCTGCTCTTGGATAAGCTGGTATGCTTCCTCACGACTTTGGATGTGAAATTGAGGCAGCAAGGCTTTTTGATAAAAGCAGCCTTGCTGATAATTATGCTCTGCTTGCTCTTTATAGTGTTGGAGGCGATGCTGGATTGGGAAATGCTGGGGT
>ERZ772764.1833-NODE-1833-length-13010-cov-3.267541_pt1 | contig 13010 bp, 10 predicted proteins | sample MGYA00512163_ERZ772764 | MGnify/ENA primary metagenome ERZ772764 (study PRJEB29015, sample SAMEA2737903) | human oral metagenome | biome: human oral; feature: human-associated habitat; material: dental | place: China | collected 2094 ... | reverse complement strand
ATAAATGATTCGTGTTATTCGAGAAATTCGTAGTCGCTAATCATAAAGTTCAATGTTCAAACATCAAAGTTCAAAGTTCTATGCTCAACGTTCAAAGAATTAAAAAGTTCAACCTTAAACAACCTGTTTGCCTTGTCGCAACGCTCCTCTCTATAACACTTCTTGGCAGTAGCTTCAGAAGTGGTAAGACTGATGTGCACGAGATGCCAGACAGCATTCAGATGGCTATCGACTCCATAAACAAGTATAATATCTTTGCTGATACCTACGTACTCGGTCCAGAACATCATCGCTCTAAACAATATGACTACGCTGATTGGCTGCGCCGTCACGCCACACCAGACCAATTAGCCGAGATAGCTAAGACAAATCCTAATCCTGCCACTCGTCTTTGGGCTTTCAGAATCTTGTTAGAGAAACCTAACAAGCAAGTCTATGATGTCCTTAAAGCGGCTATCAACGACACCACAGAGACTGAGCAGATGAGTTATTGTTTCTATAGCAAGGAACCTTATAACCTCAGAGCTTTCTCTCTCTACTATTTTGACCAAGTGAACAGTCAGACACCAGAAATGCAGGAGGCGATAGACAGTTTAGCTTTCTTCGACTATATGAAGCGTTATGGATATTCCTATGGAATACTCAAACACTTCAAACCTAAACAGAAATACTATGCAGCTGTAGTCGAAGCTGCCAACAACGGACAGGTAGAAGTCCTGCCATTGCTCATCAAATATAAGAATCCTAACGACCGAGAGCGTATCAGTAAGTTGCTACAAGCTGACTTTGAGGAGAACAAGCGACTGACATACGATACCCGTGAAATCCTCGAAGAATGGGGCAAACCAGACTTTGAAGAATACGCAAAAAGCGTTTGTCAAGCCGTTATCGGTAAACCAGATTACTTTAGTGTAAGAGAGTATTTCCCCCTTCTTTGGCAATATCCTGCACCTTGGAGCTATCAACTTCTCGAGAATATCCTTTCTGGTAAAGACAGATATAGTAACATTCACGAAATAAAGGAACACTTTATACAGTATGCAAAGGAAGGTCCTATCCCTCCTATCTTCCAACCGCTGTACGACAGATATCTAAAGGAAAGACGTACTGTCAGAAGTGGAAGACCACAAACGGAAGAGTCGCTTAAAACACTTAGAATGGCTCTTGACGCCTTAAACAAGGAGACTTTCTTTTCTGAGGAAGAGAAAGTAGGCTCCTCTAATCGTCATCGTTTAATGCAATTTGACTATGCTGACTCATTGCGCTACAATGCTACAAGCGACCAGTTGGCTGAGATTGCCCAAACAAGTCCTTCGCGTATCACACGCCTTTGGGCATTCAGAATCCTATTGGAGAAACCCAATGGACAAATATTCTACATTCTTAAACAGGCTATAAACGACACAACAGGGGTAAACTATTCATCCAGTTCTGAAAAAGAAAGCAAAGTTCCCTTCAACCGTTCTATTCTCAGCGTCTACTATCGTAACGTAGACGAGGACCTGCCAGCACAACAGCAAGCAGCCATTGACAGCTTAGTGTTCTTTGATTATATGAAAAAATATGGATATAAAAAAGGGTTCCTTCATGACCTCCAACCACTCAAATCCTATTACCCAACCATCATCAAAGAGGCTGACAAAGGCAATGACGAGGTCTTGATGTTCCTTGCTCGATACAAGAACAAGAAAGACATCGTTCGAATCAATAAGTTTCTGAAGCGCGATTTGAAGAAGAATGGGCGAATGACGAACGAATCTTATTGGCTTCTTAAGGCGTGGGATAAGCCAGACTTTGAATGGTATGTAAAGACCGTCTGCCAAGCTGCAGCCAAAAAGAAGACACATTACGGTGAACCTCGTTACATCAGCCTCCTTTGGAGCTACCCTGCACCGTGGAGCTATGACATTCTTAAAGATATGATTTCCCAAGAAGAAAAATACAAGAACTTCTCAGATATAAAGGCTTTTCTTGAACAACAAGCGAAACGGGGAACGTTTCCTCAAGTCTTCCGACCGCTGATTGAGAAATAAGTGAAGTCTTATCCTCGCAAAAATAACACGAAGCAGCCCCCTCTCCCAACCCCTCCTCCACAGGGGGGGAAGTGATTTGTAATTATTTTTCACCCTCTTAACAACCAAAACATGGTCTTTAAGCTTTCAATTAACGCCCAATTGGCTTGCAAGAGGTGCCCTTTTGAGGTCTAACTAACGCCCTTTTGAAGTCCAATTAGGCACCTTTTCTGATGCTACTTTATAACTAACTGATTTCCTGTTGGTTACAAACACACTTTTTATATGTGTTTTTATCCTTATTTATAGGGGTTTTATTTGAATTTATGTAATGATTTTTCAAAGCGTTATCCACATCTTCGGAGGAGTATGGGAAAAGGCTCTTCTATATCGGAGGATGAGAAAAGAAAAGATAGTGAGAACCACAAAAAACATAACAAACACTTGCTTATTAATGTAGAAAAACGTAAATTTGCCCCATAACTAACTTTAACAAAATGCAAAAACCACAATGGAATAGAATAAAAGACTTTGTTCAACGCAAAGAACTATCGCTTGCAATGGGCTTACACCTTGGTGCAATATTCCTCTGTGGACTGATTTATATCCTGCTACCCGAAGACGTACACCTGCGCTGGGGACTGACTTACATACCAATTTGGACTGCTCTTCTGTCACCGATTGCACTGATGATTGCAGCACGAAAAAGCAAAAGAAAGTTGGTGATACGCCTCTATAGTGCGCTGATAGGCATTGTTCTGTGGCTATTTGCTATTTTCCTTCAAGTCATAGGGGGCGACATTTTTCTCCCTTCGACCTGCTTTTGCAAAGACGGTGATTACCTCGTAAGACGAGAGTACGACTTCTTTGACAACAACTTGATAGGTGTTTATAAAGTTAACGGACTAACAGAAAAGAGAATAGCACTCTATAGTTACAGCAGTCCCGACTCTATCAAGGTTTACGATTCATTGAATGTCATCGCTTTCTATTGCCCTACAAGGATTGTGGGAGACCCATGGCCCACCGACACCATTACCCCTCTCCGTGTCATCGAACAGCTTCGCGACAACGAAATAGATTCTGAAAGGAGGAAGAAGATAGAACAACTTGCCCACCAACTTAACGTTCAACTCGGCTATACACTAAAGGAATAAAACAAGAAAAAGATATCATAATGAACTACTTAGTGCTTAAACAACGTATTTATCTTGTCATATCAGGCCTCACACTGATAGTTTTAGGCAGTGGCTATGGCTCTTGCACAAAGGTTTCAGATAGGTTATCTGATAGTGCTATAATGGCACTCGATTCCTTCCACCACTGCCAGTATATGGCACTTTCAAGGGGTCTCGGTGCAGCAGGGAGGCGGTCAGAGCAATTAGATTATGCCGATCTGCTCAGCCGACACACAACTGCAGAACAATTAGTGGAGATTGCCAATACCGATACTTCACGCATAACAAGGCTCTGGGCATACAGAATTCTACTGAAGAAAGCTGACAATCAAGTAATTGATGTATTGAAGCAGGCATTAAAAGATACGACATACGTAGAGATGGAGTCTGGCTGTAGCGGATTTGAAGAACCTTACAATCGCGCTGCTATCTCTATCTATAGGTACGATAGCTACGAACTTAAACTACCCAACCAGTTGCGTTTCTCCCTTGATAGCCTCGTCTTTTTCGATTATATGAAGCCCTGTGGCTTTGAGAGAGGATTGCTCATGGACTTCAAACCCCACAAGATTTATTATGCCACAGTCATCGAAGAAGCCGACAAGGGGAATGATGCTATCCTCCCTCTCCTCGCTCAATACAAGAATCCCAATGACCGACAGCGTATCAACAAGTTGTTGAAAGCCCTTCTAAAGGAAGATGGTATATGCTCCTATGAGGCATGTGACGCTATCAGTAATTGGAACGACCCTGCCTTTGAGTGGTATGCTAAGGCTGCTTGTCAAGCTACTATCAAACAAGAAGACTATTATGCAGGTGATATCCTCCAACTTCTTTGTGCCTACCCTGCCCCTTGGAGCTATCAAATACTTAAAGAACTGCTCACTCAGAAAGGGGATTACAGCAACAGTGACACTGCTAAGGATTATCTTACAGAGCTATATAAAACGCGCCCCGTTCCCCCTATTTTCAAACCATTATATGATAGGTATGTGGCAAGAAAGAAGTAAGACGTAAACCTTGTTGCCTCACAATGCACATGGTATTTACCTTTATGATTACGCTTCAAAAGTTTAGAGAGATAAGGAGGCAGCCTTAATTTATGACTCTGACAAAGTATCACACAGAGGGATGGAGGGAACTGAGGATTGTAAAAAACAAAGCAATGGGAGCCACGGAGGCATCGTCGGTGCGTGGAGTAACCGAGATAGTTTGCCAATTCTATTAGCAATTTATATGTAAAACGTTTACCCCAAAGGGCATCAGGAGGCTGTACACTACACCTCTGTCCCTCCTTGTGCCATTCGCACCTCCGTAACATTACCCTTACCTCCGTCCCCTCCGTAACTCTGTGTGACTTATTACATAGGAGCTTTAGTTGATTACTCCATATCTCGGAAGAACCAAGAAAGAAACCACCCCCACACCCATATTGTAAAGAAAAATCATAACCCGAATTTTTATTGGTGCTTAATTGCGCTTAAATTAAGGCTTAATTGGCTTGCAAAAGGTGCCCTTTTGAGGTCTAACTAACGCCCTTTTGAAGTCCAATTAGGCACCATTCACAACACTATTTTTCAACTACCTGATTCCTTGATAGTTACAAGAGTGATCAAAAACGCCATTTTTAACCATTAAAAACCACAAAACAAAGATATTTTGTAAATATATTTCATAATTCATCCCACACATTTATCAAGGACTTTTTTGCCATCTAACAGCTAAAAAGAAATCCAAATAAAAAAACATTTAGAACTCACTTAAATATACAAACAGCCATTATGTTAATTGTTTTTAACACACCATACCCTATTATTTTCAAAGTTAAGTTTGCAGTTATCGTTTATTTTTATTTACTTTGCAGGTCTTGAAACAGTAACTAAAAACAGAACATCATGGTAAATACCGAAGAGACACACTACGCGTGTGGACTGAAAAAAGAAGACTTCCAGACGACAATAGACGGTAAGAAAACCGATCTTTATGTACTCAGAAATGCCAAGGGCAATGAGGTTGCAGTCACTAATTACGGTGGTGCGATTGTTGCTATTATGGTTCCTGACAAAGAAGGTAAATTAGCAAATGTCATTCAAGGACATGACAATATACAAGAGGTTATCGCCTCACCAGAGCCTTATCTTTCAACACTTATTGGCCGTTATGGCAACCGTATTGCTAAAGGTCGTTTCCAGTTGAACGGAAAGGAGTATAAACTTGCTATTAATAATGGTCCTAACTCTCTGCATGGAGGTAAGGAGGGCTTTAACGCAAAGGTATGGGATGCTGTACAAGTTAACGACCACGCCGTTGTTTTGAAGTACATTTCTTCTTATGGAGAGGAAGGCTATACAGGCGAAGTTGAAGTCTGGGTAGCCTATTCATTCTCTGATAACGACGAACTCATTATCAAGTATTCTGCAAAGACAAACAAGAAAACGATTATCAATCTTACCAGTCATGGATTCTTCTCTTTGGCAGGTATTGCTAATCCTACACCAACAATTGACGACTTAGAATGCCAGATAAACGCAGACTTCTATCTTCCTATTGACGAAACATCCATCCCAACAGGTGAAATTTTGAAGGTAGCTGGTACGCCATTCGACTTCCGTGAACCAAAGTCAGTAGGTCAGGATATCGACGCTGACCACGAACAGATTAAGAATGGCGCAGGTTACGACCACTGTTTCGTACTGAATAAGAAGGAAGAAGGCGAGCTATCATTCGCTGCACGCATCAAAGAACCAAAGAGTGGCAGAACTATGGAGGTGTATACAACAGAGCCAGGTGTTCAGGTATATACCCATAACTGGGCTGACGGCTATAAGGGACAGCATGGTGCAACCTTCCCACGTCGCAGTGCTATCTGCTTCGAAGCACAGCACTTCCCAGACAGTCCAAACCATCCTTATTTCCCTTCAGTCATCTTAGAGCCATGTAAGGAGTACACACAGAGAACGATTTATAAGTTCGGTGTAGAGAAATAAGCATCTAAAAAGGAAATAATAAATAAAAATTGAAATATCAAAATGGAAAATCAAACTAACAAGAAAGGAACCTTGGTGGCAATTATCACCATGATGTTCTTATTTGCGATGATCTCTTTCGTAACCAATATGGCGGCACCATTTGGTTCAATTTGGAAGCAGCACTATGACTGGGCTGGTATGATGGGTAACATGATGAACTTTGCAGCTTACCTTTTCATGGGTATTCCAGCAGGTATGATGATTACAAAATACGGATATAAGAAGACTGCTCTTGTTGCTTTGGCACTTGGTTTATTCGGTATTGCCATCCAATATGGTTCCAGTAGAATGGATGGAAACGAAATCAGCACATACGTAGTTTACCTTGTCGGTGCCTTCGTTTGCGGTTTCTGCGTTTGTATCTTAAACACTGTAGTAAACCCAATGTTGAACCTTCTTGGTGGTGGTGGTAACCGTGGTAACCAGCTTATCCAGACGGGTGGTTCGTTGAACTCACTCGCAGCGACGCTGACTCCAATGCTCGCAGGTTCTATGATTGGTGAGATTACTAAGAGTACATCACTTGAGGTTGTATCACCATTGTTGCTTATCGCCTTAGTTATCTTTGCAGTATCATTCGTTATCGTTTGGTTTACACAGTTGACAGAGCCAGAAACAGAGAAGACAGACGTCGTTGGTGGTATCAAGGAGGCTTTACGTTATCGTCAGTTGTTGCTCGGTATCATTGCTATCTTCTTCTACGTAGGTGTTGAAGTTGGTATTCCTGGTCAGCTCTTTTTCTACCTCAGTGAGCCAGTTGCAAAGGGCGGTGTACTTGGTAGTGCTGCAACAGCAGGTCTGATTGCAGGTGTTTATTGGATGTTGATGCTCGTAGGTCGCTTCGTTAGTGCCTTCATCAGCGGTAAGGTATCATCTCGTATGCAGTTGACCGTAACCTCAGCAGTAGCCCTCCTCCTCTTGCTCGTGGCTATCTTCATGCCAGAGGATGTAAAGATGAGCCTTTCAATTCCTAACCTTGCAGAGAGCACATTCGACCAGGTAGAGGTCCCAACAAAGGTATTGTTCATCATCCTTTGTGGTATCTGTACATCAGTTATGTGGGGTGTTATCTTCAACCTCGCTACCGAAGGCCTTGGTAAATACACAGCAACAGCTTCTGGTCTCTTCATGACCATGGTTGTTGGTGGTGGTGTAATGCCATTGATTCAGAACCTTATGGCAACAAAGGTAGGCGATATTCAGAGCTACTGGCTCATCGTTGGTATGTTGGCTTACATGCTCTTCTACGCATTAGTAGGCTCACATCCTTCAAAGAAGGCTTAAAACATACATCTTTATAATGGCAGGCATTACGCTTGCCATTATAAAGAGATATATACATAAAACCCTAACTATCATTCAAAACATTACTAACATGGACATAGAATTCGTAAGAAGCCGTTTTATTAAGCATTTCGACGGCAAAACTGGAAACATTTATTTCTCACCAGGACGTATTAACCTTATTGGCGAACACACTGATTATAATGGTGGTTTCGTATTCCCAGGAGCAGTAGACAAGGGCATTATGGCAGAGGTTCGTCCTAATGGTACAAACACTGTTATGTGCTACTCTATCGACCTCAAGGACCGTGTAGAGTTCAAAGTTGACGACCCAGAGGGTCCACGCGCTACATGGGCACGCTTCATTTATGGTATGGTACAGGAGTTCAAGGCACTTGGTGTTGACGTAAAGGGTTTCAACATTGCCTTTGCTGGTGACGTTCCTCTCGGTGCAGGTATGAGTTCATCTGCTGCTATGGAGAGCTGTTTCGGATGCGCATTGAACGACTTGTTTGCTGATAATAAGATATCAAAGTGGGACATCGCACTCGCTGGTCAGGCTACAGAACACAAGTATATCGGTGTAAACTGTGGTATCATGGACCAGTTTGCAAGCGTCTTCGGTCAAGAAGGTAAGCTGATGCGCCTTGACTGCCGCAGCCGTGAATTCGAGTATTTCCCATTCAATCCACAGGGTTATAAGCTCGTTCTTGTCAACTCAAAGGTTAAGCACGAACTTGTTGGTAGCCCATATAACGATCGTCGCAGAAGCTGTGAGAACGTTGTTGCAGCTGTTGCGAAGCAGTTCCCAGACAAGAAATTCGAGACATTGCGTGATGTCAATGAGGAAGAATTAGAGGCTGTTAAGGACAAGGTAAGTGCTGAGGACTACCAGCGTGCACACTTCGTTCTCGGTGAGAAGGAGCGCGTACTCGCTGTTTGTGACGCACTTGTTGCTGGTGACTATGAGACAGTTGGTCAGAAGATGTATGAAACACATCACGGACTTAGCAAGGAATATGAGGTAAGCTGCGAAGAACTCGACTTCCTCAACGACGTTGCTAAGGAGAATGGCGTAACTGGTTCCCGCATCATGGGTGGTGGCTTCGGTGGTTGTACCATCAACCTCGTTAAGGATGAGTTGTATGACAAGTTCATTGCTGACGCAACAGAGAAGTTCACAGCAAAGTATGGTCATGCCCCAGAAGTCTATCCAGTGGTTATCAGTGAAGGTTCTCACAAGGTTTGCTAAGAACATAATGGTATCTAACGAGGTGCCATTTTCATCGATATTTAATTAGTATAAGGGCTGGATTCAACATAAGAAGTTCAGCCCTTAGCTAAAAATAAGCGTCATAAACACAAGAAGTAATCCAACACAGGAAGACCTTTAAATCCCAATACACAACAAAAAAGATATTACTACCTAACCAAGAGATATTTACAAGTTTACATCTCATATCAAAACCTACAACATGAATAAATACTACAAAGGTGAACCCAAACTATTAGTTTCGGTCGACTGCATCGTACTCGGGTTCGAAAACAAGAAGCTACAGTTACTCGTTGGTAAGCGTAAGGTTGAACCGTACAGCGGAAAACTATCTCTCTACGGCGGATTCGTTAGAGAAGACGAGAGCTTGAAAGAGGCTGCCAACAGAGTTCTTTTCCAATGCACGGGCATCAATGACATTTATATGCGACAGGTGGGTGCCTTCGGAGAAACCGACCGTGACCCTGGTGATCGCGTTATTTCAATCGCTTATTGTGCACTCATCAATGTGTCTGACTACGACCATAAGCTATTGGAAGAAAACGACCTACAGTGGGTTGACATCAACAATTTACCAGAGCTATATGGTGACCACATCGAAATGGTACAGATAGCATTGAGCCAACTCCGCAAACTCATCAATAAAGACCCACTCGGTTTCAATCTTCTCCCAGAACTTTTCACGCTCACACAGCTTCAGAATGTCCACGAAGCGATTATGGGTGTTGAGATTGACAAACGCAACTTCCGTAAGCGTATCAAGCAAATCGACTTCATTGAGAAGACAAAGTATATTGATAAGATAACCAGCAAGCGTGGTGCAGCATTGTATCGCATCAACAAACAAGCCTATTCAGATGCCTCACTATAATCCTTCATAGGAAGGCTAACGATAGAAGCGTTTAGCTAAGATAACACATAAAAAGGGTATATCAAATGTTAAAAGGTCACTGACAAACATTCTGATATACCCTTTTATCGTGTTCCTATCCATCCTTTGCCACTTCGCTTATACCTCATTGCATACCTGATTACCCACAAGACGATTCGTATTAACGCCCCGCACCAGTTGTGCGAAGCCTCCGCACACTATGTGCGAAGCCTTAGCACAACTATAAAAGGTGACGATAATGACATCCTTCAACGCTGAAACAAGCTACTGCAAAAGGATGATGGATTACGATAAAACAGTCATAAAACAACTACTCATCAACCAATCGGAGCAAAGCAAATACTAAGCTTTAGGCATTTTTGAATATTTTGGGGAAAATAGTAAGTTTATTATTTTGATGTCTCCATATTTATCTTTATATTTGCATTATAATTTCAAAAATCCTATCTATTTATGAATGACAAGCATTTGATGGACCAAGCAGCGGATAACATCAGAATTCTCGCAGTGTCAATGGTTGAAAAAGCTAAATCAGGACACCCTGGTGGCGCTATGGGCGGTGCCGACTTTATCAACGTTCTCTTCTCTGAATTTCTCGTCTTTGACCCAGATCAGCCTGAGTGGGCAGGACGTGACCGATTCTATCTCGACCCAGGTCACATGTCACCAATGCTCTATGCAGCATTAACACTCCAGAGAAAGTTCACAATTGACGATATAAAGCAATTCCGTCAGTGGGGATCAATCACACCAGGTCATCCTGAGAGAGATATCGCACATGGCATCGAGAACTCTTCTGGTCCACTTGGACAAGGCCATGCCTACGCTGCCGGTGCAGCAGTTGCTGAGAAATTCCTTGAAGCACGACTTGGTCATACCATGATGCAACACAAGATTTATGCCTTTATCTCTGACGGTGGTGTCCAAGAAGGTATTAGTGCAGAGGTAGGACGATTGGCAGGAAACTTAGGACTCAACAATCTTATTATGTTCTATGACGCTAATAACATTCAGCTTTCTACTGAGTGTGGAGCGGTTATGGACGAAGATACTGGCATGAAATATCGTGCTTGGGGATGGAATGTGTTGGAGATTGATGGCAATAATCCAGACGCTATCCGTGAAGCACTTGTAGCTGCTAACAAGGAAGAAAGCCGCCCTACGCTTATCATCGGTAGGACTATTATGGCAAAAGGAGCATTGCAGGCTGACGGTAGTAGCTACGAAAACAGCATTAAAACACATGGCGCACCATTGGGTGGTGATGCCTATAGAAATACAGTAAAGAATCTTGGTGGTGACTTAGAAGACCCATTCAAGATTTTCCCAGAGGTTCAGAAGCTTTATGATGACCGTGCAGCAGAACTCAGAAAGATTGTTGCTGAGCGTCATGCAGCTGAAGCACAATGGGAAAAAGAGAACCCTGAGAAGGCAGCACAGATGCGTGAGTGGTTCTCTGGCAAGGCTCCAAAGATTGACTGGAGTGGCCTTGTACAGAAGCGCGACATTCCTACACGTAATGGTTCTGCAGCTTGTCTCGGTGTTATCGCAGAGCAAGTTCCTAACATGATCGTATCATCAGCCGACCTCAGCAACTCTGATAAGACAGATGGATTCCTTAACAAGACACACGCACTCACACGTGATGACTTCAGCGGAGCCTTCTTCCAGGCTGGTGTTAGCGAGTTGGCAATGGCATGTATGTGTATCGGTATGATGCTTCATGGTGGTGTCATCACTGCTATGGGAACCTTCTTCGTGTTCTCAGACTATATGAAACCGGCTATTCGCATGGCTGCTCTCATGAAGACTCCAGTTAAGTTTGTATGGAGTCATGACGCTTTCCGCGTTGGTGAGGATGGTCCTACACACGAGCCAGTAGAGCAGGAAGCACAGATTCGATTGATGGAGAAGTTGCAAAACCACGCTGGACAAGACTCTGTTCGTGTGCTTCGTCCTGCCGATAGTGATGCTGCAACCGTTTGCTGGCAGATGGCTATGGAGAACATGGATACGCCAACAGCACTCATCTTCTCACGTCAGAATGTGAAGAGTTTGCCAGAGGGAACAGACTATCAGCAGACCCGTAAGGGTGCATACATCGTAACAGGCTCTGACGAGCAGTTTGATGTTATCCTCGTTGCAAGCGGTTCTGAGGTTTCTACCTGCGTTGCTGGAGCTGAGTTGTTACGTAAGGACGGAGTGAAGGTACGTGTCGTAAGCGCACCATCAGAGGGTCTCTTCCGCCGTCAGAGTAAGGAGTATCAGGAGCAGATTCTGCCAAGAGACGCTAAGATTTTCGGTCTTACAGCAGGTTTGCCAGTGACTCTCGAAGGCTTGGTTGGTGCCAATGGAAAGGTATTCGGCCTTAACAGCTTCGGTTTCTCAGCACCTTACACAGTCTTGGATGAGAAGTTAGGCTTCACTCCAGAGAATGTATATAAGCAAGTAAAAGCATTTTTAGCATAAACGTTTAACCTGAGTCTCTAAGTTCATCACCGAAGGCGGAGGCTCATAAAAAACCTAAACAGCTTATGGAAATTAAGACAGTAGGAGTTGCCTGCGACCACGCGGGCTATCCATTAAAGCAGTTCGTTATCCAGTATTTGGAAGAGCACAAGTATGCATATAAGGACTTTGGCTGTAATAGCGATTTAAGTTGCGACTATCCTGACTATGCTCACCCATTGGCTGAAGCCATTGAGAGTGGTGAAGTTTATCCTGGTATCGCTATCTGTGGTAGTGGTGAGGGTATGGCAATTGCACTTAACAAGCACCAAGGTGTACGCGCAGGTTTGGTATGGAACAAGGACGTTGCAGAGTTGACTCGTCAACATAATGATGCAAATGTTGCTGTACTTCCTGGCAGATTTATCGATAATAAGACAGCAGAAAAGATTCTCGATGCGTTCTTCAAAGCAAGCTTCGAGGGTGGCAGACACGAGCGTCGTGTTAAGAAGATTCCTGTTCAACAGGGCTAATCATAGCTTTGTCTGATTGAATAAGACAAACAAAAGATAAACAGTTAAGGGTGTTCAGAGGATTCTGGACACCTTTCTTTTTTTCGTCATTAATACCAACTCTGCTGAAAGAAAACAACACAAAGCTACATTCATTCATATTATTCATTAGCCCCTACCCCTCTCTTATTTTATTGTTGCACATGATATTTGCTCTTACAACAGGCATATCAGTTTATATTAAGGCAACTAAAACCTCCGTCAACTCCGTTCCTCTGTGTGAAATTTACCCTCAAAGGCATAGAAATATATTGACAAAATCTTCTAAGAAAAGGTAGAAAAATAGCTTAAAAGCGAGTCCTTTTAACGCCTCTGTAACTCT
>ERZ772764.1827-NODE-1827-length-13033-cov-2.567961_pt1 | contig 13033 bp, 8 predicted proteins | sample MGYA00512163_ERZ772764 | MGnify/ENA primary metagenome ERZ772764 (study PRJEB29015, sample SAMEA2737903) | human oral metagenome | biome: human oral; feature: human-associated habitat; material: dental | place: China | collected 2094 ... | reverse complement strand
CTAAAGCCACTTGTAGATACCATAATCGGATCAATCACTGTCGGAATGTTCGGATAAAACTTCAACGTATCAGCTATGGCGTGTATAGTAGCACTGTCATTTACCATCCCAATCTTTACAGCATCAGGTTTTATATCGTCCATAACCGCCTTAATCTGATCTGCAACGATAAGAGGATTCACTCCATGAACAGCCTGTACACCTTTCGTATTTTGCACAGTAATAGATGTAATAGCAGTTGCTGCATAGACGCCTAAGGCTGACATAGTCTTTATGTCTGCTTGTATTCCAGCTCCACCGCTACAGTCAGAGCCTGCAATTGTCAATGCACAAATATATCTCATGCACCATATCGGTTTGTAGAGGTACGTCTATTGCAGTTCTTAAAAAGATGATACGAGATAGAAAACAGTCTCATTAATGACGAACAAAGTGTAAGTATAGAATGAGACAATCCCTGCGGCTGCATTATCAGCGTCAGGTTCTATGGGTATAATCTCAGCAACACAACCGTGAAGCACCCCTTGTTTCTTAATTTATTTATCTGTTGGCAAAAGTATATGTTATTACTTAAATAAGAAATAGTTACCTGACATTTAACTTATATTTAACGTTTAGTACGTCATATTATATAGCTCCCTCCCTAATTAAAAGACAATGTTTGTTATAGAGTTGATGCCCCGCACATGTGGTGTTGATGGTAAACACCAATGGTGTTGGGTGCTAAGTGCCTTGCAATAGTTAGCCAAAGTGAAAGCTATTTATTGTTGCCATACCTCATGGTATAGTCATTATTCTCTATTCTTGACCTTTTTATAGGAGTTTTCGATACATATATTGCAGAAAAATATGTAAATTTGCACTTATATTAGCGTTAATCAACACACATATAAATCGTGAATAATTCTTCCACTATAAAGGGTTATGGCTATGCCAGCCTTTCTGCAATTACGTTCGGTACTATCCCGCTTTTCTCCATTCCTGTAATGGAGTCGGGAATGTTACTGCCGTCAGTTTTAATCTATCGTTTCGCCTTCGGTTGTCTTTTTATGATGGCAATCCTCTTATGGCGTAAGCAAAATCTACATATACGATGGGGAGATGGACTCCGTATCACGTTCCTTTCGATTCTGTATGCTGTGTCGGCTGTATGTCTTTTCAGTAGTTACGAATATATGCCTGGTGGTATAGCTACAACCCTGCTGTTCTCTTATCCGGTATGGACGGAGATTCTTCTCATTCTTTTCTTTAATGAAAAACTTACAATTCGCATATCCTTAGCTATTTTACTTGCTATTGCTGGTGTGGCTTTTCTTGGTGGAATAGGGCATACAGACGGTATTAAGTCGATGTGGGGTGTTACACTTGCCATGTCGTCAGGACTGCTGTATGCTATCTATATGGTACTTTTCCCTAACATGCGTATTCGTAAGTTGCCGGCGTTGAAGGTTAATTTCTACATCTTTTTTATGGCAATGTTGCTACTCATTCTTTATGCAACATTTACGACAGGAGGTGTACAACGAATTACGAATGCAGACTCTTTCCTTTCATTGATACTACTGGGTTTGATTCCAACCACTATCAGTAATGTTACGTTGGTTCGTTCACTCACCTTGATAGATTCTGCCAGTGTTGCTATCTTAGGAGCCTTTGAGCCTCTCACAGCAATGACTATTGGTATCACACTCATGGGCGAACCACTCACAACATCTATTATTATTGGTTGTGTACTTATCATTACTTCCGTAATAATTCTTATCACAAAGGGCAAAACCTTACCTAATCCTCTTAGGAAATATGCCGAACATCAAGAATAAAAACATACTATGGCATCTTCTTGCCATTGCTATTGTCGCCGTATGGGGCACTACCTTTGTAAACACAAAGGTGCTTTATAACAGTGGGTTAACACCGTTGGAAATCTTTTTCCTACGCTTTGTTATTGCCTATATTTGTATATGGTTTATCTCGCCACGTCAGCTTTTTTCTCGTACATGGCGTGATGAATTAATTATGGTTTTATTAGGTATAACGGGAGGTTCGGTGTTCTTCCTTGCAGAAAACTATGCCGTGGGACTTACTTATGTCAATAACGTTAGCTTCATTGTTTGTACTGCACCACTGCTTACTGTGCTACTTGGTATTACCTTTGTGAAGAGTATTAAAGCAAGTTGGTCATTGATTCTCGGTTCGTTGATAGCCTTGATGGGTGTTGCTATCGTTATCTTCAATGGTAGTTTTGTCCTACATCTGAATCCTTGGGGCGATCTCCTCACGTTATTGGCATCACTATGTTGGGCTGTTTATTCCTTACTAATGAAGAAGATATCAAACAGTTATTCTGCTGTTTTTATAACACGTAAGATTTTCTTCTACGGACTTGTAACGGTATTGCCAGCCTTTCTTTTTGACCCATGGACGGCAACCACCTCCATGCTCCTCACACCGAAAGTTATCTTAAACCTATTGTTCCTTGGTCTTGTAGCGTCTTTCCTTTGCTTCGTTCTGTGGACATTAGTCATTGCGAAGATTGGTGCCATGACATCATCGAACTATCTATATCTAAACCCTATCACCACAGTAGCAACCAGTGCTATCTTCCTCAACGAGCCAATGACAGCCATAGCCTATGTCGGGAGTGCGTTGATATTAATAGGTGTGGCGGTGTCGAATAAATAATAGTAGTATTTTGTAGATACTAACTATTAGATAAGAAACTGGTAGGGGAGCAAGTTCTCCTTTCTATAAGTCTGTCTTAAACTATATTGTCTTTAAATAATAACTTAGTCATAATATGAGAAAAATAGTATTGATTACTGGTGCTACCAGTGGAATTGGCGAAGCCTGCGCACGTAAGTTTGCGCAAGGAGGGTATGATGTTATCATTACTGGGCGTAGAGCACAACTTCTTGCTAACCTAAAGAAAGAACTCGAAGCAGAGGGGGTAAGGGTGTTAGCACTTGCTTTTGACGTACGTAATCGTAATGCGGCAACTGCAGCTATCAACAGCCTACCACTTGAATGGCAGCAGATTGATGTCTTAATTAACAATGCTGGTTTGGCTCTTGGCTTAGAACCTGAATATGAAGGTAGCTTTGAAGATTGGGAAACGATGATTGATACCAATATCAAAGGACTCTTAACCATGACACGCCTTGTTGTTCCAAGAATGGTAAAACGTGATAGCGGACATGTTATTAACATCGGTTCTGTAGCTGGCGATGCAGCTTATGCAGGCGGTAATGTCTATTGTGGAACGAAAGCTGCTGTAAAGACGATTACCGACGGACTCCGTATTGACCTTGTCCATACTTCTGTACGTGTGACGAATGTAAAGCCTGGATTGGTAGAGACCCACTTCTCTAACGTACGTTTTCATGGCAATGATTCTCGTGCAGAAAAAGTATATGAAGGTGTTAAGCCACTCACTGGCGCCGATATAGCTGAGGTTGTGTTCTATGCTGCTTCCGCTCCTGCCCATGTTCAGATTGCCGAAGTGCTCGTTCTTGCTACGCATCAAGCAAATGGAAGTGTGTTACATAGAGGCACATCAAAGTAAGTCTCTCTCCTCTGATTTACTTAAAGATTGCATTTAACGAAAAGAAGAGAGGATACTTCCACTTGTAAGAGCGATATAAAAGGATATATTAGTTATGGGAATACAAGTTTATAATCTAATGTAGATATATCTAATAGACGTATAAACTTATATTCCCATTTGTCTTATTCAATTCAAATTTGGGATATAAACACTTACTTTTTAGAATAGCCAGTGTTTGAATTTATTTTACATTACTCCTTAATCTCTTTATAGAAATTAGGTAAAAATACGTCGTTTTGTTTATCTTCGCAACTATCTTGTTATTAAGACGTTACACAGAAGCATGATAAAAGGTGCTTAATTGGCCTTCAAAAGGGCGTTAGTAAGACTTCAAAAGGGCACCTTTTGCAAGTCAAAAGGGCGTCTTTTCAAAGCCAATTAAGCATTGATACGAATTGAGTTGGTGAAAAATATTTACAAATGTGGTTATTCTGTCTGCTGTAAAGAGTTCTACTTTTCTGTTATATCAATAAGGAGCATTGTATGCTAAAACCTTTTCTTAGAATATTTATTATTCCTTAGACTTCTTCTCACGAGCAGTCTTAATCCTATCTTGAATCATCTGATAGTGTGAGATAGCATGTTTACGAGCATTGATAATCTGGAACCTATAGACAAAGCAGGTTGTCACAAAATATACAGCTGCTTGTATCCATAACGCACGAACTTCTGGCAATACATCATCAATGGTAGCACCCATAGAGGCTATTCGTAAATATCCACGAACGCCAAAGGTGGAAGGAACAAGCCAACTGACACCCTGCCAGCCACCAGGAATACTACTCTGTGGCCATGATGCTCCTGTAAGGAAAAGGAAAGGGATAGAGGTAAAGACCACTAAAAGCATCACATTCTCACGATAACGCACAAGACACGAGATAGTCATACCGAAGAAGATAACTGCTAATAGATATGGCAACAGAAGCCAAAAGAGGTCAGAAGGACGAGCAAGCATAGTGAAGTTAAACAAATGGGGTACAACCATTGTTACGTATGCTGCCATAACACAATAAATCATGAAATAGCAAGAGGATTTGCCAAGTACTATCTTCATAATTCCATTGTAGTGTTTACCGATAGGGACAAGGTCTTGGAAACGGTTGTTTTCACGTGCTGTACCTGCTGATAAGCCAATTCCAAGAAGTAATGTTTGCTGTAGTATAAGAATCAATACACCAGGAAGAATAGCATTACCATAACCTCCCGTTGTGTTAAAGATAGGCTCTGCATCTACTATCATTGGTTCGGTGCTAACCTTTTCATCTCTTTCTGTAAACGACAAGGAATGTTCTTTCTTTATGTCAGTACCCATTTCCATTGATACTGCCAATGCAGTCTGATAGATAGCCTTATAGGTAAGCATCAGACTCATGTCACAATACACACCCACATGAGCCTTCTCACCACGGTGCAAAGTGCGTTCAAAGTCACTTGGAAAGTAGAGTACACCATGTACAGCTTGTTTCCCTACCAATGCTTCAGCCTCCTGCAGGTTATTACAATAGTAGGCAGCACGTACATCAGGTGACGCATCAAAGTCTTGAATAAACTCACGTGAAGATGAAGAGTGAGATAAATCGACAATAGCGACAGGAACTTCACGCACCACCTCATTATTATATATCCATGAGTAAAGCAGTGGATAAGCTAAAGGTACAACAAGAAAGAATATTAATACTCCTTCGTCTTTAATCGTACTCTTCGTTTCCAACCACCATATATAACAAAGAGAAGACAGAAAACTCAGTAGTCCTGAGCTTGCTTTCTTTTTATTAGTAGGCTTCGTTGTATTCTTTGTTTCTGACATAATTGACAGTTTATTAAGCCCTCTTCTTTGAGAGATTATTTAATCAGTAATGAGTAATACACAGAAATATAACTTTTTATAGAACTTTCCTTTGGTAAGATTCTGTACATAAACTCATCCTTTATGACCATTAATGGATGATGTTTGTATATCTTTATGGTATATACACATATTCAACCATTGCTCGTTTAATATTTCTAATCACAAGGATTGGCAGTGAGGCAAAAGCCACCAGTGCTACGACATTCATCCACGCATTTATCAATGGATAACCATTGAAGATACAGATTTGATAAATCATATAATAATGGCGCAATGGTATAATCTGTGCCAAGGCTTCAATCATACCATCCATAGCAAATAGTGGGAAGGTAGCACCACAGGCTGAGAAACCTACCACAGCCCAAAGAGAACATATACTCATTGACATTCGTAGAGAAGGCATCAATCCAAAGACAAAAACACCGAATCCCTGAGATGACAATACAGTAAGTATGGCAAGGAAGACAATCATACCCAAGCCACCAGGGTGTGGGAAGTTTAGATAACCATAGACATACCATTCATATCCTAAGAATATGGTTAAGAAAATGAGTGTCTGTGGTAATAGCTTACCTGTAAGGGCTAAAAAAATATTATTTCCTGCCAAAGACATCCACTCATTAGCTCTACCAAACTTTAGTTCTGTACCGATAGAGTAGGCTGTAATGAGAAACATGAATAGCACCAGAATACCAGGAATCATAATACTACTCAAATAAACATTATAGTTCATCCAAGGATTACCAACCATGTGTACGTCGAGACCTATTGGCTGAATGATTGTTTTAATCTCATCAGGCGTCTTTCCAAGCATCTGCAACTTGGCTGCACCAACAGCTGCAGAACTAAGAGTAGTTACAGTCTTGAGGTCTTTGAAAATCATACCGCCCGCAACGAGTGTCACATTACTATAATAGAAGGATACCTCTGGCTGCCGCTGAGAAACAAGCTTAGCCGTTGTTCCTTCTGGGATATAGAGGAAACCATATATCTCATTGCGCTGTATGGCTTTACGTGCTTCAGATACATTGTTGTAATGCCCTACGACACGAGTACTTTGAAAACCATCCAACTGACGAATCATAGCACGTGTAACAGAAGTGTTATCGTTGTCGACAACACCACAAGGGAGTTTCTCTGGCTGCCCAGTACTCATCAGAGATGTAAAGAAAAAAATGATAACAAGAGGAAAAACCACCATACAACAGATGTAGATGGGGTTATGTATCATCAATCCAACTTCACGAGCAGAGAGATTAACAATCCTTCTTATGTATAAGAGTAATTTCTTCATTATGATTAAAAAGCCTCCTCAACTCCCTCTATAAAAGGATATTATGTGAGGAAAACTGCCTTTAAATGTCTTTGTTAGATGGTCTTTAAATAATGATTTTTTAATAGCTTATTAGTAAAGCAAGCCCCTCTGTCTTTAGTGTTAAGCCTTAGCAGCATTGGTGTTAGCCATCAGCACCACATGTGTTTACCATCAGCACATCTATGGAAGGTGCTAAAAGAGTTTTGCTTTTGCCATTATTAGAGAACTAACATCCCGTTAGGCAACTCCCCTCCTTTGGAAGGGCTGGGGGAGGTCCTACTTCTTTAGTATCAACGACATACCAGGCTTTAAACCTTCAACCTTCTTTGTTGGTTTTGCCTTAACTTGGAATGTCTTTAAATCATACTGTCCATTGGTCTTAGTAGCCTTCCACACAGCATAAGAACCTTTATCCTTTAAGGAGGTTACACGCAGTTCAATATTCTTATCAAGAGCTGGAACATAGGCTTTTAGAACTGTGCCAACCTTCATGTCCTTGAGTTGATCCTCACGAACATTAAAGGTTCCCCAAATATCATCAACCATTGAGATACTCATAATCGGACTACCTAAGCCGACAAGTTCGCCTACCTTTGGATATATTGTTTCAACCTCTCCGTCTGCTGTTGCACGCTGTACGGTTTCTTTCAAGACTGAACGAACAACATCAACTGCAGAACGAGCAGCCTGAGCTTGCTTTCTTGCAGCCTCTTTAGTCTCACGCTGGGCACCATTCTTAGCAAGTTCCCACTGCGATTTAGCAACTTGTACACCAGCCTTTGTTGCTTCGTATGCTGCCATAGCCTCATCACGTTTCTGTGCACTCATCACTCCTTCGTCGTACAATCGTTGCATACGACCGTAGGTCTTTTCGGCAATATCATTTGCTGCAATAGCCTGCTGATAAATTTGATAAGCACTTTCTACAGTCTCACGACGTGTAGGACCTTCTGCTAAAGCACTCAAAGCATCTGTTGCACCAGCCGCAGCTTCAGCCACTTTCTCTTGTGTACTTGCTTCAGGAATAGCTAATGTAGCAAGGACGTCTCCCTTGTGAACAAAGTCGCCTTCCTTCACTTTGATATCTGTGATACGGCCTGGGAACTTACAAGCTACGCGATATTCGCTTACTTCTACTTCTCCTTGTATGGTTTCTTCTGTGCGGTCAATGGTGAAATAACCAATAACGGCTACAATAACTACAACCGAAACAAAGCCCAACACGGCTAATAGAATGTTGTTATGTTGTGATTTTGCTGACATATTTTTGAGATTTGATTTTTATATGTTAAGTATTTTATTCTTGCAATATGAACCTTTAAGATATGAGTTGGTGACTTTCTAATACTTCATGAAACGCAAGTATCAAAGTTCAAACTTGTATTATAAACCGCCAAGAGCCTTTTGTAATCCTGTTTGTGCTAACTTTACGCTGATTTCTGCATCAATGATTGCCATGCGTGAAGTCTGCCAAGCAGTCTGAGCAGCCATGACTTCTGTAACCGTCATAACGCCCTCCTTAAAGCCTACATTTGCACAACGAAGATTCTCTTCTGCTGCAGCCATATTCTTATGTGATGTTGCAAGTTGCTTGTTAGCATCCTTAAGACGGAGTCTATTTTGCTCTATCTCTAAGTCTATTTTCTTACGTATATCTTCCTTTTCTAACTGTGCTATAGTCGTAGCGGTCTTACTTGCACGTACCTTATATTTGTTTTCTCCCCAAGTCCATACTGGTACTTGGACTGTTATTCCTATGTTCCATAAATCTGTAAAACGCTTCTGAAAACCATTAAAGAGATTCGGATTCGATACGGAATAGCCAGCAGTAAGAAGTACATGAGGCATATAAAGTGAACGAATAAGTTTGGTATTCTGTATGCTCATATCAACTGCATTCTGCAAGAGACGTAGCTCTGGACGAGCTTCGTTAAGCCCAGTTGTATCTGATGAAGAGACTGTATAGTTGTCAAACTGTGTTGATGGAGTAGGAGGGAGGTCGGCATTACCTTCATCAGACAGAGGTATATCACCATTCAAATCAAGACCACAAAGTTCGCACAATGCCATCTTAGCTAATGATACACCACTTTGAATACGAGCAATTTGCATGTCAGCTGTATTAACAGCTACCTCAACCTTCAATCCATCAGCTCGAGTAGCTACACCCTCGCGTATCATCTTCTTAACATCCTCATTGAGCTTTTGAGCTAAATCACGATAGCGAGTTGCCAACGCCTCTTTCTTCTTTAAGGAGATAGCAAGCCAATACGCATTATCAACTCCATAGAGGACTAACTGTCGTTTAAGGCTGATATTGTTTTGTGCAACCTGCTCACCAATAGCTGCCATATCGTTAGCTGCCTTGATAGCACCTCCCATATAAATAGGTTGATTGACAACAATACCACCGGCATAGACGTTCTTTGTGTTTGAACGGAATGCGTCATTGATACTTTGCCCGATATTGTTTCCTACCTGAGTGAGTGGTGTCGCAACATTGCTAAAGAGCTGACCAAGTTGCTGAGCCATCTGTGGACTGAGGATACCTTGTTGTGCTAACGAGGTCAAGTTCTGTCCAATCTGACCACCTAACTGCCCAAAGGTATTTGTTCCGAGATTACTAAAAGTATTCTTCTGGTCGTCACTGAGGAGTGATATCTCACGTGAAAAGTGTTGATAGCCAGCAAGTGCGTCAACACGTGGCAGATACTTAGTCTTAGCTGCCTTACGTGTGTTTTCTGCCACATCTACTGTCATACGCGAAACCTTTAGCTGACGATTGTTTTGTAAAGCCAGCTCACGACACTTCTGCAGAGAGTACACCTCCTGTGCATGAATGCCCAAGGTGACACCCAATAACATTGCTATGGTGAATAACTTTTTCATTGTTAAATGCCTCTAAAAATATCTTTTGCAAAAGTAGCTTTTTTATATTGATTAACAAGGAAAGGTAGGCTGATAATCATTAAAATACAAAAATATGCCTATTTTTAGGGAAATATAGAACAACTTTGGAAATAAATGTTTAACTTTGCAGAATAGGTTTGTATAAAATACAAGTACGAAAACATTTCATACAGTGAACAAAAACAATTTCTTTTACCGTGCGTTTGACCTCTATTATGACGGGTTTCGGCACATGACATTGGGTAAAACACTTTGGACAGTGATAATAGTTAAGTTGGCTATTATGTTCCTTGTGTTAAAGATTTTCTTCTTTCCAAACTTTCTAAAAGCGAATGCGGAAAAAGGAAAAGAGGGCGAATTCATTGAGCAGCAACTGATGAAAAGATAACGAACTTCAGTTATTATCATCATTTATTACCGTTAGCAATATATTCAATTCATAACATTTTAATAAATAACAACAAACAATGGAAAACCTACTTTTAGCCATTGATCCAGGAACTGTTGACTGGTCACGTGCACAGTTTGCACTGACAGCCATCTATCACTGGCTTTTCGTTCCCTTGACACTGGGCTTAGCTGTCGTAATGGGAATCATGGAGACTTGTTATTATCGCACCCGAAAGGAGTTTTGGCGTACTGCAGCTCGCTTCTGGCAGCGATTGTTTGGTATTAACTTTGCCATGGGTGTTGCTACTGGTATCATCCTTGAGTTCGAGTTTGGAACTAATTGGAGCAATTATTCTTGGTTCGTTGGTGACATCTTTGGTGCACCACTTGCCATCGAAGGAATCTTGGCTTTCTTTATGGAGTCAACATTCGTTGCAGTGATGTTCTTCGGTTGGAACAAGGTTTCAGCGGGCTTCCACCTCGCATCAACATGGCTTACAGGTTTGGGAGCAACACTCTCAGCATGGTGGATTCTCGTGGCTAATGCGTGGATGCAGTATCCTATCGGTTGTACATTCAATCCTGATACGATGCGTAATGAGATGACCTCATTCCTCGATGTTGCACTGAGTCCATTTGCAATTGACAAGTTCACACATACCATTACTTCTTCTTGGATATTGGGTGCAGCATTCACAGTTGGTGTAAGCTGCTGGTATCTGCTTCGTAAGCGTCACATAGAGCTTGCAAAGGAGAGTATTAAAGTAGGTGCTGCTGTTGGTCTTGTAGCTTCTCTTTTAGCTGGTTCTACAGGTCATAACTCTGCTTATATGGTAGCACAATCACAGCCAATGAAGCTTGCAGCCATGGAAGCTCTCTATGAGGGTGGTACTGACCAGAGCCTAACAGCAGTTGCTTGGGTGAACCCATTTGAGCAGCCTGATTACATGAACCAGTCTGAACCTCCAATGCGAATAGCTGTACCTAACATGCTTTCTATCCTTGCAACAAAGGATGCACATGGTTATGTCCCAGGTGTAAAGGATATTATCCGTGGTTATAAGAAGGCTGACGGCACAATGGAACCATCGTTGAAGGAGAAGCAGGAACGTGGTCGTAATGCCATCCAAGCACTTAAAGACTATCGTGCAGGAAAGGACAAAGAGGCTAATCTCAAAGTTCTTGAAAAAGATATGAAGTACTTTGGCTATGGATATATTAAGGATGCTAAGCAGGTTGTACCATTCATTCCTATTAACTTCTGGTCATTCCGCATTATGGTTGGTCTTGGATGTTTCTTCATCCTTATCTTTGCAGTAATATTGTTTATTGTTTATAAGAAAGATATTACTCGTCCACGCTGGTTACAGAGAGTAGGTATTGCACTCATCCCATTAGCTTTTATTGCAAGTGAGTGTGGATGGCTTGTTGCCGAATTTGGTCGCCAGCCATGGACAATTCAGGATATGCTTCCTACATGGGCAGCAGTGAGCGACCTCTCAAGTGGTGGTATCGCATTCACCTTCTTCCTCTTCCTTGTTCTCTTTACTGCAATGTTGACAGTTGAAGTTAGTATTATGTGTAAGCAAATTAAGAAAGGACCAGAACTATGACATACGATTTTCTGCAACACTACTGGTGGTTCATCATCTCACTTTTAGGTGCGCTACTTGTCTTCCTGCTGTTCGTGCAGGGTGCAAACTCAATGATTTTCCAGTTGGGTAAGACTGAAGAAGAGCGCCGCATGCTCATTAATTCAACTGGTCGTAAGTGGGAGTTCACCTTTACTACACTCGTTACGTTTGGTGGAGCATTCTTTGCTTCTTTCCCACTGTTCTATAGTACCAGTTTTGGTGGTGCTTATTGGGTGTGGGTATTGATTCTCTTCACATTTATCATTCAGGCTATTAGCTATGAATTCCAAAACAAGGCAGGTAACCTCTTTGGTGTTCGTACCTTCCAGACAGGATTGATTATTAATGGTATTCTTGGTCCATTGCTCTTAGGTGGAGCTGTTGCAACCTTCTTTACAGGTTCTAACTTCATCGTAGAGAAAGGTAACATTACTGACTTCATGCAGCCTGTTATCTCTCATTGGGCAAATGGTTCACGTGGTCTCGACGTACTGCTCAATCCTTGGGTTGTTATCTTTGGTATTTCAGTAGTATTCCTTGCACGTATCCTCGGCACACTCTATATTAATAATAATGTGAACGATGATATTATCCGTGGACGTGTTCGCAAGCAATTGCTCGTAAATACTGTTCTTTTCTTACTGTTCTTCTTGCCTTTCCTTATTGTAACATTGGTAGGCGAGGGCTATGCAGTAAATGAAGCTGGCGTTATCGTTATGGAGCCAATGAAGTATCTGAACAACTTATTAGCAATGTGGCCATTAGCTATCATTCTGCTTGTAGGTGTTGTTCTCTTGCTTTTCGGAATCATCAAGACAGTTCTTAAGCCAGAGTATGTACGTGGTATTTGGCCTGCAGGTATTGGTGTTGTATTGGTTGTTTTGGTCCTCTTCCTCATTGCAGGATGGAACAACACAGCTTACTATCCATCAACAGCCGACCAACAGAGCTCATTGACACTTCAGAACAGTTCTTCAAGCGAGTTCACATTGAAAGCTATGTTCTATGTTAGCTTCCTTGTTCCATTCGTTTTGGCATACATTGTTTATGCTTGGCGTGCAATCGACAAGAAGGCTATTGACCGTAAGGAAATTGCTGAGGACGACCACGCTTACTAAGTTTTAGTCCTCCTGTTCTATACAGATAAAAGTCTATGGGGTGAGAGAAGTTTCTATTAATGAACTTTTCTCACCCCTTTCTTCTTATAGAAAGAAGTACTAAACTTGGTTTTAAATTAGTTTGTTTATTAGACAACAACACTCACTTATTTATAAAAAAAAGATATTTTTTGATTGAAATATGTTTACAAATATCTCTATAAAAAACACTTT
>ERZ772764.1815-NODE-1815-length-13090-cov-6.844649_pt1 | contig 13090 bp, 10 predicted proteins | sample MGYA00512163_ERZ772764 | MGnify/ENA primary metagenome ERZ772764 (study PRJEB29015, sample SAMEA2737903) | human oral metagenome | biome: human oral; feature: human-associated habitat; material: dental | place: China | collected 2094 ... | reverse complement strand
ATGTAATAGGAAATTTATATTTTCCTTTATATAGAGCTAAATTTTTTATGGAAGATAGTAAGAAGAAAGAAGAATTTATAAATTGGTTAGAAAAATGTATTCTTGATATTCCTATCTTATTTTCTAAAAAATGTAAACTGTTATGGGAAAAATATTCAGATGATAAATTGCTTAAAAATAGAAAGTTTAGAGATTATTATATTGAAAATATTGTAAAAGATTCTTTAGCTTATGCAGGAACAGAGATAATACGGAGAACAGTTGGAGATGCAAAAGTTTTAGAGCTTACTAATCTGGAAACTTCTGAAAAAAAATTAGAATTGGAAAAGGAACTTATTAGTAAAGCTATATCAATGATAATGAAAAATTAACTTAAATCACCTAAAAAAGGTGTTACAAAATTCATTTGTTTGTAACACCTTTCTTATATATTAATTTATTTTAGATTTGACTCTTACTATTTCATAACCTTTTTTTTCAAAAGCCTGAATTAATTTTTGTATATGTTCACTTCCATTTGTTTCAACAATAATTTGTAATTCTATATCTTTAAATCTTGATAGATTTTTAAATTGGTTATGTTCAAGTTTTACAACATTAGCTCCTTGTTCTGCTATTAAATCCACAACTTTTGCTAATTCACCTGGTTTATCAGGAATATTAACTGTAAAATTAAAAATCCTATCTCTTCTGATAAGCCCTTTATTTATCATAGAAGAAATCATTAAAACATCTATATTTCCACCACTTACAACAGATACTACTTTTTTATTTTTTTCCTTAAGTTTCTTTAAAGCTGCTAGAGATAAAATACCTGAATTTTCTGCAATAATTTTATGTTTTTCAACTAATAATAGGAATGCTTCCATCAATTCATAATCTGATACTGTTATAATCTCATCAACATATTTTTTTATATATTCAAAAGTTGTGTTACCAATTTTTTTTACAGCAGTTCCATCAGCTATGGTATTTGCCTCTTTAAGCTCAATAACTTTATCTTCTTTTATGGCTTCATAAGCCGAAGCAGCCCCATCTGGTTCAACACCAATAATTTTTATTTCAGGTTTTAATATTTTTGCAGCACAAGCTATACCAGAAATTAAACCTCCACCACCAATAGGTACAAGAATTATATCAGTTTCTGGAAGTTCTTCTAAAATTTCTAAAGTTATTGTTCCTTGCCCATATATAACATCTTTATCATCAAAAGGATGTACAAATACATAGCCTTTTTTTTCTTCTAATTCTTTAGCCTTTTTAAAAGCATCATCATAAACATCACCATGTAGAATTACTTCTGCACCATATTGTTTAGTTGATTCAACTTTTATAAGAGGTGTAGATTTAGGCATTACAATAACTGCTTTTATTCCAGATTCTTTGGCACCATAGGCAACTCCTTGAGCATGGTTTCCAGCAGATGAAGCAATAACACCTTTTTTCTTTTCTTCATCACTTAAATTAGTAATTTTATTGTATGCTCCCCTTATTTTAAAAGAACCTGTCTTTTGTAAATTTTCTGGCTTAATAAATACTTCATTCCCAGATTCTTTTGAAAATATAGGGCTGTGAATCAAACTTGTTTTTAAAAGTACTTTTGATAATTTTTCCCTAGCAGTTATAAAATTTTGTATCTTACTCATAATTCCTCCTTAATAGTTTAAATTTTAAATAATAAAATAATTTTTTAATTCTTATCTTTATTAAATTATATATCTATCTATTAAGGATGTCAATTTTATATATCGTATTAAAATAATATAATATATTCTTATATAATAAAATGTATATAAATATTGTTCAAATTTTTATTATAAATGTAAAAAATAGGTTATTGCAAACTTAGGTTAATTTGCAACAACCCTATATAAAATAATTTTGGTATTATTATTAGAAAGAACTATCTTTTTGGAGTCAGTTGATTTTACAACAAGATTTTTCTCCTATTATTTATAATATTTATTTTTATTAAATTAATTTTAATACAATTTTTACAACTTTAAAAGTATATTTGTTCTAAAGAGAAGTTTTCAGAAATTTTTAAATAGAAATCCAATATATCTCTTAAAGCATATATAGGGACAGGACCGACTAATTCAGTGTCAACTATATTTGTATTATATCTATTAGCTTCAGATTTAATAGTTTCAAAAACTCTATGTATAGGAGTTTTTTTATAATTTATCATATTCATTGAAACTTGAATTTGTTTTTTTTCTTCAAGTTCTAAAGCTATTGCTCTAATACATGAATATCCACCAGTGGCTGCTCTAACAGCTTTTACAATTTTTTTACCAATTTCAAGATTATATGTATCTAAATTAATATTAAAAGCAACTAATGGAAATCTTGCCCCTGTAACTGTTCCACCAGATTTAGGATTAAATTCTTTTGGTCCTTCATCTGGAATCCATTTTGGATCTTTCATTTTTTCTTCTAAGGCTTCATATTGTCCTTTTCTTATGCTAGGTAGAGTCTTTCTATATTCTTTTTCTTGTGCATCTTCATAAAAATATACAGGAACTCCTTGTTCACCTAAATATTTTCCAAATTCTTTTGCAATTTCAACAGCTTCTTCTGTTGTTACATTTTTAACTGGAATAAAAGGAACTACATCTACAGCCCCCATTCTAGGATGAGAACCTTTATGATTTCTCATATCTATTAAATCAATAGCACATTTAGCTAATTTTTTAGTAGCATTTAGCACTGCATTAGGTTCTCCTTTATAAGTAAAAACAGTTCTATTGTGATCAACATTAGAATCTATATCAATTATTTCTATATTTTTTTCATCTGTAAATGAATTTTTTACTTTTTCAATTAGTTTATTATCTTTTCCTTCACTAATATTCACTTCTGCCATTAATACTTTATCCATTTTTCCACCTCTTTTTCTATTTTAATGTTCCTATTATTTTTTCAACATTAGCTAATAATATTGCATTTTTTATAATTTCAAATGATTTATCCATAAGAGGATAAAAAATAACATCATTTTCCATAAAATCTACTTTTTCTCTAAGGGTTCTATATGCTTCTTTGCTACCAATTCCTAAAATTTGTGGATTTCCAAAATCTGCTGCCTGTGCTGCACATAAAAGCTCAATACTCAATACATGTTGAGCATGATCAACTATTGTTCTTGCTTTTCTAGCTCCTATTGTTCCCATGCTAACATGATCTTCTTGATTAGCTGATGTAGGAATAGAATCAACAGAAGCTGGGTGAGCTAAAACTTTATTTTCTGAAACTAAGGCAGCTGCAACATATTGAGGTATCATAAAGCCGTCATTTATTCCACCATTTTTTACTAAAAATGCAGGTAAACCGTGTGATAAAGCAGGATTTACCATTTTTTCAACTCTTCTTTCAGAAATATTAGCAATTTCAGAGACTAAAATTCCAAGTGTATCCATAGCTATTGCAATTGGTTGTCCATGAAAGTTTCCTCCTGAAATACAAGCACCATTTTCTCCTGGGAAAATTAGTGGATTATCTGTAACTGAATTAATTTCTGTTTCAACAGTTTGTTTAACATAGTCAAAGGCTAATCTTGAAGCACCATGAACTTGTGGAGTACACCTTAAAGAATAAGCATCTTGCATTCTTTTTTCACCTTGTCTTGTTGTTCTTTTAGAATCTTTTAATAAATTTCTAAGATTTTCAGCCGAATCTATTTGTCCTTTATGAGGTCTTATTAAATGTATTCTTTCATCAAAAGCATCAGTTATTCCACCTAAAGAATCTATTGTAAGAGAAGCTATAATATCAGCTTGCTTTAATAAATTTTCTGTGTCATAAACAGCTAAAACAGCATTTCCCATCATTGCTTGAGTTCCATTTATAAGAGCTAAACCTTCTTTTGCTCTTAAAGTTATAATAGAAATACCTGCTTTTTTCATAGCTTCTTTCCCAGAAAGAATTTCTCCTTTATATTCAGCTTCACCTTCTCCCATCATAGGTAAAACCATATGTGCTAAAGGACATAAATCACCAGATGAACCAACAGAACCTTTTGATCTCACTATGGGATGTACCCCAGCATTCAACATATTTAATAAACATTCTACTGTTTCAATCATAACACCTGAATAACCTTTACTTATAGCATTTGCTCTAAGTAACATCATAGCTCTTACAACTTCTGTATCAAAGGCTTCACCCACTCCACAAGCATCAGAATAAATTAAATTTTTTTGTAATAATTCCAATTCTTCCTCAGAAATAGGAATATTTTCAAATTTTCCAAAACCTGTATTAATACCATAAATAGGTATTTTGTTAAAAAGAGCATCCTCAACATATTTTCTTGATTCTAAAATTTTATCTTTTTGTTTTTCATCTAATTTTACTTTAATTCCATATCTTGCAACTGCAACCACATCTTCAATTGTTAAATTACTTCCATTTATTTCTATTATTTTTTGCATAGCTCACTCCTTATGTAAAATTTATAGATTTTCTATTTCTTTTTTAAAATTTTTTACTATTTTTTCATCTTTTATAAGAGGTAGGTTAGCTTTTACATTTGATTTTCCCATATTTATTCCAATATGAGATAAATCTACACCAGCTTGTAAATCAGTTATACAGGCTGGATTTGATTTTTCTAATAATTTTTTACCAATTTCATTTACTTTTTTGTTTAATAAAGCATTTGAAAGAGGAACTTTTGCAGCTTCAATACCAGCATTTTGGATAGCTTTCCTTCTAATTTCTTTTTCTTCTTCAGAGGATTTTGGTAATTTATAAGCATTAACAATTAACATATATGCCTTATTATCATCAACTGCTCCTTGTAAAAAATTAGCTTTTGCCTTATTTAATTCTTTAATTATATTATTGTATTCTTTATCAGAATAGCCATAATCTTTTCCTTTAGAAAGATTAGCAACCATTCCCATTAGTCCACAAGCCATAGCTCCAACTATAGCTGAAGATGAGCCACCTCCAACTGTAAAATCATTTTCATCTAATATTAAATCAAAAATTTTTTTATAATCCATATTTTCTCCTATTATTTTAAAAGATAATTTTACCTCTTTTTATAACATGCTCTACTTCATTTACTCCAAATTTATACACTACATTTTTGTAGTTATCAGAGTTTCTAATTTGTATATCAGCAAATTTTCTAACCTCTAATGAACCATAGTCTTTTTCTATTTTTAATGCTTTAGCTCCTCCAAGTGTTGTAGCTCTAATAGCTTCATTTTCTGTCATTTTATGATTTCTACAAGCTAATATCATTGAAATATTCATATCCTCTACCCAATTTCCAGGATTTAAGTTAGTAGCAATTGCCATTGTCATTCCTTCGTCTAACATAGGTTTAGGATCAAAAGGTTTCTTATGATTAACAGAAAAGTCAGTAGTTGGAATTAAAACTCCAACAACATTTGCTTCTTTTAACAATTTTATATCTTCTAAACTTACATAATTTAGATGTCCAACATTTGCAGCTTTTAATTCAGCTGCAACCTTAGCACCACCTATTGCTGAATAACATTCTGTATGTAATGTTGGAAGCATATTATTTTCTAAGCCAGCTTTTAGAATTTTATAACAATCTTTAGCATCATAATAACCTTCATCACACCAGATATCACAAAATTGAGCAAGATTTTCTTTTTTTATTATAGGCATAACTTCATTAATCATAAAATCTATATATTTTTCTTTTCCCATTTTAATATCAAAATAATGTGCTCCTAAATATGTACTTAATATGGTTTGGAAAGTTTTTTCTTTTAAAATGTTTATTAATTTTAAAAGTCTAATTTCAGTTTCTTTATCAATACCATAACCAGATTTAATTTCAACAGTAGTTGTTCCATGTTTTAACATTCTATTTAGTTTTAATAAAGAAGAATTTATAAGTTCTTCATCAGTTGCATTTCTAGTTGAAAATATAGAAGCTTCTATTCCAGTTCTAGCAATCTTATTTTTAATTTCATTCTTAGTCATAGTAAAAGAAGCAACATATTCATCTACTCTGCTTTCACCAAAAATAAGATGTGTATGACAATCTACATATCCAGGCATAACAACTTTATCAGAACAGTCAATTTCTTGAAAATTTTTTAAAGGAATTTCTTTTTTTAATTCTTTATAAGTTCCAATTTTTTTTATTCTTTCATTTTCAATTAATAGGGAAGTATTCTTTTTTAAACCTATTAAATCTTTTGCATTTTCTTCAACAGTTAGTAATTCTCTACAATTTTTTAGAAGTATATAAGTCATAATCTCACCTTATAAATTCATATAAATAATGGACAAATAATTCCTACTATCATAAGAGGAATATCATAACATATAAATTGAGGAACACAAGTATCCCAAATATGATCATGTTGACCATCTGCATTTAGTCCTGCTGTTGGACCTAAAGTAGTATCAGAAGCTGGAGAACCTGCATCGCCTAGAGCAGCAGCAACTGCTATCATAAATACTATTGCAGCTGGAGAAAAGCCAAGTTTTATAGAAAGAGGTACATAAATAGCAGCAATAACAGGAACTGTACCAAAAGATGTACCTATTCCCATTGTTATAAGAAGTCCCAATAAAATCATTATAGAAGAACCAGCTAATTTTGAACCACCTAGCATATTAAATGCACTTTCAACTAATTGATCAACAGCTCCTGTTGCTCTAATAACAGTAGCATAACCAGAAGCAATTAACATTACAAAAGCTATAAAGCCCATTAATTTGATACCACCCTCCAAAATTTCTTGAATTTCTTTCCATTTAACAACTCTTACAAGTACTAAAAATATTAGAGCAGCTATTGCACCAAGTGGAAGTAAACCAGTTATTAATTGTACAACTAATGCTATAATACCTGCTCCAAGTGTTAGCCAATGCTTAGACTCAATAATTATTTCCTCAGAATCATTGGAAAAATTATCCATACAATTGTCATCTATTTTATATTCTCTGTTTTTTGAATAATATATTAAGCCACAAACTAAACCAAATAACATAGCAAGCCCTGCCATCCAAGTTGTTTTCCAAACAAGATCTAAACCTATACTTAATCCAGCATCATTTACTGAATCTCTAACTATTCCTTGAAATATTGCACCATAAGCTACAGGGATAGTTATATATGGAGCCTTTAAACCAAAACCAAAGCATATTGCTAACATTCTTCTATCCATCTTCATTTGATTCATCATTGCTAAAAGAGGTGGGATTAATATAGGAATAAATGCTATATGTACAGGAATAATAGTTCCTGATGCTATAGAAACTAAAACAATAATTAAAGCTAAAACAAATTTATTTCCTTTTACAAGTCTTGAAATTTTTTTTGCTAAAATGTCTGCTGCACCAGTTTTATTTATAGTATATGCTAAAGCACCAAGTAAAATATAACTAAGAGCTGTGTTAGCATTTCCTCCCATTCCACCAATAAATGTAGTCATGGTTTCTGTAAGATTAAAACCTCCAGCTAGTCCTGCTGTAAGAGCTGATAATAAAAGAGCTGCAAGAACTGGTAATTTGAATAAACATAATATGGTTAAAACAAAAACTGATATTACAATTGGATTAAAAAGTACCATAATGCTTCCTCCTTTGATTCATTAAAATTTTTGTTTATATATAAAATGTGATGCAAAATAGCCAAGCTAATCTTGCATCACATTGAACTATTTATTCATTTTTTATCTATATTTTCCTTTTGGACCAAAAGTAACTTTTTCAGCAGGTTGCCACCATAAAGGAACTTTGATAGAATCTGTTGTAAATTTTCCTTTACCATTTGCAACATCTTTAGCAGCCTTATATCCAGCTTGTGCATGACGGATAACTCCTATTCCAGAATCTGTTGTCAAGCAAGCAGCAAGTCTTCTATCAGCTTCTTCAGTTCCATCAGCTATCATTGTAACACCTGTATGAACTGCTTCACCCATTGAATAGTTTTGTTGAATTGCTATTAAATCACAGCCAGCAGCACAATCTAATAGAGCATTTAAGTAAGGCCAATCTGAGATGTAATCTCCACCATCAGGCATGTTTTCAGATTCAAATGTAGGATTTACAATAGAACCAGAATCAAGGTTATCTCTTGAGAATGCAACAGTACCTTTTATTCTTCCATCCTTTATGGCTTGGTTTATAGCAAGACCAAATCTTTTTCTCTCACCAAATCCCATATAACAAATTCTTGCTGGCATTCCTTCAATAGGTAAATTTTTTCTAGCTAAATTTATCCATCTTTCAACAAGTTTATCACCTTTACAGATTTCTAGAGCTATATCTTCAGAAACTTTTAAATCTTCAGGATCTCTTGATAAGCAAGTCCATCTGAATGGCCCTCTTCCTTCACAGAATAGAGGTCTTATATATTCAGCAACAAATCCTTTAATTTTCATAGCTTCTTCTCTAGGGAACCCAGCATCCATACATTCTTTTCTGATTGAAGTTCCATATTCAAAAACTTCAACTCCATCAGTTTTTAATGCAACCATAGCTGCAAGTTGTCTTTTCATAGTTTCTCTGGCAAGTTGTAAATATTTTTCTCTATTTTCTATTCTTAACTTGTCAGCTTCTTCTGCTGTATAACCTGAAGGGATATAAGAAATAGGATCATGGCATGGGCACATTTCTGAACAAATATCAGGTCTAAAATCACTGGCTAAAACTTTTTCATACATATCAGCAGCATTTCCAACTACTCCAATTGAGATAGGCTTCTTAGCTTTTGCATTTTCTTTTGCTATTTTAATTGCTTCTTCTAAAGATGGGACAATTATATCAAGATAATCTTTTTCTATTCTTTTTTTCATTGTTTTTTCATTGACATCCACGACTATGCAAACTCCACCATGCATTTTCATAGCCCAAGTTTGATTTGCTCCCATTCCTCCTGCACCAGCAGTTAAATATATTTTTCCACTTAAATCATCATTAAATTTTTTCATTGCTATTGCAGAAAGTGTTTCAAATGTTCCTTCTATAACACCTTGAGTTCCAATATATTCCCAAGGAGCAGCTGTGTATTGAGCAAATATAGTAAGGTTTTTATCTTGTAAGTCATAGAATCTTTCCCAAGTTGCTTGCATTATATTTGTAGTTGCCATAACAACAACAGGTGCTTCTTTATGTGTCTTAAAAATTGCTACTGGCATTCCTGATTGGACAACAAGAGTTTCATCATCTTCAAGATTTTTTAAAGAATCTACAATTGCCCAGTATGATTCCCAGTTTCTAGCACATTTTCCATTTCCACCATAAATAACAAGTAATTCTGGAATTTCAGCATTTTCCATATTAAATTCTAACATTCTAAGGATAGTTTCTTGACGCCAACCTTTACATCTTAAAGTTTCTTTGTCTTTTAAACCACCACCTTGTGCTTTTACCTCATAAAGAATTTCTGGATTTTCTCTAAAATATAATCCTTTTCCTTCATTCATAAAACTTCACTCTCCTTTTTCTAATTAATCTAATTTTAACTTAATATGTGGAATAAGTTTTTTACTCTTATGAGGCAATTATATTTTATTATCGTTAATGTTTCGTTTTTATTTTTATATTTTTCAAAAAATTTTTTAAATAAAATGGCTATTACAAACAATATATCCATTTATAATAGCCAATCAGTTTGATTAGTTAGATTTTATTTATATTTAAAAAATTTTTTAAATACTCTATTTCAGCCTTATCTCTTGTAGAATCTAAATATTTTATAGCCTTATAATAATAAAAATTTGAATTTTCTTCTAAAATTTTTTTAATATTTTCATATTTTTTTAAATTTTTAGTTTCAATAGAATATATAATAATAGCTTCAACAAAATAAACCATACCAATATCTCTTGGGTTATTTATTATTTTTCCTTCCGACATTGCACTTTTTAAATAATGTATAGCTTTTAAGTTATCATTCTCTAAAAAAGCATCTAAGGCTAGGAATGCATTTAAAACAGAATTTTTCCAATATGAATCAAAATTTTTAATTATTTTTTCAGCAAGTAAGAAAAATTTTCTCATATCTTGAAAATTACCCATTAAATAACTTGTTTTACCTGCATTTATATAAAAAGTGGAAAGGCAAGAAACCTCGTAATTTTCACAAAGATTTATAGCTTTGTTAAAAAATTCCATTGCTTTTTTAAAGTTTCCTTCTGAGTTTCTTATTTCACCAATATAATTATAATTAGCCGCTATACTTATAGAATTTTTATCTCCAATTCTTTCAAATTCTAAAAATAATTCAATGGATTTTTTAAATAGTGACTCAGCTGTTTTAAACTCATCTTTTATAAGGTAATAAACTCCATAGAGTCTATAAAAAACTCCAATATCAACACTTTTTTCTATTCTCGTTATTTTTATTCCTTCAATTATATGTTTTAACATAATTTGAGGATTATTGATTTGTATTGCATAAATTGACATTTGTTTATGAGCAGAAATTTCTATTTTTTCTTCTTTCAAATCTCTAGCAACACTGATAACCCTATTCATCAATTTTATACCATTAGTATAGCTTCCTTCTCTTATTAGATATCTACCTTTACAATACATAAAAATTAATTCAATTTTTTTAATTTCTTGTATATCTAAAGAATTCATCTTAGATTTCTTAACTAACATAAGTTCTTTTTCAATTTCATTCATCCATTTATTAGCTTTATCATTCCCTATAAATAATTTCACTTGTTTACTTAAATCATAATCATCTAAATTTGGAAAAATTTCATGATTAAAATTTAAATAATAGTTTAAAATGTACACATCATACTTTAAGGTTTTGATATCTTCATTAGCTTTTTGATAATGATATTTAAGTTTATTATATGTTGCAATATTATTTAAATTTGAAAGTTCTTCTTCTAAAGTTTTTGCAATTTCCATATTAATAATTTGCTTAGATGAATCATTCATTTCATTAAAAATATAATCTTTATAAGCAGAATATGTAAATGTTATTACTACTTCATTATCTTTTTTCTTTTCTTCAAGTATATTTTTTTCTATTAATAAGTTTAAAAATTTTAAAGCTTCAAATGCTTTCAAATTTATAAGTTTTAATAAGGTATCTAAATTAACTTCTCCATAGAAAACAGAAATTATTTTAAGTATATTTGTCTCATTTTCAGTTAAATTTAAAAACTTTTCTTGTAAGACATTGTATAACTTAGAAGTAATTTCATTATTTTTCTTATTCTTTTTAAAAAGTTCAATATATTCTTTTAAAAAGAATGCATTTCCTTTTGATTTTTCAAAAATTTCATCTATTTCCTCATCAGTAATATTTTTTTGTGAAAAATTTTTTTTGATAATAAGAGCAATATCCCTTTTAGAAAAGGGTTTTAAATCTATTAGAAGTATTTTATTTAAATCTTTTAAAGTTAGAAATAATCTATCTGTACCTATATCTATATTATTGGCTTTCGTTAAAATAAATAATACATTTGAATGTATATGCAAAATTAAATTTATTAATAGTTTTATACTCAATTGATCAGCCCATTGAATATCTTCAAAGACTATTATAATTTTTTTCCCTTTACTTAATATATCTAAGGCACTATAAATTGAATTATAAATTAAATCAACATTAAAATTTTCTTTATTTTCAAGAATTTCAATAGAAGGTTGAATATTATTTGCACCATCAAAAAATAAATTTTTTAAAATATTATCCCATAAATGTGGTTTTTTTAAGTTGAATTTTAAAAGTTCATTTTCCATATCTCTTATAATATTCATCCAAGGTAAATATGAAAAATCTTTTTCCATATTAAAACAAGCAGTTTCAAAAATTTTAAATTTCTCATTATTTCTATTTAAGATTTCTTTTTTTAGAATAGTTTTTCCAATTCCAGATTCTCCAGTTATAAGAATTGATTTATTGGAGATTCCTTTTATAAAATTATCTAAATTTCTTTGAATATTATCTAATTCAAAATCTCTACAATAAATTTCTATTTTATTTTTTTTAATATTGTTTTCTTTATTTTTTCCAATAAATTTTAGTGCATCTTTGTATGCATTTTTAATTTCATCAGGAGGGTCTACTCCAAGCTCTTCTTCCATAAGTTTTTGTATATTCTTATACTCATTAATAATTTTATCATATCTTCCTTTTTCTTTATAGAATTTCATTAAATATAGATAAGCTTTATCATTGAAATTATCAGCTGCAAGAAGAGAAGTAATAGCAGTTTCTAAATTTTCCAATCTGTTTTGTAAAAAATCTTCTTCTATCTTTTTTTCAGCAGTTTTTATAAATAACTCTTTATAAAAAGTATTTATTTCTAATACCCAATAATCAAAGTCTATGGCTTCTTTAACATAGAAACCCTTTAAGAAATTTCCATTATACAAAGAAAAATTATTTAAAGGATCCCTTTGAAATTTTTCAACATCAATATCTATATCTAAGTCTTTATTTAAGGTTAGAATAGACTTATTAGGAGATAAAATAACATCTTCTTTGAAACTTCTTCTAATTTTATGAAGAGCATTTCTTAAACTAATTTTAGCCTTTTGTTCATTGGAAGAAGCCCAGAACATTCCAGCAATTTCATCTCTGCTAACAACTTTTTTAAGTAATAGATAGTAAAAGAATGCTGTTAATTTTCCAGAAGGTAAGAAAATTTCTTTTTTATCTTCATATATTTTAGGATATCCAAATAGTTTACAAATAATTTTAGTCATAGATATTCCTCCTAAAAAATTAAATTCTAGGTACTATATTATAGGCATCTTTTCCTTGTAATAATAATGTTAATTCAGGAGTTAAAGAAACTGGTTGAATTATTTTGTTTATAAAAAAGCATTTACCAGATGTTTCTTTACCGACTTCTATTGATTTTTTTAATCCTTTTGGAAAATCTTTTATTTCTGTATCTAAAATATCAATTAAAACTAACATTACATCATCAATTTTTAATCCTTTTTCTAATGTTAAGTTGTAGTAATTTATCAGGAAATCGTGAATTTTTATAAGCATTTTTAAATATCCAATAGATATCCAATTTATTAAATAGTCTTGATAATTCTCTATTCCAATTTTTTCTAATTGTTTCTCATCTATATAGATGAGAAACAATTAGAAAAAATT
>ERZ772764.1814-NODE-1814-length-13101-cov-2.405488_pt1 | contig 13101 bp, 15 predicted proteins | sample MGYA00512163_ERZ772764 | MGnify/ENA primary metagenome ERZ772764 (study PRJEB29015, sample SAMEA2737903) | human oral metagenome | biome: human oral; feature: human-associated habitat; material: dental | place: China | collected 2094 ... | reverse complement strand
GTTGCATTTATTTGTCCTCCTTTGCGAGCCACGCCGTAATAACATCCAGCGCCTGAGGCGACAGGACGATATGGTCGGCATTAAGAATGTAATAGACATTGAGATACATCGCACTCACAGCCAGCACCTGCTGGAGGTTGGCGGTGGAGCGAATCAGCTCGGGCGACTTCTCGCCAGCGACGAGCAGCACTTTGCGCTCGAGCTTGAACTGGCGGAGAAACGCCGCAGCGTCTTTGGTCTTGCCAGTTACCTTGTCCTCAAAAGGCAAGACCTGGATCTTGCCAGCCTGATGAGCCAGTGTGAGGGCTTGGCGGATAGCGACACGTTTACTGGTCTTAGACAACTTCTTGCGGTAGTTCTCGTTACCGCGTGGGCCAAAGACCACACCACCGCCCCGCCAAATTGGGTTGCGGATACTGCCGAAGCGGGCTCGGCCAGTGCCCTTCTGCCGCCATGGCTTCTTGCCACCACCGCGGACTTCGCCCCGCTGCAAGGTGGTTGCACTTGCCTGGCGGGCATTTGCCAAGAATGCGTCGTAAGCGAGCTTGAGTAGCTCGTGATTCGGCACATCGACGCCGAAGACGCTGGTTGGCAAGGTTGCTTTTGCTGGCTTGGTAGATTCAGCCATTACTTAGCACCTCCTAGGATAATTAAGCCCTTCTTGGGGCCTGGGACAGCGCCTTTGACACCGATCAAGTTGTCCTCAGCCGAGATAAACTCAACCGTCAAATTCTTGACAGTGACACGCTCGTGGCCCATCTGGCCTGCCATGCGCTTCCCTTTGAAAATCTTTTGTGGGTACATGCTACCGATCGAACCGACCTTACGCGTGTTACCCTTACCACCGTGGGTTTTGCGGTGGCGCTTAAAGTTGTGCCGCTTGATCGTACCGGCCCAACCTTTACCCTTGCTGATGCCCGTGACATCCACGACATCGCCGAGCGCAAACTCCGTAACGCTCCATGTGTCGCCCACCTTGACATCGCCAAGGTCATCGACACGAAATTCCCGAATATGCTTCGGGGTGACACCGGCTGGCTTCACATGCCCAGCCACGGCCTTGCTCAGGTTCTTACCCGCACCATACGCCACCTGCACTGCGTTGTAGCCGTCTGTCTCGACGGACTTGACCTGAGTCGCAGCGACAGGCCCAGCCTGGATAAGCGTGACAGGAATCGTCGTGCCATCCTGGCTGATGATTTGGGTCATACCAATCTTGGTACCGAGAAGTGCTTTCATTGCCCTCTTGCTCCCATGTAAAATCCCCGGCGACTAGCAGTATCTTGGCATCAGCGCTGCGTAGCTCTACACACTTTGCTGGCCAAGACTTACCAATTCGTCCTGGGATGAGTTGCTATTACGTAATAAATTACAGCTACCATAGTACCATAGAATGGAGCGAGAAAGCAAGAGGCCGACACACTGGAGTGCTGGCCTCTTGTAGTATGCTGTGGGCGATAGAAATAAGAGAGTGCAAGAACCACCGAAGCTTGGTATAAAATCTATTGTAGACACTACCCTCAGCCAAAACTATTGCGACAAACTATAGATCCCTTAGCGCCATCACTATTAACCTAATCCGTTGAGCTTGTCATTCGCTGCCTTTGCAGCGTTAAGACCACCATCATCATCTCTCTTTGCAACATAAGACGCTCGTGAAGGGCCATTTTGCTGCGGAAAAATTGCCTGTGACGGAACATCTCCTTTCGTATAGCCATCTACGCCTGGTTGAAATTGTACACATTCCGCTTCTGTAGAAAACTTTGTAATATCAATCTTTGTCCCATCTGTGAATACCTGGTAGTGTTGATATTTGTCTGGTACTTCAGAGACAGTCTTGCTTTCTTGATTGACGGTATATAGTTTGATATTATCTTTCGGCACTTGTATACTTTCACCAATACGAGAGCCACTGCATGCAGGCATGCCATTTACCGTTGCGAGTGAAAGAGTAACTGCAGAGCCACTATTTGGATCTGCTTTTTCCGTAATGATACCTGGGGCGACCCAGACTGCATGCCTACCAATAACTTCCCCCCAGGCATCATAGCTCGTTTGATCAAATAAATCACTCGTCTCCGGATAGTAAGGGTCAACACTTGTGGGAGTGACTGTTGCTTCAGGCGTTTGAGTTGCACTGCCACTCTCATGAGCTGCGCCACAGCCAGACAATCCAGCCGCCAAAGCCAACACTGCAGTCGTACCAACTATCCGATGAAACCGTGACAGACCTTTATCTTTCATTTCTTGCGTTGCTATTGCTGCTGACTCATAAGACATAGGCCGCTCCTTTGGTCACTACTATTTATATAGTAATATATTGTAGTATTCTCCCAGGCAAATTGCAAATGAGCGTCTGTTTCGCCGCGGAACTTTGCTGCCTGCCGCCACCTCTATATCGCTCACTATGCTACAATATAATGCGTTAATGCGTCACTCAACACCTTTATCTACCTCTGTCGATGCTTGGCTTGCTGCGGCGGCTGCCCAGCTGCGGACGGCTGGTATTGCTAGCAGCCGGCTCGATAGTGAGCTCTTGCTAAGCTATGTGCTACAGCGGCCTCGACACTGGCTTCATGCCCACGGCGATAGCACACTCCTGCACGAGCAACACATGCAGGCGGAGCAGCTCCTTACCTGCCGCCTCCAGCATGAGCCACTGGCCTACCTGGTGGGACATAAGGAATTCTACGGGCGCGATTTCGTCGTTTCACCCGCTGTGCTCGTGCCCCGACCCGAGACAGAGCAGATGATCACCCTCTTACTGCAACTCATCCAGCCCACGCAGCGCACCATTGCCGATGTTGGTACTGGCAGCGGCATTCTCGCCATCACAGCACGGCTCGAGCTTCCACAGTGCCAAGTTGATGCATACGACGTAAGCCTTGAAGCTCTCGCCATCGCTCGGCACAACAGCAAACAGCATGGCGCTACCTCTGTTCATTTTATTCAGAGCGATCTCTTAGTGGCAGCGCAGCAGCGCTACGATGTCATTCTTGCCAATCTCCCCTATGTCAATCCCGCCTGGCAGCGCGACGACCGCGAGACAGCGCACGAGCCAGCCCTGGCACTCTTTGCCAAGGACGATGGGCTCGCGCTCATCTCTACCCTCCTCGCTCAGACGGAGCAATGGCTCGCACCCAGCGGCCTGCTCATCCTCGAGGCTGACCCCTGCCAGCACTCACGCATCATTGCTCGCGCCGCCGCGCACCAGCTCACTCATGTGCGAAGCGAGGGGTATGCGCTTGCTTTTGCTAAGCAGTGCTCGGCATGACCCAGCTAGCTTCAGCGCACGCTGACCCATCTGCCCTACCGTATCCACAGCTGTTCGCGGCCAACGCTCGGGCCGCAACATACGATCTACTTTGTCGAGTTCTTGGTGGGTGTAATAGTCTGGCGATTGGATTGTTGCGTGTTGGAGCAGATCGCACACATCGGCTAGTTCTTGGCTATCTACCTCTGTTGGTTGCACCTCATCTTGTGATATAAAGGCATCATCCAGCTCGGTATAATCATACTCATAGCAAAATACCTGTGGCTCAGCCAGCGATACATCGCTATGGTCAGGTGCGTCGAGGTAATACGACCGCACTGCGCCAGCATACGCGCCGTATCGATCTACCTCGTAGATGATAATATGCGGATCGTGCACCTGGCCATCATCATCCAAAGCAGCCCGGGCACTCAGTGTAAGGCGCTGCCCACTATCAGTTTCGTAGCCAAAGTATACGCTGCGCACCTCACCACCGTCGTAGTACCGCCGGCCGGCTGCACCACGTTGGCGCGCGTTTCTGTGCTGGGCGGTAATAATATCCTGGACGACTGCGGTGAGCTGCTCAGCCAGTAAACCCGGTTGCTCGTGCTGGCCCGGTGGTGCAAACTCAGTGCCAGTATTAGTTACGTGTGACGCGAGACGCAAATCATCGCCCGCGCGGGGTGCTGTGTTGTATGTCATGTTGTTCCCTCTGTGTGTTAGATAAACTTCCCTTTTAGCATACTATAGAAGGATAGCTTCGTGCAAATAACAGAGGTGAGCAAATGAACGTCCTTATACTATATTCAGAATAGCTTTACTATAGCTCTCTGTACTCTGCCGTTGCGAGCAGTTCGCGCAGCTTTAGAACTAAAAACCACCCATCAGCTGGGTGGTTTCGTATTATTACTGTTCAATACACCGTGATTATTTGATCGATGTGATCATAATGCGGCTGTATTGCTGGCGGTGGCCACGCTCTTTGTGAACGCGCTTTTTGGCTTTGTAGCGAATGACGCGGATTTTGTCGCCCTTAACGAGCGCTTCCACGACCTCGGCCTTGACCTTAACGCCTGCAACGTGCGGCGTACCAACAGTGGTTGTCTCGCCATCGATGGTCAGGAGTGCATCGGCTTCGAGCGCTTTTGTGCCGTCCGGGAGGCGGTCCACCAGGAGGGTCTCTTTTTCGGCGACGAGATACTGCTTGCCGCCAAGCTGAATGACTGCTTTCATCTGATTCCTTATATCATTTAATACTTCCGACTGATTGTAGCAAAGACGGCGGCGGATGTCAAAGTTGGTACACCTAACTATCATTACTAACCAGCCGCTGCACCACCACTGGCAGCTCCGCCTCACTGCGCCATAGCTCCGTCCGCGTGGCAATGAGCTGGTCGCTCAGGTAGCTCTGCTGGCCCACGCTGTGGTGCTGCGCCAGGGCGATTGGCTTGCCCAGCGCCAGCGCCGCACCCACCTCCATAAGCATCCCCTCGCTGCGTCGCGGCGATGCTTGGACTACTAATACCATATCGTACTGGGGCAACACGCTCAGCGCACGGCGGATGAACTCACCTGGCGTATGGTAGCTAGGCCATGCTGGGTCGAAAAGATTGCAATACACCGCACAGCCCACCTGCTCGAGCGCTGCCACCACCCCACGCATCCGTGCCCGCACCACTGCTTCGTCCTCACCGGTAAAGGCATAGGAGCAAAAAACGGTGGGCGGGGTAGCTGGTGGAGTGGAGTTCATATGTTAGTAGTATACGCTACTAATAGCGCTACAGTATATCTCTGAGTAACTTTCTCTACTACTTTGCCACTAGGCGGCTAGTCTCGCATCTTGACGAGTCACTCATATATTGATATATATATATTAACCTTTTGCAATCCCGCAAAGGGTTCGGACTTTTCAGGAAAGGGGAGACATCATGCTGTCTTCTTTAATCATGACTACTGTCATTTCGATCGGGATGCTGGCTACAGGATTATTTTATCTCGTCTTCGGCATCAGCCGCCATGACTGGCGGTTCTCTTCAGCATCTGCCCTATGGTGTGTGGTGAGTTCAGCTTGTGTAACAGCTTGCTGCTATGCGATCACCGACGTAATACACGTCGAAGTGTCCTATTACATCATTTTTGTGGCGCTAAATGTAGGGACGGCGTTCATCGCACTTTTGGCAGTGCGAAGAACAAGAACCAAGAAGGAGGTGATGTAGTCTCATCATGTACACATAAAAGTCCACCCTCACCGCTCACCGTCGAGTGCACTGCATTCCGGTGAGTGGTGAGCTAGCCTTGTTTATACATAATATATTGGCGCTTTGGCGCTATTTTTTCTTATTTTTCTCACGATTTTTGCCTCTGTTGCGGGCCAGTTTTTCACAAATCTTATTTCACATCCTGTCATATCTATGCTACGCTGGGTAGTATGAGTATGAAGAGACTCGTGTATGGCATAGCTGGTACAATGATCGTCTTCGCAGGCGCGGGCGTCATCGTAGCAGCCCAGCCAAAGAGTGGTTCGTCAGCGCCTGCATACAATGCAACGAGTGCAACAACCGGTGGGCATATGGCCAAGGCCTTAGCACCGTCCGACCAGCCATCCGCGCAGACACTCGCACAGCGCAACCAAGCTATCAAGATAATCATCGCCTCCAACGCTTCTCCCAAGGCTATCAAGCCAGCGTCGAAGCCCAGTGAGACACCAACGCCAACGCCAGCAGCTGAGCAAAAGTCAGCCGCAACCAACGGCGCTTCGTCTGGTTCGAATACGCGCTCAAATAACAATGTTCAAGGGAGTAACCCGTCTAACAAGAAATCAAACTCAAATTCTAACTCCAACACGCCATCGCCGGAGTTTGTTGACCGTGTCTTTGCAACGGTCAACAAGGAACGGGCAGCACGTTCGCTCGGTATGGTGCAACGCATTGAGCAAATCAACACGAGCTCGCGTGCTCAGTCGGCCTACAATGCGCAAATCAACCAACTCAGCCACGAGGGCGGGACAGATCGCCTCAAGCAGCACTATACTTGCCGCGCCAGTGGTGAGATTCTTGAGCTCGTGCCGATCTCGTACAATGAGCAACAAGCCACGGATGTATGGATCAATTCCCCGCCACACAACAAGATCATGTTCTCAAGTGACTACGACAAAGCTGGCATTGGCCTGACGCAAAAAGGCGACCAATATTACATTGCCATGCAGTTCTGCCGCTAGGAGAGTATAAGGCAACCCTCTATCTGAGAGAAACACTCGCTCAGAATAGAGAGAAAAGACCGGCCATTATAGCCGGTTTTTTGCTTTCCCAGAAGAATGTTAATCTTCAGTTGAATCTAGAGATTCTTCTCAGTAACTTCACACACCTCTATCGTCCCTTCCTCTTCAACATTAAGAATTAATGACATTCCCCAAGTCGTGGCTCCAGCGCTAAAGCAAACACCGGCTGTGACAGCTAGTTATTGAGCCTACCTGTTTGAAGTGATCAAAGGCAGTTCACGCTAAGAAAGCGAAATCTTGAGGCTTCACAAATTACTTCGATTTGCATCAAGTGTGTCAAGCGATTCTGCTCTATTCAGAACCTTCCAGAGCTGCTGCACTTCTGCCTCACTGACCACTTGGTCGCCTCGGCCGATCCGTTGGCTTTCGCCAATCGTGCGCATGACAGACTGACCACTACAGGCTGAGCCGGCCAGCGAACGCACCACCCGCTGGCGATAGCCTTCTGTAATAATGCGGTAGCGCAGCCGCTTTGAGCCACTCACCAAGCTAACCTCATGCGCTGTGGTAGCAATCGCATTATCGCTTGCGTTTGGCTGCACTGGCTCGCGCCAAAATGTCGCCGTCTCAATATCGACTAGCAGATTCGAGCCATCATGATATGGTGCCATGAGCATGAGGATGGCACGGCTTTGGTTCGGAAACAGAGGTGACTTGGTTTCTTTTGCTGGCGCGGCATTGTCCATTCGGTAGCCATATACATCAACCGTATCGGCAAATTTCGTCATCATATGCAAAGCAATCTGGCTCAGCTGCACCACTGCAGCCGCTTGGTCGGCCGCAGTCACTCGTTCGCGCGGAGTGCTATATAAGGTGGAGAATGCTTCTTGGGCTTGAGTTCGTGTCATTCATCTGTCTTTTCTGTCGCAGCAAGCGACGCATTATATTAGCAATAAAACAGGGGGCATCTCGATGATTGAATAATATCGCATTCTCTTCCCCACCTTCTCTGAAGTACTGCAAAATGCCCTAGATTTAGCCTTTTAGAGCTGATAGAATTAACGGCTATCTACTCCATTTATTGAAGGCAAATCGGTGCAAGAGAAGGCGAAGCTTTGCAGCTCAGCCTATACTATTCGATTGTCTTCTCAAACACCGTTGTGTTATAGATCGTTGCGCCCTTGTGGAGATAAAAGTGATGGGCTGCTTGGCGCTTAGGGTTGGAGGTAAAGGTGAGCTTGGTCGCACCATGTTGCTGGCCCCAGCTTAGCATCGCATCCCACAGCCGCGAGCCAACCCCCTTACCCTGCACTGAGGGGTCGGTCACGAAATCATCGAGGTAGATCTTGCGCCCAGCAATCGGCCCCACCAACAGGGCGAGCGTTGCCATGCCTACTACCTTACCATCAAGACGAGCCAGGAGCAGAACTTGATTCTCAGCAGCGATCACCGCTTCTAGCGCCTGACGCAAAGCGTCCATCGCCGCTGTATCATAGGTAATTGGAGTAGTTGGCGCGGTTGTTCCGGCTTGGTGCAGCACATCGCCCAGTGCTGCGATTGCCGCCACATCAGCCTGGCTGACGGCGGTTGCCTGTTCGATTATGAGTTCTTCCATATATCGATTATACTACAAGTATGAATCAGCGTATACTCACCCTACGTGATGCGCTCGCCACTCACCCGCCGCGCATCGCCTACCCAGAAGGCACCAACCCCATTATCCTTAGCGCCGTACGTCAGCTGGCCGATTGGCACGCCGCTCGGCCTGTGCTTGTTGTAGATAGCCCAACTGCTGTCAAGCAGACTGCTGCCGATGCAGGTGTCTCGCTTAATGGCATCGAGATTATGACAGTACCCCACCAACACGATACTGCATCGGCAAATACCACTAACACGCCACCCCTTACCCCACTCACCTACGCAGCTCAGCTGCTTCACGATGGCACGTTTGATGCTATGGTGGCTGGCATTGACCACCCCACCACTGCGGTATTGCGGGCTGCGCTGAAGGTTGTTGGCTTAGCACCCGGAGTGCGCTATGCATCGAGTTTCTTCGTGATGGATATGCCCCACTTCGCTGGCGGGGAGAATGGCCTGCTTATCTTTGCCGACTGCGGGATGAACATCACACCAGATGCCGCTGGCCTAGCCACCATTGCTAGAGCCAGCGCCTTGAGTGCCACCCGTCTTGGCTGGCAGCCCCGCGTTGCGCTGCTTTCCTACTCGACGCTCGGTAGTGCTGGTGGCCAAAGTGTCGAAACAATTCGCCACGCTCTTGCAGAAGTACAAGCCCATCAGCCAGAACTCCGTATCGATGGTGAGCTCCAGCTTGACGCCGCTCTTGTCCCCGCCATTGGCCACAAAAAAGCCCCTACCAGCCCTGTCGCTGGCCAAGCCAACGTCCTCGTTTTCCCCGATCTCAACTCTGGCAACATTGCCTACAAGCTCGCCGAACACCTGGCTGGTGGTCATGCCTACGGCCCTATTCTGCAAGGCTTCGCACGGCCAATCAGCGACCTATCGCGTGGCTCGAGCGTTGATGATGTGATTGGCGCGAGCTTAATCGTTGGTAGTATGGCTACTGAATAAATTGCGCAATTTATTCACGCAGGCTGGTGATTTCTTGCTTGCTTTTTGCAATCGTTTTCTTTGTCGTGTTCACTTCGTGCCCTCTTTTCTGTGGTGATTATCTTGGTTCACGTATCAATTTGCTGCTGCGCCAGAGCACTTTTTGTCGTTTACTTTTCCTGCCGCAGTGCAGGTAGATGAGCCGGTTTTTTTGGTTGCATATTGCAAGTAAAGTGCCTGTCTTTGCGTCGTTCTCATGCTCTCTGGTAGTGAGAAATCAAGGTTCGAGACGACACTAGTTGCCATTCTCCTATACAATGATATTGAATATATTTAAATAAAATTCAATATTATATTTTATCATAAGTACGCATTCTCCCACCTACCATACCATCAATATTCAGTCATGTATTAATCATGGTGAATAAAATTAATGTTCGATTCATAAAAATAACAGTGGTAGGAGTTGCACAAAATCTTATCTATGAGATTGTAAAAATTCGCGCACTGCTGCAATTGGTTTAATAATGCGATACGTCGCTGCATCTTCTTCTGGCGATAACTCAGCGCGCGTCCGGCCATTGTAGCCATCTGGGCAAAATATTTTGTCCCAACCAAAGCCACCATCACCTCGCGGATGTGCTGCGATACTACCAGGTAGCTCACCGCGAAAAATATGCATTTCGTGGCCATCATAGTAACCAAACATACCTACCGCCAGTGCCAATCGATCATCAAATCCATCAAGCATGCGGCATAATTTTTCCAGCCCATCTGGCGCTTCGACGAAGAACTTAATGAATGGGCCAGGCAATCCATTCAGTGCTGCAAACCCCAGCGACACATCTTCCACAAGAACTGGCCGCTGGGCAATTTCATACGCTTCACGCACTTTGTGTCGAACAACCTCCTCAGGCGAGGACGATTGAATCTCTACCAAATCAATCTTGCGATGCTCCAGCGGCATATCAAGCATGCACGCGAGATAGTCGGCCTTGTGCTGGTTACCCGTGATGAATAGTGGTTGCTGCATGATACTTCCTTTGTATATATTATCACTCAATACTTCTTGTCTAGTCTTTTAGCTAGCTATATTTTTTAATGCACCAATAATCTCAGATTCATCTCTTACTACCACAACATGCGGTAGAGTCAAGAACCAGGGCTGTTCATTATGAACAACAATGATTGGCTTATCAAGCGCCATTGCCATACCAACCTCATATCTTGCACTTTCTTGGTCAGGTTCCCACAGATATATAAGTACATCTGCTTCAGCAATTGCTCTCTTTTCATCCATTGGAGAAAATCGTGACTGATCATCGCGATAGTTTCGAAACCAATCACAAGGGATGGTATAGCCTGCAGATTCAAGCATTGTTGCCACACGATTAGCTCGCGAGAGATCTTTCCCAGCGCAATATATCCTTGGGGTGCTCCTCTTCTCCTCCCGATATTTCTCTGGCTGCGCTCGAAAAACCTCGACCCATTTGCTATCTTCCGCTAGGTCGTTGTACGCAATATAATAGCGTTTTTGAAAGCCGCCAGCATGTGCAGCTTTGCGCGCCACTGCGTCTTGCACCTGCTGAGGTGAAAAGCCAAAATCACCGCGCAGTGCATCGAGAACAGCCTGCACATCCGCCAGCTCCTGCAGCGCCTCTTCTAGCCTATCATCGCCCAGTGGAATTTCGTTTGCTTCCTCATGAATCTTGCGCTGTAACTCACGGCGATACGCCGCGCGATCCAATTGATGATACTCCGTATGGAGCACCTGCGGGTCGGCCTTGCATTTCTCGACAACCTTGTCACGTACGAGCTTTTCGAGATAGAATCGCACCATTGCTTTATCCTCCTTGCCTGTTGGTTGTTGGGTTCCTTTTGGGTTTATATAGCCTACTATCAAAAATTGCTATTATCTCACAAGTATTTCATCATGAATTTTGTTCACCACCATTCATGGGACTATCTTCACTTGCACTTTGCAACTCATCGCGTAGACGCATCCATATCTTGCCAAGCTCATTACGCCCAGCATGGTCGCTACCCCAACCCCAAAAGCTATCATCGTCATTCATTTCCACAATATATCGGTCGCCCGATGCAATGAGTGTCTCACGCACAAGATCGTGCTGAGCAAGCTTACAGCGTACAATTTCTTCCATAATTGCCACCTTTTTATCGTCCCAATTGGGGTCTTCTTCAGCCTTATGCTGGTTGGCAAAATCAGACGCTAAGCGCGGTGAGCGACACAAGCGCACCTGTTCAGCCCGGGCTGGATTGGTATCAAAAAAATGCGCCGATTGGTAGGCATGTTCGCTCGTAGGGTACAGCACGCCGCGCCACTCAACTTGGCATGGCGCGAAGTTATCAAAGACATACCAGCCATCTAGGAAAAAGCCAGCCATGGTTGATTTGTTGTGTGCATTGTTTGTCATGTTCATTATAATACCTCTGTTATAGACTGACATTTACTGTGATTTTGCTTTTGTTACTATTACCTCTATTATTCGCTATTTCTCCTCTTTTCTGTCTTATTTTTGAATCATTTTTGCTATATATTCAGATGTTTCTGTAATCTTTCTTTTACTTGCTTTTTGCAATCTAATTGATTCGGTGCCACGTTATCTACAAACTTCCTGGATTCTATACATAAACCGCTAGCTGGCCACATCTATATATTAATCACACTCGACTCCATTTCCTATCTTTTGCCATTAGTAGCCTCCGTATGTCTTTTCTCCTACTGGATGAGTGTTAAAAATTGTGCTTCGTCGATAATCGCCGTGCCATACTTTTCCGCCTTGGCTCGCTTGCTCGTACCAACTTTACCACCAGCAACAAGGTAGGTGGTATCTTTACTGACGCTGCTTTGGAAGGTACCACCCAGAGCACGGATTTTTTCAGCCGCTTGGTCGCGGCTCATTGCTTGCAATGTACCAGTGATAACGAATTTTTGACCAGCGAGCTGCTGTGACGATTGCGTATGCTGCGGCACGACACCACACTCAGCAAACTTATCTAGTAAAGCAACATTGTCTGCATCACTGAACCACGCGACGATCGATTCAGCCACTACCACGCCAATGCCATCAATCGCCTGCAGCTGGTCAAGCGTGGCAGAGCGCAAGAAGCCGAGCAATTGCTTGTCATTTGCAAGTGTATTGGCACGTGCTTGCGGCTCATCATACAGTGCATTCTTTTCTGAATCATTACGATTATTGTTCACACTGTCCTGCTGAGGCACATCGCGTTTTGAATTATCTGCAAAATGTTTCACGATATCGATTGCCGTCTGCGCCCCTACATGGCGAATGCCCAAGCCGTAGAGGAAACGCTCAAGCGGTGGGCGCGTTGCAACAGCAATAGCATCGATAAGCTTCTGCGCCGAGACCTCGGCGAAGCGATCAAGCCGGAGAAGATCCTCCTTCCCTAGCGTATAAATATCGGCTAGGTCATGTACCAAGCCAGCCTCGACCAATGCAGCGACATTCTTCTCACCAAGTGTGTCGATATCCAGTGCTCCTTTGGATGCAAAGTGCGTGAGGGCGCGCGTGAGAATGAGCGAGCTACTGGCACCACGCACTCGGTACACTGCCTCGCCAGCAGGCCGCTCGAACTGCAGCTCGGGATATTGGCGCTGAAGCTCAGCTGGGTAGTCAATCGGCTCGGTATTAGCTGGGCGCAGCTCTGGCAGCACTCGCTCAACCTGCGGGATGATATCGCCCGCCTTGAAGATAACCACAGTATCGCCACGCCGCACATCGAGCCGAGCAATCTCGTCGGCATTGTGCAGGCTGGCGTGCTGCACCGTCGTGCCAGCCACGACGACTGGGTCGAACACCGCTACTGGTGTGGCAGCACCTGTCCGGCCAATGCTAATGACGATATCGCGCACAATGGTAGTGGCTTGCTCGGCTGCATATTTGTAGGCCACTGCACCACGCGGATTCTTACCCACCATACCCAGGCGGTCGTAGAGAGCGCGATTGTTGATCTTGATTACAAGGCCGTCCGTATTGAACGGCAAATCACGGCGCTGCTCACCCCACTGCTGGACGAAATT
>ERZ772764.1813-NODE-1813-length-13104-cov-16.284390_pt1 | contig 13104 bp, 12 predicted proteins | sample MGYA00512163_ERZ772764 | MGnify/ENA primary metagenome ERZ772764 (study PRJEB29015, sample SAMEA2737903) | human oral metagenome | biome: human oral; feature: human-associated habitat; material: dental | place: China | collected 2094 ... | reverse complement strand
CTAAAAATGAAAAAGATTGCTTTGCAGGTTTAGACTTAAATGGTGTTGCAAGTTTGATGGTTAGTGATGAAAAAGTTATATAAAAAATAAATAAAAATTATTAAGGATTTAGAGTTTATAAAAAAATTTTAAATCCTTTTTCTTTTTTTAGATATAAAATAAATATAACTTTATTTTTGAAACAATTATATTAAAAAAAAACAAATTAATTAATAATTTTTTATTTATTTATTTGAAAATAAATTAAAAAATAGTATAATATAAAAGTCAAAGTTTTAAAATAATTTTTTGGAGGGGTTAAATGGACGAAAAATTAATTTATCTTCAATTAGGAGCATTACTCCATGATATTGGAAAAATTGTTAGGAGAGCTGGTTTAGATAGTAAAGAACATTCAGAGGCGGGTTCTAATTATTTGAAAGATAATAATTTATTAGATGATAAATATAAAGATATATATGATATGATAAATTATCATCATCATAAATATTTAAGATCAGCAAAATTAAAAGAAGATTCATTAGCTTATATAGTCTATGAAGCTGATAACATTGCTTCAGGTTTAGATCGTGTAAAATATGAAGATGAAAAAATAAGAGGTAATGAGATGGATTCTTTAAATTCCATCTTTAATATTATTAAAGTTGAAAAAAATAATTTAAAAAAAACCTTTAAGCTTTTTGACTTTGATAAAAATGGTTTTAACATGCCTACATCAAATAATATTAAATTAACTAATTCTGACTACAAAAAGGTTATAGATTACATAAAAAATAACCTAAATAATTTCAAACAAAATATAAATCTTGAAAAATTAATAGTAATTTTAGAAGCTTGTTGCTCTTATTTCCCATCAAGTTCATATGTTGATGCACCTGATATATCATATTATGATCATGTAAAATTAACAGCAGCTATTTCAGCTTGTTTTTATCTTTTTGATAAGGAAAATAATATTCAAAATTTCAAAGAAGAGTACTTTTCTAATATTGATAGAAATAAAAAGAAATTCCTTTTAGTTTCTGGAGAATTTAGTGGAATACAAAATTTTATTTATACAATTTCTTCAAAAATGGCTATGAAGTCTTTAAGAGGAAGATCATTCTATTTAGAATTATTTGCTGAGCATATTATAGATGAACTTTTATCAGCATTAGAACTCTCAAGAATAAATCTTTTATATTCAGGAGGAAGTCATTTCTACCTTTTATTACCTAATACTAAAAAAGCAAAAGAAGTTATAGATAACTATAAAGAAAAAATTAATAATTTTATTTTAGAAACTATAGGAGCAACTATTTATTTTGAAATGGTATATACTGAAAATTCTGCTGAAGAATTAGGTAATGGATTAAACGAAAAAATAAAAACAGAAAATAGAGTAGGAGAATTATTTAGAAAAACATCTAATAAAGTCTCTAAAGCAAAATTAAGTAGATATTCACTAGGACAATTAAAAGAACTTCTTGATGAAAATAGCTCTATAAATAAAATTAAAAGTTATACAAAAGAATGTAAAATTTGTAAAAAAACTGAAGATAAAAAAATATTAGAGAATAATGCTAAATATTTTCTTGATGAAGATGGAATAGAATTATGTGACTCATGCAAAGGATATATTAATTTGGGAAGAAATATTTCAAAACTATATCATACTAATAATGAATTTATAATTGAAGAAAATTGTGAGAAAAATAAGAATACTCTTATCTTTCCAAAATATCAAGAAGGCTATGTTAATATTTTAATAAAGAATAAAGATTATATCTTGAAAAATATAGATAAAATATATAGATACTACGCTATAAATTCAAACTATGTTGGAGACAAGCTTTGTAAAAATATTTGGATAGGAAATTATAATATAATAGCTAAAGATGAAAATCTTATTGAATTTAAAAATCTACTAAAGAAATCTAAGGGAATTGAAAGATTAGCTGTTTTTAGAGCTGATGTTGATAATTTAGGGACTCTTTTTCAATCAGGATTTGAAGATAAAGCTTCAAAAGAACCATATAAAAATGTAACACTTTCAAAATCAGTTGTACTTTCAAGATATCTTTCAGATTTCTTTAAAAGAAAAATAAATTTGATTCTTGAAAAGAAAGATGCAGCAAAGGATAACAATGAGATATTTAAAAAGTATTGTGATATTATTTGTGAAAATAATTCAAATCCAAGAGATATTGTTATAGTCTATTCAGGTGGAGATGATGTTTTCGCCATTGGAACTTGGAATGATATTATAGAATTTTCTATTGATTTAAGAAATGCATTTAAAGAATTTACTAATGATAAAATTACTTTGTCTGCTGGAATTGGATTTTTTTCTGAAAATTTTCCTATACATCAAATGGCAGAAAAGACAGGTAATCTTGAAAGTCTGGCAAAAACTAATAAAGATTCTAGTGGTAAGATTATTAAAAATTCAGTTGCTTTATTTGGTGAAATAAATGCTGAATTAAATCATATATATACTTGGGATATTTTTATAGATAAGGTTTTAGAAGAAAAATATAAATTTATAAAATCTGTAACTATATTAAGAGAAGAAGATAAAGGAAAATATAAAGACAGAATAGTTATTGGAAAATCTAAATGGTATAAAATAATGGATTTGATAGTAAATAGACTCATTAAAGATAATAGTAGATTAGATATTGCAAGATTTGCTTATATTTTAGGAAGAATAGATTTTACCTCTGAAAATAAGGATAATTTTAATGAGTTTAAAAAAAATCTATTGTTATGGTTAAAAGATAAAGAAGAAGCTAAACAACTTCTTACAGCTATTAATATATTAATTTATCAAGAAAGGGGAGAATAAAATATGAATAATGTGAATGTACAAGAAAAAGTTGAAAAATATCAAATGGATAAAAGAAATGCAGTAACAACAACTCAATTAAGACTACTATTGTCTAATGCTGTAATTATAAAAAATAAAATACAAGTTGAAGAAAGAAAAGAAAAGAAAAATGTAATTTCTGAGAAATTAGAAAATGAAATAAAATATTTACTTGTAAAACATATTTATCAATGTGGGAGAGAACCTAAAGTAAAAATTTTTGATAAAGAGTTTCATATATCAGAAAAAATAAAAGAAGTTGGAAATTCAGCAAAAAAATTTAATGATTTCTATCGTTATCTTGAAGAAATTATTGCATATATGAAGTATTATGAATCTGATAAATAATCTATATAAAAATTTTAATATGAGAGGAGATAATTTATGTATACATTAAAAGGAAAATTATTAATAAAAGGAACAATTAAATTAATTACAGGTTTACATATAGGAACATCAGGAGACTTTTCAGCAATAGGAGCTGTTGATACAATAGTAATAAGAGATTCAGTTACTAATAAACCTATGATTCCAGGATCATCATTAAAGGGAAAAATGAGATACCTATTAGCTAGAACTAAATATAATTCTTCATTGGAAACAAAAGAAATTAAAGAGGAAGATGAATGTATAAAAAGATTATTTGGAAGTTCAGATCCCATAATAACATCAAGATTACAATTCCAAGATTCTTTATTATCTGATAAAAGTATAGAAGATTTTAAAGAATTTGAATTTGATTTACCATATACAGAAATAAAATATGAAAATACTATTGATAGAATAAAAGGAGTTGCAAATCCTAGACAATTAGAAAGAGTACCTGCTGGGTCAGAATTTAATTTTAAAGTTGTATATAATGTAGAGAAAATAGAAGATTTTAAAGAAGATATGAAAAATATTTTATTAATGATGGCTGTTTTAGAAGATGACTATCTTGGTGGACACGGAACTAGAGGTTATGGTCGTATAAAATTTAAAAATCTCTCTTTAGAATTAAAAACTTATACAGAAGAAAATAAAAAGGAATTAACAACAATAGAAGAAGAAATAAATAATTTTAGAAAAGAGCTAGAAAGTAAGGTGGAATAATGTCTTATTTACTATATAAACTAAGGTTTCCAAATGGTATTCATATTGGAACAGCTTCTGGAAATACATTAGAGGAAACTATGATAAGTGTTTACTCTGATACCTTTTATAGTGCTTTATATAATGAATATATGAAACTATACAATAATGATGAATTATATAAAATTTCTGAAAGTGGAGATTTTTTAGTATCTGATTTATTACCATTTAAGGAAAAAGAAGATATATCAACAGATTTTTATCTACCAAAACCTTTTATTAGTATCCAAAGAGATGAGAAAGAAAAAAATGATGAAGAAGTTGTTGATAGAAAAAAAGTAAAAGCAACTAATTTTATTCCAGCAGATAGATTAGAAGAATATTTTTCTTTTTTAAAAACTGGAAAAAATTTTCCCGAAATAGATGATGATTTTGGAAGAAAACAATTATATACAAAAAATAAAGTTTCTTTAGAAAATGAAGATACTCAACTTTATAATATAGAAATTTTTAAATTTAATAAACAGTCAGGACTATACTTTATAGTAAAACTTCCTGAAGATGAAAAATGGGGAGGAATTTTTGAAAATATTTTAGAAAGTCTTTCTTTAACTGGAATTGGTGGAAAAAAGAATTCTGGTTTTGGAGAATTTGTCTTTGAAGATCCTATGTTTTTTTATGGTGAAGATTTTGATCCTATTGAATCAGAATCTGATGCTTATATAAATAAAGCTTTGTATTCAGATGAAGAAAAATTCTTTTCTATTTCTTCATATTCACCTAAAATAGAAGAAATAGAAAAGATAAAAGAAAGTGAAAACTACTATCAATTAATAAAAAGAAGTGGTTTTGTAAATAGCTCTTTATATAGTGAACAAGCCGAAAAAAGAAAACAAGTATATATGCTTTCATCTGGTTCAGTATTAAATTTTAAACCAGAAGGAAAAATGCTAGATTTAAATCTTCATGGAAAACACAGCATATATAGAATGGGTAAACCTATTGTATTGGGGGTTAAAATATGAGTAATATAATAAAGTATAAAATGAAACTTGAAGTTTTAACTCCACTTCATATAGGTGGAGCAGATTATAAATCTAAATTAGATAAAAAGGAATATGTATTTGATAAAGATAAAGGAACTCTAACCTTAATAGATAGTGAAAAATTTATTAGTTTTTTAATAAAGAAAAATCTTTTTGATGATTATATCTTCTATATTCAAAAGAATTTAAATTTAAAAAAGCATGAACAAGATAAAAATATAAAATTGATAGATTTTTTAAAAAGTAGAGATATCTACAAAAATATAGAGGAATTCAGAAAAAAAGCTCCAATTAAAATTGATGCCGAGATTGAAGAAATGAATGATATAAAATTAATGCTAAGAAATCTTCAAGGAAAACCCTATATTCCAGGGTCTAGTATAAAAGGAGCTATAATAAATTTTTTATTAGTTAATTATATTATTAACCATAGAGATAAATTTAAAATTGAAAGAAATAAAATATTAGAAATAGCTAAAAAAGCTAATAATGATAATGATATAAAGAAAGCTAAAAATGATATAAAAAGAATAGTAAATGAAATTGAAAAATCTATTATCTATGGAGATAACAAAGAATTAGAAAAATCAAAAAGATTTGGTATATCAGTATCAGATACATATAATTATTCAAACACCAGAACATATTTTTATAGAGATATAGATGAAAAAAGAGATAAAAGCAAAGAAGAAAAAGAACAAGATATGCCAGTATACAGAGAATACATAATGGCTAATTCAATATTTGATTTTGATGTAACTCTAGATATAGACTTAATGGAAAAGAGCAAATTTAAAATAAAAAATATGAGTAACTTAACTGAAGCACTTGAAAATACAAGTAATTATTTAATAAATAATATATTAAAAGATAAAAATAGTCCTCAAATTGAAAATTTAATATTGGGAGCTAATACAGGATTTTTACAAAAAACTATAATCTATTCTCTATTTGAAAAAGAAGAAGAAAGACTAGAAGTTATCAAAAAACTTTTACATCTAAAAAAAGGAGATAAAATAAAAGATCACTTAAAAGATAAATTTTCTCCAAGAGTTCTTAATAGAATAAAAATAAATGGCAAAAATTATTTAGCTGGTTTAGTTAAAATTATGAAAGTAGAGGAAAAAAATGTTGGCACAAATTAATATAGAGCTTGAAGCTAATGGACTTAGCACCAATATGGGTTCATTATTTCATGGATATTTAATGGAAAATATAGATTCAGCATATGCTGACTATTTTCATTATAATACAACAAATCCATTTACATCTTGTATTTTTAAAGATATGAAAACTGATAAATTTTTTTGGAGAATTACAACATTTAATCAAAAAGCTTATGATATGCTTATGACTTGTTTTTCTAATAATATCCCAGAGACAATTTATCTAAAAAATAAAGATTTAGAAATTAATGTAAAATCTTTTTCTATTCAAAAAAAATCTTATGATGATTTATTTTTAGAATGCACTGAAAGAAAAAGAATAAGGCTTATAAGTCCAACTTCATTTAAGTCTAATGGAGTAACACATATATTTCCTAATATTTCTACATTAATCTCTGGAGTGATAGAGAAAATTAATCAACACTCAGATTCTGCAGAATTAGCTAATAAAAAAATAATAGATGAGCTTTTAGAAAAAGTCTATATAAAAGATTACAATTTACGAACAAAGATTTTTCATCTTGAAAGCATAAAAATAAAAGGTTTTATAGGAACTATGGATTTAGGTATTAAAGGAGAAGATTCAACACTTGCTAATATTTTAAATTTTTTAATTTTGATGTCTGAATATACTGGATTTGGAATCAAGACATCTCTTGGAATGGGAGGGATAAAAATTGAGTAAAAAAATTCTTTTAACATTTGCAGGAAATACAGATCCAACAAGGGGAGAACATGATGGACCTATCATACATATATGTAGATATTATAAACCTGATAACATATATTTAATTTTAACGAAAGAGATGGAAGAAAGAGATGAAGAACCACATAATATTTATGAAAGAGCAATTAAAGAAAATTTAAAAAACTATAATCCAGAAATTATTCGTATAAAAACAGGAATTAAAGATGCACATCATTTTGATATCTATTTTAGTTGGATATATGAAACTTTTGAGATAATAAAAAAAGAGAATAAAGATGCAGAAATATATTTGAATATGACTTCAGGAACTTCTCAAATGACAACAAATTTACTTATGTACTATATAGATTCACTTGACTTAAATTTAATTCCAATACAAGTTGAAACTTATAAAAAACAAAGTAATCAAAGTGAAGAAAATAATAAGACAGTTGATAAAAATTATGATGTTGAAGCTGAAGCAATATGTAATCTTGATAATGAAGAAAAAACAAGAACTTATCGTATTGTAGAACCTGACTTAAAAAAATATTCAAGAATATTAACAAAAAATCAAATAGAAAAACTTTTAGAACAGTATAAATACGAAGCTATATCTGAATTATTAAAAAGAAATATATTTGATAAAAATTTAGAGTTAAGCACTTTAGTCAATTTTGCTATTGAAAGAACTAATTTAAAAGGACTAGACTGCAATAAAAAGTTAAATTCTTTAAATAATAAAGATTATAATAAACTGTATTATTTTACAAAAGATAAGAATATTACAAGAATCCCTGATTGGTATCAAATAGTAGATTTTTTCTCATTAGCAAACATTAAGCAAAAAACTGAGGATATTTCCACATATACATTGATGTTAGAACCAATAATAGTTAAAATATATCTTTCAATTTTAAAGGATTTAATGGGAAAAAATTTAGATGAACTTTTTAAAAGAGATTCAAATGGCTATAAGATAGAATTGAGAAGACTAGAAAATGGTTTAAAGGAAATGATAAAAGAAGATCTAAATAAAGATTCTTTAAAAGATAATGTTTACATTTCAGCACAAGTTTTAGTGTCTACAATAAAATATTATTTAAAAAATAATATTAACTTAGCCAATTATATAAATGTTGAATATTTTAATAATCTAGCTGAGACATTAGCAAAAATGAAAACAGTTAGAAATACTCTTGCACATGAATTAAAATCAATAAGTCGAGAAGATTTTAATAAAGAAAGTGAAACTACAGTTGAACAAATAAATAGCAAGATTTTAGACTTTTTCAATAAGTTTTATACTTCACTTGGTTATAAAAAAGAAATGGTTGAAATATATGATAATATAAATAAAGAAATAGTAAAATTATTGAAGTAAAGGAAGTAGAATAATGAGTAATCTATATATCTATGAGCAAGGAATAGTTTTAAGATATAAAGAAAACAGACTACTTATAACTTACACAAATGGAGATTATAAATCTATTCCAATAGAAAATATTGATAATGTTGTTATATTTGGAGGTATACAGTTAAGTACTGCTTGTATGCATAATTTACTTACTAAAGGTATTCATGTTACTTTTCTTTCTAAAAATGGAGCTTATTTTGGAAGATTAGAATCTACTAGTAATATAAATATAGATAGGCAAAGGGAACAATTTAGAAGAAGTGATGATAAAGAATTTTGTTTAGAAATAGCTAAAAAATTTATTAAAGGTAAGGCAACTAATCAAAGAACCATTATTATTCGTGCAAATAAAGATTTGAAAAGTGGAATTTTATCAAGTACTATAACTAGTATGTTTGGAATTATAAAAGATATAAATGATTCTAAAACAATAGAGGAGCTTATGGGGGTTGAAGGTTATTTGGCAAAACTCTATTTTAATGCACTAAATTATATTATAGATAAAAAATATAGTTTTAAAACAAGAACTAAAAGACCTCCTAAAGATCCATTTAATGCAATAATAAGTTTTGGATATACACTTTTACATTATGAAATATTTACAACTTTAGTAACTAAAGGATTGAATCCCTATGCTGCTTTTTTACACTCAGATAGACATAAACATCCAGCACTTTGTTCTGATTTAATGGAAGAATGGAGGGCTATTTTAGTTGATTCATTAGCAATAGCACTTTTAAATAATAATAAAATTATTTATGAAGATTTTGACTTTGATGAAAAAAGTGGAGGAGTGTTTTTAAATAAAAAAGCTTGTGAAAAATTTGTAGAGCAGTTTGAAAAGCGTCTTAGACAAGAGGTTTCATATATAACTGAAGTTCCTTATAAAATGAGTTTTAGAAGGATAATAGAATATCAAGTTATGTTACTAATTAAAGCTATAGAGGCAAATGATGCCAATATATACAAATCAGTTTTAATCAGGTGATATTTATGGATAATTGGGATTTTTTAGATGAAGATTTTGAAAAGGAAGTTTTTGAAGATAACTTTACGGTTATTATAATTTATGATATTATATCTAACAAGAGAAGAACACAATTATCTAAACTTTTGAGTGCATTTGGATTTAGAATTCAAAAATCTGCATTTGAATGTCTTTTAACAAGAGAAAAATATAAATTACTCATTGAAAAGATTGATAGATATGCAAAACCAGAAGATTTAATAAGAATCTATAGATTAAATCAAAATGTAGTAACTCAAATTTATGGAGAAAAATTAGAAATTGAAAATGAGATGTACTACTTTTTCTAATGAAAAGTAGACGATATTATAAAAATGGGAAGTTCAATATGATTTTTGATAAAACAAAATATAAATTTTTAAAATTTAAAAAGTCACACGATAATAGCTTTATAAAATATTGCAAACAAAAGTTTTTTTGAGTATAGGATAAGAAAGAATATAACTCCGATAGGAGACGGAAACTTTTAACTAATTTAAACATTTTTCCATATTTTTTACCTACCTATAAGAAAGAATATAACTCCGATAGGAGACGGAAACGGATAGAAATTTTAATATTAAAGTATCAAAATTTATTTAAAATAAGAAAGAATATAACTCCGATAGGAGACGGAAACTTATAAAAATAATTATACCTAAATATACTCCTATACTCTCCATTTTTCCATAAGAAAGAATATAACTCCGATAGGAGACGGAAACCTTTCGATTTCATCATAGGTAAATCCATACAATGAATACTTATAAGAAAGAATATAACTCCGATAGGAGACGGAAACTAGATCAATATCTTGCTTCTTATAATCTTTACCAAATACAATAAGAAAGAATATAACTCCGATAGGAGACGGAAACAATTTCTCTTTGAAGTTCTAACCCTTTAATCATGCCTTCAATAAGAAAGAATATAACTCCGATAGGAGACGGAAACCATCTGAATATGGAGAAGGTTTTACAAAAGAAGCAGCCCAAATAAGAAAGAATATAACTCCGATAGGAGACGGAAACTAGGAATAGAATTTTCTTTCCATCTTCCATTCCATTGAATAAGAAAGAATATAACTCCGATAGGAGACGGAAACTTAGAATAATAGATATAAAAGAATTTGATAAGATAAAAAATAAGAAAGAATATAACTCCGATAGGAGACGGAAACAGGATGGATATATTGAGTTAAATGAATTTATAGAATATATAAAATAAGAAAGAATATAACTCCGATAGGAGACGGAAACTTCCACATAGTAACTTCCAAAAGCCTCATTTTTAACTAATATAAGAAAGAATATAACTCCGATAGGAGACGGAAACTGATGTATATCATTTATACATCACATCCCTTTTAAAATAAGAAAGAATATAACTCCGATAGGAGACGGAAACTTGAACTTGAATACACAATGATACTTGTATCTAACATTTTAAATAAGAAAGAATATAACTCCGATAGGAGACGGAAACACATTTTTAATTTTAGAATAGATTGATTGATTTTTGAGTATAAGAAAGAATATAACTCCGATAGGAGACGGAAACTTGAACTTGAATACACAATGATACTTGTATCTAACATTTTAAATAAGAAAGAATATAACTCCGATAGGAGACGGAAACACATTTTTAATTTTAGAATAGATTGATTGATTTTTGAGTATAAGAAAGAATATAACTCCGATAGGAGACGGAAACTACTGGACTTGGTGGGTTTGTTAGAGTGGATGGAGAAAATCATATAAGAAAGAATATAACTCCGATAGGAGACGGAAACGCATCTATTAAAGATCCGTCCTTTTCTAAATGAAAATAAGAAAGAATATAACTCCGATAGGAGACGGAAACTAAGCATATTGACTGATGTAATTGTAAGAGTATTGACTTTCGTATAAGAAAGAATATAACTCCGATAGGAGACGGAAACTTTAACTCTTGGTCTTATGAATCTACTTTCATATTTTGATTGATAAGAAAGAATATAACTCCGATAGGAGACGGAAACTCTATAATAGATTTTATCAATATGTAAGATACCAACCTATAAGAAAGAATATAACTCCGATAGGAGACGGAAACAGTTTGAGAGAGAATTGACTGAAACAATGAAGAAAAATAATAAGAAAGAATATAACTCCGATAGGAGACGGAAACTTTATATCTTCATTTGGGTTAATTTGTTTTGTGAAAATAAGAAAGAATATAACTCCGATAGGAGACGGAAACGAGATTATAGCAGATAATGCAAGACCTGAAACAACAGAAGAAATAAGAAAGAATATAACTCCGATAGGAGACGGAAACTTGTTCTCTTTCTGTACATTCTATATTTTTATTTTATAAGAAAGAATATAACTCCGATAGGAGACGGAAACTTTTAATGTTTACATATGAATACAATGTACCAATATAAGAAAGAATATAACTCCGATAGGAGACGGAAACTCATTATTCCATATTCCAGTACCATCACCATAGATATTTATAAGAAAGAATATAACTCCGATAGGAGACGGAAACGTGTAAGTATTTTCAGTTTTAGGTGCTGTTATTTCTACATCATAAGAAAGAATATAACTCCGATAGGAGACGGAAACACTAAATTTACTTGCCTTAAATACATATAAACTATTATTAATAAGAAAGAATATAACTCCGATAGGAGACGGAAACCTTCATGATGATCATACCATGAGAATTTCACTCTATCATCAATAAGAAAGAATATAACTCCGATAGGAGACGGAAACTAATCTAATATAAAATGCAGAGCATCTGAAGAAGCGTATGAAATAAGAAAGAATATAACTCCGATAGGAGACGGAAACCAATAAGTTTTAACCTTTACAAATAGTTCCTTTGAGATTTTATAAGAAAGAATATAACTCCGATAGGAGACGGAAACTTAAAAGGCTTTTAACAAGGTTCATATAACTTAGGTATACAAATAAGAAAGAATATAACTCCGATAGGAGACGGAAACTTTATTCTATTTCTATTGTTGGTATAAAGTTAATATCTTATAAGAAAGAATATAACTCCGATAGGAGACGGAAACTAAACAAGGAATAAAAAGTACAAACTCAAATGGTGAATTAATAAGAAAGAATATAACTCCGATAGGAGACGGAAACCCATTATTAGCTTTTGATTGGTCGAAGAAAGAGTTTTGTTCTCATAAGAAAGAATATAACTCCGATAGGAGACGGAAACAAGAGATAAAATAGATTATATTATAGATACCAATTTTAGAGTTAATAAGAAAGAATATAACTCCGATAGGAGACGGAAACGCTGGATAATAAGCGGGACTTCTAAATGCGTATGGATGATAAGAAAGAATATAACTCCGATAGGAGACGGAAACTTTTAGAACTTGTACAGATGGTGAAACTTCTGTAACTTCAAGAATAAGAAAGAATATAACTCCGATAGGAGACGGAAACTTCATGTGTACCTTTTTTGATTTGTTTTTTCATTTAATTTTATAAGAAAGAATATAACTCCGATAGGAGACGGAAACTCCAAAAGAAAATGACTTTTTTGATATATCACATTTATTAATAAGAAAGAATATAACTCCGATAGGAGACGGAAACTAAATTTGTTTCAAGTTCTTTTAGTATTTCAACATCTGTAGAAATAAGAAAGAATATAACTCCGATAGGAGACGGAAACTATATGTACCATTTTATTTGTCACCTCCTTCACATTATTATAAGAAAGAATATAACTCCGATAGGAGACGGAAACTATATGTACCATTTTATTTGTCACCTCCTTCACATTATTATAAGAAAGAATATAACTCCGATAGGAGACGGAAACTATATGTACCATTTTATTT
>ERZ772764.1812-NODE-1812-length-13105-cov-3.963831_pt1 | contig 13105 bp, 20 predicted proteins | sample MGYA00512163_ERZ772764 | MGnify/ENA primary metagenome ERZ772764 (study PRJEB29015, sample SAMEA2737903) | human oral metagenome | biome: human oral; feature: human-associated habitat; material: dental | place: China | collected 2094 ... | reverse complement strand
AAAAAATAAAAATTACAAAACAGTTAATTAATAAATAAAAAGATAAAAATAAAAATAAAGCAAAAACAATTAAAAAAAGAGTGGCAGGATGAAGTTGATGAATTAGAACAATTACCAAAACCTACAAAAGAACAACAATTAAGATTATCATACCTAAAAGAACGTGGGCATCAACGTGTTGCTTACCTAGATATTGAGTTTTCAACAACAGAAGAGTGGCTAGAAATAAATGGTGTAGATACAGAAGAACTCATATACATTGCACCAGAAAATCAGACAGCAGAAGAGTTATTCCAAATTTGCCTTGACTTAATAGCTAGTGATGGAATAGGACTTATGGTGCTTGATAGTGTACCTGCCTTAGTATCTGCTCAATCTATGGATAAAACAATGATGGAAAAAACATATGCAGGTATATCCGCACCTATGAGTACATTTTGCAGTAAACTACTACCACTGTGCAATAAACATAAATGTGGGTTTATATTCGTGAATCAACCCCGTCAAGATCTATCTGGTTATAACAGAGTATTATACAATGGTGGTCAAATGCTAAAACACACCATTCAGATAAATATGTTACTTAAAAAGGGTTCATATATTGATGAAAACTATAATGAATTGAAATCCCACCCAGAAGAGGCTGCTGGCAACCTAGTTGAGTGTGAGGTATTAAAAAACAAAGCAACAAAACCAGATAGGCATATGTGCAAGTACACAATAGATTATAGTTCTGGTATTGAGGGAATAAATGATACAGTAACAATGGCTATTGGATTTGGTATTATTATTCGTACAGGTGCTTGGTATAATTTCAAAGATTATAAATGGCAAGGTAAGGCAAACATGGTTAATGAGTTACGAGAGAATAAAGAATTATATAATGAAGTATATGAACTTGTTATGGAGGAGTGTAGAAAATGAAAAAGAAGAAACAAAAAATTAAGGTAACAAAAATCATTGACAAAACAAAAGAGTTACATGATCACATTAAGTCATTAGAAACAAAAGTAGGTAGACCTAAGAGACATAAAAATGTACTACCACTTACTGATTGGCTATATATTACCTGTGATAAGAATGGGTGGATGGTATGTGAGGATGGTAAACCCATTCTCTATGCGTCAACATTAGATAAAATGCTTATGGTTGCTGCACATCATATGATAAAAGTACCTGCTGATTATACTAAACTACTTAAACATATTAGGGATATTGAGAGCCTAATTTCTGCGCGAATACCAAACAATATTAAGCCTAGGGACTTATTCAAGGAGATGGATAATGATGAGTAATGTTGGTGCAAGTGATAAACAAGAGCATTATATTAAATCTTCTATGCAACCTATTGAGGTCATGCAGAAACTCATGTCAAAAGAACAATTTGAGGGATTCCTTATAGGTAATATTATAAAATATTCTATGAGGATGAATCACAAAGGGGCTTTAGAAGCAGATACAACAAAACGTGATCAATATTATTTTTGGTTACAACTTGCTAGAAAAGGTAAAACAATAGAGCCTCTGAAAGATGTTGTTCCTATCAATTTTGTATATAAGGGATTATGATGAAAAAACAACAATATAGCACAAGGTCGTTTTCAAATAAACAAGAACAATATGTAGCCAAGATGTTAGGTGGTGTTGTATCACCTAACTCTGGGGCTGCTCACCACGCTGCAGGGGATGTGGTGATTCCAGAAACAATGGTTATCGAATGTAAAACTGTTACTCGTCCAGTAAAAAGTTGGACAATTAAACAAGAGTGGTTACAACAAAATGAACGTGAGAGACTTGACCTAATGCTACCACATTCGGCACTTGCTATAAGTTTAGATCCATCTGGTGAAAACAATTTATATGTGATAAACGAAAATCTTATGAAACTATTGGTAAAAAGATTAAGAGGTGAAGAAACAATATGATAATATATACAAGACAAAACAACAAAGTAATAGCAAAATTTGGGGAAGATTGGCTATACAGCATTTCCAATCTTTTTGCAAAGCGTGGTATTTCAGAGAGACGGTTTATTGAGAAATACCTCAACCGTCGCACAAAATTTACAGGTGTAGCAAGCTGCTCACCAGAAGATGAGTTTGATCTAGAATATGGTCGTAAACTAGCAAAAGAGAGACTTCTTGAAAATTATGACCAAACAGTGAAGAAAATTGCTAGTATGCTAGAAGAATATTTAAGTGACAAATACAAGAGGCAAAATAAAGCACTTGTAAACGTCTTGATCCATTGATTTTACTAGGCTTTACGGCTTTTTCATAACTCGGATTGAAAATTTTCCTTCCATTATATATAAGCGTCGAAAATGACGCTTATTTTATTGCGAAAATAACCGTTGATTTTCCTATTGTGCTAGTCTATAATATAGATAGTTAATTATTTGTTTTTGTGGAAGGAGAAAACCACTATGGAACTCGAAAACACCATCACCGCCGAACTCAAGAAGTTTCACAAGCACTATTTTTCCCACATGGAAAATAGTTGTGAGGCAGTAACTCGTGACCAGATCTCATCCGCTTTCTATGATTCGGTCGCAACTACCGCAATCCGCAAGAAGGACGCTCTTCGCACCATGCTCTCTAAGCATCCTGCATGGGATGAGGAGCATCAGATGGTTGCCGTCCCTGTTCTTGTAGACCTTGACGAAGATGAGGTGACAAAACGCAAGTTTGAACTCATCGGTGAGATTTATGATCTCATTGACTTCGATGACCTTTGCAACAAGAACAGGGGTTGCACATGGGACGCTATCCGTTGGTTTTGTAGGGAGGAGGACGATTACTGGTTGGATGCTCTCAAGAAAGAGTTTCCGAAACAGTATCATGCAGGTAAAAAAATCACGCGAATCATGCGTGGTTGCTGCAAGGAATTGGGTATTGACAAGAAGGAAGGGTTCGAGAAGTTGTTTGCAGAGTTCGCAGACCTTCTCACCCTCAAAACTCAAAAGGAGAACCTCTACATCTCCATCAACCCTGCTCATTTCCTCTCAATGTCGAACCCGAAATATGATGATCGTGGTTGGATGATGACTTCTTGTCACTCATTCAATTCTACGGAATACAGGTACAATAATGGATGCACGGGTTACATCAATGACGATTGCACCATGATCGCGTTCACTGTTGCGGATGAAAAGAATGAAGAAACATTCTTTAACCGCAAAACAAGTCGTCAACTCTTTATGTATAAAGATGGTGTGATTGTTCAGTCGCGGCTTTATAACACAAGCGGCGGTACAAATTCCAATTCGGCGCGTGTAAAAATCTACCGTGAAGCCGTGCAGAAGGTAATTTCTGAATGCACAGACCTTCCTAATCAGTGGAAGACCGTGTCATACAAAGATAACGATTATGGGTTTGACCTCTATGCAGACGGTGAATTTGGCGGCTACACCGATTGGACATACAGAGAGTTTAACGCTAAACTCTCAATCAATAAAACCCTTATCAATGAAAATGGTCGTGCATATATCAATGACTTCACGGCGGGAGGTGAGGGAATCTGCGCAGGGTGCGGAGAATATCTCAATGAGGACGATGGTATTTTCTGTCAAGATTGCAGGAATGAAAATAGGTGTTTCTGTGAATGTTGTGAAGAGTATTGCGACGAAACCTTCACTGTTTACGATGAAGATGATAACCCAGTGGAGGTTTGCCGCGACTGTTTGGAAGAAAACTACTTCTTATCAGACTATGACCGTGAATACTATCCCAATGAAATCAGGGTTGAACTTGATGGGGTTGGAGAGGTAACAGAATCACAACGGGATGAACATTATACCGAATGTGAGTGTTGTGGTGATTGGATGCTTGAAGGTCATTCATACCTCCATGAAGATCCAGAAACAGGGGTGCTCACCACGCGCTGCCATTATTGCAATATCACGGATGCGGAGGTAATGTAAAATGAAATTTGAAGAAATTGTAAAAATGACCCAACCCGAACTGTGGTCGGCACTTTTCGACTATTATAATGAACACCTGTGTTCATTTGTCGAAGGTGATTATCTCTCAATTATGGGTGATATTCCTGTTATGCTTGTTGCCCACCTTGACACTGTTCATCACGAACAGGTAAAACATATCTGTAAGAGTGAGGATGGTAACATCATCATGAGTCCACAAGGAATCGGTGGGGATGATCGTTGCGGTGTATATGCACTCATGCAGATTTACAAGACCATGCCCGAAGGTATGAAACCCTATCTCCTCTTCACCTGCGATGAGGAAACAGGGGGAAATGGTGCATATTCCTTCTGTGAAGATTTTGAGAAGGGAAATGTCCATCCTGACCTCTATGAAATGAATTATCTCATAGAGGTTGATCGCAGGGGACTTATGGAAGCGGTGTATTACGATTGTGACAACCCAGAATTTGAAAAACTGTTTCAAGACTATGGGTTCGATACATATTGGGGAACATTTTCCGACATCTCCTACCTTGCGCCGACAATGGGATGCGCTGCGGTGAATCTCAGTGCAGGTTACTATAATCCGCACACAAACCATGAGTACATAAATATGGATCACCTCCAATACACGATTGATGCAGTTTGTGCAATCTTGACCGAAGATAACTCTTTCTATCAATATGTGGAGGCGGAAAAATCATGGGAAAAATACTCGCCAAAGGGTTGGGATTACATCTCAAAATACGATGGAGAATGGGAATATGGGAATTACTACACAAGCAAAAAGTGATTTTCGCCTGTGTGGAGTTTCTTGACCTAATTAAATTCCTACATAAAAACGACCTTTGACTTATATATCCCTGCTATGTTAGAATAATAGTAGGGATATATAAACTATTTAAGGAGGTATTCACATGATTCAGTGGACACAAATTTGCGGGTGGTATATCATCCGCGTTGACCGTAAAGTAGTTTTCCAGACAAAGAGCAAGCATTTGCTCCTTGACCATCTCAAGCGTATTTCTGATAATATGAAGGGGGTGGCGTGATGTGGGAAGAGGTCAAATTCGCCGTTATCACCACTAGCATCATAGCGGTCGAATTGTTCGCTATCGCATATTATTTTGCGAAATAAACTCATTCTCAATGGAGGGTTATAAAATGTATTTCAAAACAGATGATGGTGATTATGAAGGAAATATCATCGAGGAGTACGGACTTCGGTGGGCAAAAACAGAGCAAGGTAAAATCCCTGCATTTATAATGTTTGAATACTTGCAGGGTGTTCTTCCTAAAAGTATGCTCAATAGGGTTTTTAGCCAATCAAACATCATGTACCTTGATTCAGAGAGGGGGTTGAGAAGAGAGGCTAACCGATACAACTACAATTTGGTTGATATTGGGTTAATCAAGGAAAAGAACTGGATTCAGATTTACAGGAATCTGCTAGATATGGTTGGGAAAGATCTCGATGTTTGTAAGCTAATTCGCACCTATAATGTAGCCGACCTCATTTGCCATAAAGCGATTGGATTGACAGAAGGTGCAAAAAATGTTGTAATATCCACAAAGTCACATAAAGACGATTGGATGTGGTTGAATGGGGAAATGATCATATACAAAAACTTTGAAATGGTTGAGAGAGTAGGGGATGTTAAATTAGTAGATTTTCTATATAGATATTTCTATGAAATAACAAATAGGGAATTTCATACAATGAAGGTTTTGTTCTAAATGGAGGTTGCAAAAATGAAATTCAATGACGAAAAATTTTCTGGTGAAGTTATTGAAAGCAACGAGTTGCGGTGGGCAGTTCTTGACGATGGTCGTAAGATCCCTGCCACCATCATGTTTGATTATTTCAAGGGGGTGGTTCCAGAAAGTGCAATTAACGAGATTCTGATAGAATCGGTGAAAATGCACAGAATCAGAGAAAGAGACCTGCGACGCACCGTGAACAGTAACGGTTATTCAATAGATTATATCAAAAAAGAAAGGGGGGAAATTGAAGATGACATTTATTCAAATTTGTTATCTTTTGCAGGGTTAGAATACAGAGATGGTCTTGCAATTAAGATTTACAACAGTAAGAATCTAACTTACAGCAGGGCGCTGAATCTCACTAGGGGCGCAAAAAAGGTCGTTTTCAAGTTTGAAGATGGATCAAACGATTCAACATGGGTTCGTGGTGAGTGTTGGATTTATAGGAATCACAACCTAGATGTCCACTGTGAAGCATCACTTGTAGACTTTATCTATAAGGTATACTCAATGATGAATTACCAAAAAGAGTATGAATTGAAGATAGCGTTTTAAGCACAAATAGGGGGTTTTAGAACCCTCTTTTTTATTGCAAAAAACCATAGACAAGAATATTGCGTTTTTGATATAATAAAGATAGTTAAGTTTATTGTTTTTCATAGGAGGAGTTAAAAATGAAGAAATTCACCACAGACAGAATCAATGGGTTCATCCTTGCCGACGGATGGGCAAAAGTCGAATTTAGGGAAGAGGGATGGAAGTACGACATCCCCACCAAAGTCCTTTTCGACTACCTAGAGGATAAGATCCACGAGGACGTGGTTGTTCAGTGCGGCGAATACGTCGCATGGGATAACGGCGAGCCGATCACCAAAGAGGAGTTATTGGAATGGACTCTGAAAATGTACCAAGAGGGTGAGTTCTCCACCTTCGAGGCAATCACCACAGACTTCAGATCAAGAGAAGATATATGTAAACTACTAGCAGGAACCAAATCGGCAGCGGTAAGGGTTGATTACAAAGTAATACATTTTGATGAAGAAGAATATTTCACCTTCCGCGCATTTGTGGTAGGTGCATGGCAAGAAGGGGTGAAAATGCGTATAACATATAGAAAATAAAATAAAAAATCGGCGGCAATAGGGTGAGTAGAAATACTCACTCTTTTTTTATTACCAAAAATCGGCGGCAAATAAGGTGAATAAAAAATAATAAGCATAATAGTTAATAGAAATATAACATAGAGTAGATAATGATTGTGGTAAAAACGATGTCATGGTGTTTTTACACTTTGCCAAATTTTTATGGTAGTTGGCAAAAATATATGGCAGTAGCAAAAATTGGCAAAAATCTATGGCAAGACCTAGCGCGTCGCTTTCTCACAACAAACAAGGCAATATGTAAATTGAGAATTTAATAATTCCTTAATACTAGACCCCTTATTTTACTGAGGTTCTCAACACGCTATTTAACAAATAATTGATTCTAGCCTATTAAAAATATCGACGCATACTAATATATAGGTGGCTAAAAACAAGGGGCTTAAATCAATTATTTTACAATTCAACAACAATTTGTATTATCCCTATTTTGGCAATTTTGCCTTATAGGGGATATTTTTGTATTTCTGGTATGGGTAAAATCTTACTTGTTATATATGGTGATTATCCCTATATTGCCGCCTGTTTTTACTAAAAATCCCCTATTTTGCCATATCAACTATAAATGATATTTATGGTGAAGGGGCTTATTTTTACAATTTATATCAAAAATCCCTAGGGAAATACAAAATTCATTTATGGTGGATCAACAAATTGTAGACCAACAATAATTTATTCATTTTCAACAAACAACAACAATTTTGGAAGGAGCAACAACAAACAATATATACAACAATAACAACAAAATCACCTCATTTGCCGCGCGGGGTTGGGGGATAGGGGTGAATATATGTTCATATGTTAATTGTTGGAAAATTCCCTATTTTGGCGCGATTTATTCATACTTTTGCGCTATGTTTTTATGCTTTAACGTACTAAAGTCATTATATAAATTGTCAGAAAAATTAGAGTCCGTTCCCTCTCCTTCCGTGGGCGGAAAATTGTTATTTTATCCATATTTGTTATCGCCTCTATAACGGGGTTCATACTCTCTATAACGTGCCTGTTTTTTGCTGCCCTATATAATGTATAGGCTTATGATTTTAGGCACGTTGTAGGGCTTGTTAGACGCCTTAAAATTGATGTCTCTGATTCCTCTATCCTGCCGATTTTCTCTATATTGTAACTCTGCCTATTACATCCCGTTGTAACTCTATGTGTTACTATTTAAGGCAAAAAGAAAAGCCCTAGGGAAAATCCCTAGGACTTGTGAAAATTGTTATTCCGTTATTGAGAGGAGGGCTTTTGAAATAGATTCGCGTGCCGTGCTTGCCACAAATTCGATCCCTTCTAGTGAGAGAGTATCAATCGTTGTGCCTGTTATGTAGCATGATGAATTAAATCCGTCATACTCATATATAGACGTTTCCCCTATTTCTGGATAATTGTAAATCTCCACATAGAGAAAATCTTTTCCCCTTCCTACTTCCACGCAACGATTATTTACTTCTCCACTCCAAACTATTTTAGCTTTCATTTTCTAATTCTCCTCCATATTGAGAAAAAGAAGGGGATTAAATCCCCTTCCCTTCCTGCTTGTTAGCTACGGCTTATTTGTTGGATTCAAGAAACGACGTGAATCCTTCTTCAGACGGCTTTTCCTTGTTGGATACTATCGCCGCTTGTACGTTCTTCCAAAAATCCGCTTTTTGCGCGTCATTGAGTGAATCATATAAGCCGATGAGAGTATGTGAGATTTTCGTGATATTCCCATCGCGTGAAGAAATTCCCCTTGAATCACGTTCGGCGTAAATGTGATCCAAGTCACGCCGTAGCCATTGTGCATTTTGCGGGGCGTAGTCCCCCGCAAGGGCTTTTGTGTATTCCATCCACGAATCGGAAACGCTTGTCAATTCCTGCAAGCAATCCGCGCAATAGGCACTTTCAAGTACAAGCGTTTTTCCGTCTTTTGAGAGTTTTTCCCCATCACGAGGAATTACATTTTCCCCCTTTTCCGTCTTTGCAGGACGTGAGAGGGAATGAGAGTGGAAACATCCGCATACGGGACACTTGCGCCCCTCCTGCTTGCTTTCCCACTCTGCACGCTTGCTTTCGATGAGTGCCGCGCTTGCGTTCTTGTCAAGAGCGGAAAAGTCAACGGCTTTTCCGAAAGACTTAACGGCAAAGGCTTTCAAGTCCTTTTCTTGTGCTTTTGCAATTTTCGCGGCGGCAACTTCACGGCGGGACTTAACGACATTCTCAATAATGCTAGACATGATTTTCCTCCTTGCCCTAAAAAGGGCGCATAAATAGAATTTGTTAGAAACGGCACGATATGAAATTGTCAGAGAACTCATGCTTATCCCGAACAGGCTTCACAAGGGGGAAGAACTGAACGCCCTGCCAAGGCTTCCCCTCCTTGACAAGTCAAGTATAACATAACTAACAGGATAAAGCAAGCATTTTTTTTTGTGATTTTCGTCAAAAATTGTTGCCTGTCATGCAGCTTGTCATAATAGATAATGTTTATTATAACCATAAATCATATTTATTCCACGAAAATCGACGCAGCGAGAAGAAACATGAATGTTCTGAAAACTCTGAACTGTATACGCATGAACGTATGAATATATGTTCATATGAACAGCCCCCGAGGGGTTCAAATATTCTGACTATTCTCGTGTTTGTTTACTCTCCCACCAATTTTTTGAAATTTTATAAATGTAAAATGCTATATGGTATACTACCAATTTTTTTTGAAAAAATCCTATTCTATACATATAAAAATTATCATGTATAAAAAAGGATTATGATCTCTCATAATCCTCTCCTTCTTGTATTTCCCCCGCGCGGATTCTTATTTCTTCAAATGCTAGGTATGTTAAACCTATTTGTTGTTTTTTATAATTTATTTTTATACCTTTTCTCCATAATATATCTCCTATTTTTTGCGCGATTTTTGTATATGACTCTCTTGATATGTGTTGCCATATTTTGAAATATTTTGTACTTTTTCCTATTGGGCGATTTTTGAATCTCATAGAGTATTTATACCAGAATAATAACTCATTGTCCCCAAGTTTTTTATCTACTATTTCCTGTGGTATGTCTCCATAATGTTTAATATCTGATATATAATCTATAATAAATTTACCCGCTATTTGTTTTATTTCTCCTCCGCACCATTTTTGTATAAATTTGGCTTCATCCTCATTCTTGGTGCATACCATAATTCCATTTTGAGTTGGTTGATAACCCAATAAATATAAAATTAAATCCATTTCTAATGTAATTATAATGGTTACAAAAAATGGCTACCCAAAGTATGAATAGCCAAATTCAATATATTATGATTGAGTAATTACTACTGTGTGAACCCCTGTGTCCACATAATCACCAGTTGTGATTGTTAATGTCTTGATAATCATACCCGCTTTTAGGGTTAGGTCTTTTGTGCTTGCATTATAGGAATCAACCTCCCATGCAAGACTCTTGTCAATTTCACCATTTTCTACATATAGGGTTTGTGTACCTATTGTTAGCTTAATTGGGTGATCATGAGAAGCAGTAATCATATCTGGGATATGTACTTCCTTGAGTTTTTCTGCCTCTTCTTTGTACTCTGTCTTGAGTCTCTTCATGCACTCTGATAGTGCATTTGTTAGTGTTGCCTCAAACTGTTCTGGCGCACCATTCTTGTCAAATACACCAGATTCTCTTGGAATCATCATACAGAGATTTACCTTTAACTTATCACTACCATAGCCGATTTCATTTAGCTTAACTAAAATATCTTGCTTGATAGGGAAATAATTAAGTAAATCTGCTGCCATAAGGGTGTTTAACTTAGCGCGTTCCTTTTTAAGTAACTTCTTGAGTTCACTAACATCTGTACCCTCTGCTTCTAATTTAGAAATTATAGCAGAAAGCCATTGCATTTCTACTTCTTTTAGCAAATTCACATCATCCTTTCTTTTAAGTCTTTTCTTAATCTTGCTTGTTGTAATTTTAGCAAAATGAGTTCCTTATCTTCCCCATTATATGATTTAACCATATCTATCAGGGTTTCTGAAGGAACTCTTAATACTATTGTATTTGAATTACAGTCTGCAAAAACTGAGTAATTACTTTTTATATCCATTTTGTAATGCCATATATAAATCTGTATCGCGCCAAACTATTATTCTTCGCTCCTTAGATAGCAACTCAACTACATAAGTGCCAATAGGCTGCATTTTATATCCTGCTCTTTTAGCGTAACTTGGAAATGACATCATGCTCCCGTTGTTAATAATATAGTTTGTGCGAATTGAGGTGTCTTTTGTATATTTGTTATGAAACATAACAGGTTTTTCTTGATAATTAAGTTCATGTGTATGTTCTTGCACAAGAATATCTACATTCATATAGCTATAATAGTCAATAGACTTTCTATGTTTATGTATATTGCCATAAATATAGCAATTCTTGCCAATATCTACATAGCCGATAGCAAAATCTTTTACATATTTATCAGGAACTTCAAGCATTGTAGCTATAATTTGTGTTATAGAAATATAACTATCTTTCATGGTTCTATCTTCATGATTACCAGAATCTATAATAGCCACTATTTTATCCTTTATTGGTTTTAGTGTCTGAACAGCAAGTTGAATTTGTTCCTGTGGTGTTGCATAACACCCAATAACAGAACCCTTACTTGTTCTTGTTGGATTATCTATAAGATCTCCACCAATAACTAGGAGTGCATTATCTAATCCCTCTATAAATTTTACTATTTGCTTGATGTAATCAAGATTCCCCATTCCAATATGTAAATCTGATAACGTAAAGAGGAATGTATCTTCCTCCTTACGCACCTTAAATATATTTTGTTGTATACTTTGTGTTAAAATCTCTTGTCCGTTCATCCCTCTACCTTATTCATGTAATATAAATTTGAGTTTCCAATCATGATAAGACTATTTGATTTCGGCGTAATAGAGAGTTTGATAAAATTACCACTAAACTCAATATCCTTAATTCTATATGTCATATTTACTCTACGCATACCAATTAGTCTCTTCCTGCTCATGTCAATAAGTTCTTTTTGCACTATATCTTTATCTACATCAAGATATTCTGCAAGAGAAGCAACTGTTGTAACTAATTCATTTCCACCTTTTGCAATAAGATAAATAATTTTGCAAGTAAGTGATTCAAATTCTAAACCTTTCACCATTCATCCTCCATATTTTTCTTTTTATACTTATAATTCTTAACTCTCATAGTCTCAAATTTATTTTTTTCATGAGACTTCTTAGTTGTTCTACGATCTTTTTCAGCCATTTTACGGCTATATCTATCTTCGATATGCTTACCCAATATTTTTCTCCCTCATATATCCAATAAGACCATTACCCATAAAAATTGATCTGAGTATAGTGCTGTTATCTCTCTTATATTTATTATTAAATATATTTGCATCACAAATCATAGTAATAAGCCAAATAGGAACAGCCATAATCAATACCAAAAGCGGGAAAATCATAAACATTTTTATTCAACCTTTCTTGTAAGAATTACATACAGGGCTAAAATCACATTGAGAATGTACTTGCCATTCATGAATTTGTGTTCTTTTGAATAGTTCACTATTTAGGTTTCTATCACATTTTGTGTTTTTACAGTCACTTCCACAAAAACTTATATCTGCCGACCATGATTTCAAAAACCAATCATTCATTTCTTCTTCTTTTTACCCCAAAATTCATTCTGGTTAGAATAATAATTCTTAACCTCTACCTCAATCTCATTCAAAATCTTGATTTCATCTTCTGTAGTAGCTTCCTCAGTGAATCTATCAAGACTATCATAAGCATCTGATTTTGTTGATACTTCTCTTTTGTCGAAATAATCACATACTGCGCTAAAAGTATGCTCATTCCGATCAATAAATTTCTTTCTAAGATGTTCTGATAACTTCATTTTTCTGCATCTCCTCACTTTCTGTGTATATTATAACACATAATTTTATCTGTGTCAACTATTTATTTTATTTTTAATCCAAAAAGATAGGGAGTTAGCCCCTCCTTTTGTAATTCTTAATACAGATTCTATACCTAGCTAAAATCATAGCAATTCCGTAAGGAATTGCGGATAGAGGATAATAGAGTTACGCAGTAACTCTAATAGACTCTAGCCCTTCTTAAATTCTATGAATCTGTATATAATTATAAGACTCTTCTCTTCGTATTTACTTCGTAAATACTCAGGGTCTATGTATACTTCGTATACATATCCCTTTTTGGTATCTATCTCTTTTTATTTATTATAT
>ERZ772764.1799-NODE-1799-length-13178-cov-3.692906_pt1 | contig 13178 bp, 12 predicted proteins | sample MGYA00512163_ERZ772764 | MGnify/ENA primary metagenome ERZ772764 (study PRJEB29015, sample SAMEA2737903) | human oral metagenome | biome: human oral; feature: human-associated habitat; material: dental | place: China | collected 2094 ... | reverse complement strand
TGAGCTGTTCTCTGTTTCAAACATCCACAACTATCTCTTTTCCATATATCTTCACTCATATTAATTTCATCATCTATATTAGACATCACTATAGAATCTCCCTGCGCTACAGAATATTGATGTTTGGCATTTTGGCAACTCAAAAATGCACATAGCACGATTGTAAAAAGAACTCTAATAACTTCCATCTTTCTTAATTGAAAATATTTACAGATTTATTGTTTCGATAATTTCACCAATATTACTCCAATACACATCGACAACATTTTCCTTGGTAACGGGAGCAGCAAGGCTGTTTCAGACTACAAAGATACAAATTTCTCAAAGCAATTCACAACTTATAGCAAGTCATTATCTGTCAATTTAAAGGCTTTATCTCTATACGAAAATCTTTAAAACAATGAGCAACGTCAACGACTCCTTCTTCGAGACCATACTCCCAAGATACATATTTAATCATACCTGAAGAAATTTCAATATAGAACTCATTACCTGCAGCGTCTCTGGCAAATGGAATGTGCTTTTCAGCAAAAATCTTCATACTGTCAGAATTTTCCTTAGCCGTTTCCCACATTTTTGCTAAGTGTTCAATACTGTAAATGAATTCTATTTCGAGTTCATAATACCCTTCATCATCAGTTCCTTGGAAATGTTCTGTGCTTATTTTTGCTCCCTCCGGGAAATACACTCCATTCTGAGAGAGATAGAACTGTACAAATTCCTCTTTCCCTCTAAAACTTTGTGGTATAACACTTTCGATTATATCGGCTGTTACGCTTTTGTTTTGAACTTTGAGAATCAAGTTTTGGTGTTTAAAGAAAGAACTCTTCATATTCATTTATCCGATTTTATATTCCATTTCGAAAAATCGACCTCACTTTCTGCTTTCTGCTCGATACTATCAGGCAGTGCGGGGAAGAAATCAATATCGGTAATCTTTTGTATCTCTTCGACGCTCATTGCATAAGTCGATAACGGTTTCCGCCCACTTTGGTTGGGATACATAAAAGCTATAGCCGACCAATTACCATTTTCGTCTTGCAACAGCACTTTGAAAAAGGCGTCAGGGACAGCCACATTATTGCTACCGATTGTTTGGGGACGTTGTGAAACTATCGGTCCGCAAACGACATAGATTTTGCCTTTCTGTCGGGCTAACGCTCGAACCTGCTCTTCCAAATCTTTCCAGATGCCACTATTTAGTTTTTTGTTTTGCGGGCAGATATTCGAGAGATAAAAGGATTCTTTCATTGCTTGCTCGCTCCACTTCATATCGCCTGCCGGAGCCATATGTCCTCTATCCCAACCTGTACCCTTGTAGTCGTAAGTCGTCGCCGATTCACCGGAGGGGACTTCGGGGTCAGGCATAAAAACATCGTAACGCTCAACAGCTCCTCCAACTTCTTCTTTTGTGAGTTCGTAAGCGACCCAATTCGGAATCTTCCAATCCGAATTATAACTTACGGTATAACCTGTATGACAGATAATTTGCTCCTTCCGACCTGCAATCTCAGCAGGGATTTCTACCTTCTGAATAACTGTATCTTCTGTCTGGTTTTGCGTTACGTTCGGTTGGTTCGCAAGCAAAAAAACGGTAAGCACAAATCCTACGGCTATCAGAATTAAATTTACTTTTATGGATTTCGAATATTTGCTCATAATTCTCTATTTTTTCTTACATTGGGATATCGATAGTACATATTTCGAAGAGTTTTTCGTTCGTCGAATCGACCTCCTTCGACAAACGGTTCGCCTGTCGCTATATGTTTCTCTCGAACAATTCGGTCAGAAATCGACAAAAACACCTCGTAGATAAACGACACACCGTCTATGGTATTTCGACACAAAAGATTGCTCCATCGGTTCGCAAAGATACGAATAAATAATAAAATAAAGTCAATCGAAAGTATAGAGATAAGGTGTAAACTGCTCGGCATAGAAGCACCTAAACGTGTAGACGTAACAACGGCGGGAGAAAAGATAGAATTTAAGGGATTTAATTTTTTACCGTATACGAAATTGGAGGGCAAGTAATATGAAGGTAGGACAGAGGATATTGAGTGTAAGTGCCGACGGGTTTGAGGAGCTTCGGCGGCTCGGGCTGCTGCGGTATAATGCGGGCAGGGATATAGAGATATACGACTACTACCTGAGTGAGGTAGATATAACGGGCAGCCGTATGCAGGCACAGACGAACTGTGCGATGAGGTACAACCTATCCGAGAAGGCTATACAGGTGATAGTGTATGGGTTTGAGAATAGACTGAGAAATGTATGAGTGGGTCGAGAAATCAAGAAATAGATATCCAACCTTCTGCTGCTCTTTGCAGTGGAGTTTTCTTTTTAGGGGGAGTATAGGGAATTTTTATGAAAAGAGAAAGCACAAAAAACGTAAATGGTGGCACTGCAAAGAAAATTGCAAGTACATCCCACTCCCAATACAAAAGCGTGAGCGTTGTTACAGTTACGATTGCAACTATAGACAATAAGTATTTTAAAGCCGTTTTATTTTCCTTTTTCATAGTGCAAATGTACAAATAAATTTATAGACCACCAAATATTTAACGAAAAAATATACAGAAAAAATGAGCGACGAAAAGAAGGTATTAATCGATGTAGACATAAAGGCGACCGAAGCCGAAACGCAACTCTCCACGTGGGTGTAAGTTGCAGAAGTCCCCACCAGCGAGACGTCTGCGAAAAAATGCTTTATAAAGTCATTTTCTGTCCGTATCCTTCTTCAAAGTCAGTTACGACACATCTCATTTCACAGGGTAGATAGCTCAACACATTAGCTTTGATATGCTCGGGTATACCATAAAACGCTTCGGCGATACTTCCCGTTATCGCAGCGATAGTGTCGCTATCGCCACCGATAGACACTGCAAGTCTAACGGCACTCTCGAAGTCGGCACTTTCCAAGAAGCAAACGATGGCTTGCGGTACGGTTACTTGGCAGGTTGCGTCAAATGTATTTGTCTGCCTTATGGCTTGGCACGATTGTCCTACATTATAACCGTATTGGTCGGCTGCGAGTCGTTTTATGTCGTCTTTCGACGCTCCGCTGCGGGCATGCAATATACAGTCGGCTATACAGACCGCCCCTTTGATACCTTCGGGGTGGTCGTGCGTACACTCTGCCGACAACCGAGCGTATTCCAATACCTCCTCCCTTGTCGACAGCCAACCGCACGGCGATACACGCATTGCAGAGCCGTTGCCGAAGCTATTGTAAGGCTCGGGGGCAGCAGAGTGTATCCATCGGGCGAAAAGGCTACCATAGCCACCTTTGGGAGGCGTGTATTTTCTACACCATCTAAGTAGCGACCGCTCGAATGAGACACCCGTCAGAATAGCATCTGCTACGGCAACCGTACAAACAGTGTCGTCCGTAAAATCGCACTCGGGCGTAAACAACTCGAAGTCCGTCCCGAGATAGTTGTCGAACTCGAAACGCGACCCTATAATATCGCCTGCAATAGCTCCTAACATATACCCGACACAAAAGTGTTGTCTTCGGATTCGACCCCTATGCTCTCAATAATCCCCTTAAAGCAAAACGTTTTCATCTCCCTATCAATCTATTACTTATCGGATAACTCAATATGTCCTTTAGCCCCTTTTCTTTTTGGCTCATATTAACACTAGACCAATGTTACGTTGCAAATATAATAAATCTTTTCCCGCTCCGCAAAATTTACTATTCTTGGCAAAAACTAAATATTGTTTTTCATTTATAAATTTTTATTAACTTCGCACGCAGAATAAAACACTTTTTGAGGGGAGATATGAAACCGCATACAGAGACATCGACAGACAGCCACGGCAACGCTACGTATAGCCGTAAGCATTTGTTGATTAGTGCTTTACTCCTCATCAACGTTCATTCACAATTCGAGACTAACGATACACTCCGCAGGCGCCACTTGCCGTGCTGCTTTCGGTTTGTCCTTGACTGTGTGGAGTAGCAATAGGAAAAGTATTGATTATAAATAACATTTGATAAATAAGTAAAGAAATTGATTATGAGAAAATTCAAAGGAATAGAACTAAGGTTCCAAATTTTATCGCTTTTAGAAGAATCGAAAAGTGGGCTAACGCCAACAGAACTTACAGACAAACTTGCCGATATCTTTAAACTTACCCGAGAAGAGCGAGAAGAAGTATATTCAAGACCTCACGACAAAGTCTTTTACAAGCGTGTAGCATCTGAAGAACAGCGTTTGAAAAAAGCCGGATTAGAAATTTTTAGTAACAACGTACATCAAATTACCGAAAAAGGTATAGAGGCTTTGCAAAACTGGAAAATGATAGTCTTCAGCAATAAGGATTTTTTTAAACATGTATTTATAAGTGAAATTAGGAAACAAACTATATCAAAAGATATCAGTATAGACAAAGAAGGCAAACCCCATTATGCCAATATTCGAGAAGAAAATTGTACAATGTATATTGTACCACGCGATAAATTCAAAAGAAACATTGACGTTGACCTGATAAAATATCCCGCTCTTTATATTCTTATCGACTCTTTCAGCGATAATACGGAATGCTATATCGGTTGTACGGGAAATCCTATTGAAAGAATATCAACCCACAAAAGCAAAAGTAGGGGTATAGATTTTTGGAAATACGCTTTAATCATCGAATACTGCGATTATTCGGAGGATAATAATTATTTCGATAAAAGCGACGTGGAGTACCTTGAATATTTAGCTATTAAATTAGCTAATGAATGTCAATTAGGTAAACAGAAAAAGATTTCTAATGCCAAGGGAGCTGATATACCATATATAAAAAAGAAAGCAAAAGATGAAATGGACGAAGCTTTTAAAGAAGTTAAGCGTCTTGTTTCTAATTTTGGTCTGACTATATTTGATAACTAATAAATAAAAAGGAGACAGAATTATGACAAAATTTACAAAAATCTTAGCAGCCGTAGCTCTGCTATGGCTCGTAGCGGCACAAGCTACGCCGCTTATGGCACAGCAGTACGACTACAACTTCCAAGTAGGGCAACTATTCTATAAAAAACAAACATATGTCATACACAAGAGTTGGGTAGCCGTGGTACCGCAAAAATCGAGTAAGCCACACTATTCCAACGAACTGACAGGAACTATAACTATCCCTGCTACGGTAGTAAACGGAGGCAATACTTATAGCGTTGAGATCATTGGAAGGAGTGCTTTCGAAGACTGTAGCAGACTTACATCTATCAATATTCCAAACGGTGTTTGGATTATCAGACCGAGGGCTTTTGAAAACTGTAGCGGACTTACTTCTATTACACTACCCAATAGTGTAACGAATATCGAGGCGAGGACTTTTTACAACTGTAGCGGACTTACCTCTATCAATATCCCAAGCGGTTTAATAGTTATTGAAGCGGATGCTTTTTCCCGCTGTAGTGGACTTACTTCTATTACTCTACCCAATAGTGTAAAAACTATCGGAGCGTGTGCTTTTTCCGACTGTAGCGGACTTACTTCTATCAATATCCCAAACAGTGTAGAGATTATCAGTCAGGAAGCTTTTAACAAATGCACAGGGCTTAAATCCGTTACTGTCAGTTGGCAGACACCACTTGCGATAGACAATAGTGTATTCGAAGGAGTTACTTTGAATAACGTAAAACTGATAGTACCTCGTGGCAAAAAAGCAGCCTACCGAGCAGCGGAGGTATGGGAAGAGTTCAATCCGATAGTAGAAGACGTAGATTATACAATCACATACAGCCAGCCTACCAACGGTACATTGAAGGTAAAGAGCGACACACAAGAGATAACCTCGGGTAGCACCGTAAAAGAAGGAACAATACTTACCATAGAGGCTACCCCTGACCAACACTACAAACTCGATAGCATAAGGGTCAATGGCAAGCGTTTGGATAAGCTCAGTATCACGGTAGAGGAAAACACTCGTATCGAAGCGTTTTTCGGCAAAGAGAAATATACGGTCAAATACAACAACCCGTACGGAGGTAAACTGTATGTAATCAAAGGCACCGACATAGTAACCTCAGGCGAAGGGGTAGAGTACGGTACGGAGCTTACGGTAAAAACCGCTCCCGACGCAGGCTTCAAACTAAAAAGCCTGACACTCAACGGACAGACTATCCCCGACAACTACAAATTCGCCATCTCCGAGCCTGTAACGATAGAGGTAGTCTTTACGTCAGTGTAGACAGGTCTCGACGAGACGTCAGCCACAGGCACAGTCGTATACCCAAACCCCGTCGTAGACATCCTACGCATAGCTACCGATACTCCGATACGCACCATACGTGTATTCGACATATACGGTAAAGAGGTAGCCCGCGCCGCCGACACCGACAGAATAGACCTGTCGCACTTGCCCGCAGGGGTCTATACGGTACGAGCCGACGGCAAAACGGCAAGAGTGGTTAAAAAATAGGTATCGGATATTAGGTGTTAGGTTTTAGGTATTAGGATAAAGGCGAAACACAGATGGTTTCGCCTTTATTTGTTTTACCCTCGTAGAGGGCAAATACGAAACAGGGCGAATACGAAACAGGGCTACCACAAGGGTTCGCCCCTACATTCCTTCATTCCTACATTCTCCTCACACACCTAACACCTAACACCCAATACCTAAAAAACACAAAAAAGAAGTGCCATCTATCACAGACAGCACTCCCATCTATATAACATCATGAAAAACAATTTTCCTACGATTATTCCGCCTTTTTGGCCTCTTTTTCTCCCGAATTCATCTGCTCCTTCAGGTCGGAGAGAGCTTCGATATCGCCAAGGGTCGTCTTAGCCTTTTTTACGGGCTTTTTCTTTACCTCTGTGCTATGTTCTCCCCCTTCGGTCGTACTCTTGGCGTTCTGTTCGTCTTCGAAAGTACGGCTATGCGACAAGATAATACGTTTTGCATCTTTGTTGAATTCGATAACCTTGAAAGGCAGCTTTTCGTCTATCTTAGCCTGCTTGCCGTTCTCTTTGACGATATGCTTGGGAGTAGCAAAACCCTCTATACCGTAAGGAAGAGCTATGACAGCACCCTTGTCGAAGAGTTCTACGATAGTGCCTTCGTGTATCGAACCCTCGGAGAATATGGTCTCGAACACGTCCCAGGGGTTTTCTTCCAATTGTTTGTGTCCGAGCGACAGGCGAGAGTTTTCTTTGTCTATTTCGAGCACTACGACTTCTATTTCGGAGCCAAGCTGAGTAAACTCCGACGGATGTTTTATCTTCTTCGTCCAGCTCAGGTCTGAGATATGGATAAGACCGTCTACACCCTCTTCGAGTTCTGCAAATACACCGAAATTGGTAAAGTTGCGTACCTTGGCGGTATGCCTTGTGCCAACGGCATATTTGGTATCGATAGTAGCCCAAGGATCGGGCTTGAGCTGCTTCATACCCAGCGACATCTTACGCTCTTCTCTGTCGAGAGTAAGTATGACGGCTTCTACCTCGTCGCCTACCTTGAGGAAGTCGTTTGCAGAGCGTAGGTGCTGGCTCCAACTCATTTCCGATACGTGGATAAGTCCCTCTACACCGGGGATTATTTCGAGGAATGCTCCGTAATCTGCCATTACCACTACTTTACCTTTCACCTTATCGCCTACCTTGAGGTTCTGGTCGAGAGCATCCCAAGGATGAGGAGTAAGCTGCTTGAGTCCCAGAGCAATACGTTTTTTCTCTTCGTCGAAGTCGAGTATAACGACATTGATTTTTTCGTCGAGTTTCACTATTTCGTCAGGGTGGTTGACACGTCCCCAGCTGAGGTCTGTGATATGGATAAGACCATCGACACCGCCAAGGTCTATAAATACACCATACGAGGTAACGTTCTTGACGATACCCTCGAGCACCTGTCCTTTTTCGAGGCGCGAGATAATCTCTTTGCGTTGCTCTTCGAGTTCCTCCTCGATAAGGGCTTTGTGCGATACGACAACGTTTTTGAATTCGTTATTGACTTTTACAATCTTGAATTCCATAGTTTTACCTACAAACACATCATAATCGCGTATGGGTTTGACGTCGATTTGCGAGCCGGGCAAGAATGCCTCTATTCCGAATACTTCTACTATCATACCGCCTTTGGTACGGCATTTGATGTATCCGTGTATTATCTCCTGACTTTCGAGAGCAGCCTCTACCTGTTCCCAAGCACGTGCGTGTTTGGCGAGTTTGTGAGAGAGTAGCAGCTGACCTTTTTTATCTTCTTGGTTTTCGATGAATACCTCTACCTTATCGCCCACTTTGAGGTCGGGGTTGTAGCGGAATTCGGCGTACGGTATGACGCCATCGGATTTGTATCCGATGTTTACTACTACCTCGCGTTTGTTTATAGACACTACCGTACCCTCAACAACCTCTTGGTTTTGTATCTGACTCAATGTTTTGTCGTAAAGCTCGGTATCGAGCTGGCGGTTCGATTTGATATCATCGCCTTTTTCGTAAGCTTCCCAGTCGAAGTTTTCGGGAGCTACATTTGCGTTTTTTACCGCTTCTTGCGGTTCGTTGGTGGAATTGAATTCTTCCATTTTTTCTTTTTCTTTAAAGGGTTAGACAATATGAGATACTCGCCCCATACAGGCACAGTACCTCCGTTAATTAAAATAAAACACAAAGGTAATACTTTTTTTAATATCTTTATTCGTAGCAAAGATAATAAATGAGGCTCAAGATTAGTCGAGCATAAACAATCTCCCATAATCAACTATAAAACAACGGATAACAAACACTTTGACAGCATTAAAGTTTCGGAAGAGAAATTTCAGAGCAATATTACAACAGACATTAAATTATCGGAATCAGAATTTATACTTAACTTTGCTCAAAAGTTTAATAAATACCCGCTTAAAGTTTTTATATATTTATTCGACTTATCAATTATACTTTTTTAGCGATGAAAAATATCCATTTATTAATTTTTAGCTTGAGCTATGTGATTGTATTACAATCAATTCCTCACACAAACAACAAAACAAATTCGAAAGAGGAAAAAGTTTTAGAGAAACAATTACTAAGAGCTCACTCCATATCAAATGAAGTTACCACCATACGATATTATCCCTATGATAAGGAAGACTTAGACGTCTCTATTACCTTATTGGACAGCATATTAAAAGAAAACAAGTACACCCTTATCGATGACTTTGACCGTAAGGTTAAAGCTATTTCTGGAAATATCAAACGATACGATAACATATATTTTCTGAGACAAGACAATAGATGTTACGATTCTAACGAGATATTATACAATGACTATGAAGGGTTTAAGCTTAATTTATATTTCTCTATCGATAAAAAATTGATGATAGGACAATATACAATACCCGAACTTATTGATTACAGAACCAAATATCCTACGACATCTAAAATAGAAAACACTATATCTGTAACAAAGAAAAACAGAGATGGTGAAAATATTTATGTAACAAGATGGAGAGATATCTCCGACCTTGACGCTCAACGCAAGGAAAACACAGATAGGCTGGTACATCGTAATAAATACTTGTTTAATGACGACAGAGCTTCATTTGATTGGCTTATAAAGAACGATACTTTTTTTATGGAGCAATTAGTGAAGACGTTTGGCTATACGCAAGATATTGATTTGTTGGAGTGGGTTATAAAGAGGACACATTACGACAAAAATCGTCCGGAAGAGATTACGGCAGTTTATTCTGGGTAAAGAACTGCGATGGCTCTATAACACTGCATTCCAACACTTTCAAAATCCTACAAAAACTATATAATATCAAGACCGCCTATCGAATCTTAGAAGATATAAAATGTTATATCAATCATTTAGGCAATGACGAATTGAGTAATAGCGAAGAACTAACAGAAAAACAGCGAATAGAGATATTGGCAAACATAGCTTACTTTGCAGAACAATATAAGTATACCGATAATAGCTCATATAAAATGATGGGCAGACTTCGGTATTTTTTTGCTCCTTCATTCGATTATTTAAAAGAAAAACATTATTTTGGACTCCCAAAATTCAAGGAATGGTGGGATAAGGCAGATTACGATGAATACTATGTAAGAGAATGTGAATATGAAGGCTCTTGCGGGACCGGCTATCATCCTTTATCAGAGAAGGAATGGAAGAAGCGGAATAACAAGTAATAAGAAACGCAAACGACGGATTGTCTTTCGGAAACAGGTATACTCTTACTCAAATACATCTATATATCAACACATTACAGCAAGGAGTATAAAAATTTCACACAATACATATAAATTACTTGTTTCATACTAAAAACTTTTTATTACCTTTGCCCCCAAGATAGGAAAGAGGAGAGATTTGTATGCTTGCAACCTCAGAAAAAAATGCTAAAACCATTAATACTAAGGCTTACAATATACTATTCATCCTATTTTCTGTCGGAACATCGGTTTTGGGCAGATTTTTTTAGCCAAACCTCATTTATTAACAAAAAAACAAAATACAATATGTATCTATTCACATCAGAATCGGTGTCGAGCGGACACCCCGACAAAGTCGCCGACCAAATATCGGACGCAATACTCGACCAATTTTTGGCAAAAGACAAAAACTCAAAAGTCGCCTGCGAAACATTCGTTACTACCGGACAGGTAATAGTGGGCGGAGAGGTAAAGTCGTCGGTTTATATCGACATTCAAGACATTACCCGCAAGGTGATAACGGATATAGGCTACAATAAGTCGGACTATATGTTCGACGGCAACTCGTGCGGCATACTGTCGGCTATCCACGAACAGTCTGCCGACATCAACCGCGGAGTAGAACGACTGAATCCCGAACAGCAAGGAGCAGGTGATCAAGGGATGATGTTTGGCTATGCCACCAACGAAACGTCAAACTACCTGCCACTATCGCTCGACTTGGCACACGAAATACTGTACTGTATGGAGAAGATAAGAAAAGAGACCTCGCTGATGCCCTATCTGCGACCCGACTCCAAATCGCAAGTAACAGTACAATACAACGACCAAGGCATTGCCGAACGCATACATACGATAGTAGTCTCGACACAACACGACGAGTTCGACGACGACGAACGTATGCTTGCCAAGATAAAAGCCGACGTAAAGCAAATCCTTCTACCACAGGTGATAAAAGACAATCCGTCGTTTGCCCGTTTCTTCGACGAAGAGCTTATACTACACGTCAATCCGACAGGTAAGTTCGTCATCGGGGGTCCGCACGGCGACACGGGACTTACGGGCAGAAAAATAATTGTAGACACCTACGGCGGTAAGGGAGCCCACGGCGGCGGGGCATTCAGCGGCAAAGACCCATCTAAAGTGGATAGAAGTGCCGCATACGCCGCACGTCATATAGCCAAAAATATGGTAGCGGCAGGTATTGCCGACGAGATACTCATACAGATATCGTATGCCATCGGTATAGCCGAACCTCTGAGTCTCTTCGTCAACACATACGGCACGGCAAAAGTAGGTCTTACCGACTCGCAGATAGCTGGAAAGGTAAACGATATTTTCGACCTTCGCCCCTACTCTATCGAACAGCGCCTCAAGCTCCGAAATCCTATCTATCGACGCACAGCATCGTACGGACATTTCGGCAGAACACCCGTAACCGAAGACGGCATAGAATATTTTACTTGGGAAAAACTCGATTACGTCGAAAAGATACGACAAGTATTCGGATTGTAACACAGACGAATCGACATACCTGTATATACGGCAGAAAGAGCAACTTATCGCAAGTTGCTCTTTCTGCTCTCCCTCTTGGACTTGAACCAAGGACCCTCTGATTAACAGTCAGATGCTCTAACCAACTGAGCTAAGGAAGAATCAATTAATTATTAACCTTTAAAAACCTTTTTGATTATGAAACAAAAAACTTCTCATTTTTGCGGTGCAAAGGTATAACTTTTTTTTTATCTGTGCAATACTTTTTCGAAATTATTTTTTATCCCTATCAATCAGATACTTGCGATGATATTTGGTCTGCGATAGCCGACATCTCATCTGACGAAAACTCCTTTTTGGGGTTCGAAAAATTCATATCCGACTCTTTTTGCAGAGGAATAAGGTGCACGTGAGTATGCGGCACCTCCATACCCAATACGGCTACCCCGACCCGTTGGCAGTCTATTGCCTTCTTGAGCGCTTTGGCTACCCTGCGGGCAAAAGCCATCAGCCCTGTATACGTTTCTGTATCCAAGTCGAAGATATAATCTACTTCCTTCTTGGGGATAACCAAAGTATGTCCTTTGGCAAGCGGATTTATATCGAGAAACGCCAAAAAATCTTTGTCTTCGGCTACTTTGTAACAAGGGATTTCACCTGCCACTATCTTAGAAAAAACTGTCATCTCGCCTTTATATTATTATAATGAAATACTTACAACTTCGAATCTCATCAAGCCGGCAGGTACATTTATCTCTGCCACCTCACCTATCTTCTTGCCCAACAGACCCTTACCTATCGGTGTATTTATAGCCAACTTACCTTCACGGATATTGGCTTCGTTTTCCGACACGAGTGTATAGGTCATCTCTTGTTTGTTGGCAAGATTTTTAACGCGTACAGTATTGAGTATCTGCACGCTATCGGTTTTAAGTTTGCTCTCATCTATGATACGGGCATTTGCCAGGGTCTCCTTCATCTGGGCAATTTTCATTTCGAGCATACCCTGAGCTTCCTTAGCTGCATCGTATTCGGCATTCTCAGACAAATCGCCTTTGTCTCTGGCTTCTGCTATCTGTGCAGAAATAGCTTTACGGTCTACCGCTTCCATCTGAGCAATCTCATCGGCTAATTTTTTGTAGCCGTCTTCTGTCATATAAACAACTGCCATATTTTAATAATTTTAATGTTATTCGATTCAATAAAAAAGCAAAACAAAGAGAATTCCGACCTCAGCCGAAACTCCCGCTGCATTTTAATAACTTCATCTAAGGTGCAAAGGTACAAAAAAATCATATATAAAAAAATTTTCACATCGATATTTTATAGAAACAGAGGCAAAATTAGACATAACACACTATTTATCAATCAATCTAACACACACGACTACAAGATTTGATTTCCCGATTAACGACAGTTTTCCAACTAATCTGAGAAAGAAATCTCCATACTTAACTTATCGACAATCTGTTGTGCGAGTAATTTATATCAGCTATAGATTCAACAGGCAAAGTTATAAAAAAGAGACAAAGGCGATTGGAATAAAAG
>ERZ772764.1795-NODE-1795-length-13194-cov-2.455362_pt1 | contig 13194 bp, 13 predicted proteins | sample MGYA00512163_ERZ772764 | MGnify/ENA primary metagenome ERZ772764 (study PRJEB29015, sample SAMEA2737903) | human oral metagenome | biome: human oral; feature: human-associated habitat; material: dental | place: China | collected 2094 ... | reverse complement strand
CCACCGGATTTTGTAGATAAAAGCAAAAATACAAAGAGGACCAAATATGATGAAAAGAATGAGTAAGAGCTTGCCTAAGAACATGTATAAATCAGTGGATTTTGATGACGTAGAGGAAGGCAAGAAAATAGGGGCAAAGAGAAAGAGATATATTCCGACTAAGCATAATGGTACTAATAGAATAATCCATAATTTTTTTTGACGACTAATGTGCCAATAGGATGACTTCAGGCCTGGATGCACAAAGGCCATGATAGGTAAAAGCATGAAAATAAAATACAGCATTACAAGTGTCTTTATAGGTGTCTCAAATATCATCTTTTTCTCCTAAATAAAAATTTACATTGGAACAAACGACCCATTTGTTCCATCTACACGTATATAAAAACCGAACATTCTATTTTAATGATGATGTAGGGTTCTTATTCAGATTAATATGAAACTTTCTTTTTATCAAACGGTTGTGTTTCGAAAGGTTATATAGGTGAATAAAGATAGATTTTTTGTCTTTTCTATTTTTGCGGATTCTTTATTTTCTACAGCGTTTGAAGATATCCGTTTTTTACTAAATATTGTTTGTGTCGCCTCTACTATAATTCCACAAGCATATAAGTCTTTTTCTTCTATAATTTTTTTGGCAAATACTATTTTTTCTTGCAGTTCTATCATTTGCATAAGACTTGATGCAGACCATACTCGACAAAAATCATTTTCATCACAAAGCATCTGATGTGATAATAACTCAATTTCTTTTGATGAGCCTACTCAACTAAAAGTTATTATAAGTTTACGATGGAGAATGCTATTATTTACAGATAAAATATAGGGAAATAGCTAGCTGGGTTATTCGGTTTTTATTCTAGGAAGACAATGGTATAATACTGACTAGGAGTTTATATGCCCAATAAAAAAAATGTAACTATTCAGGAAATCATCAATTTTTTTCATTTTACTCAAGTGACAGGAGATGAAAAAGCGTTGCAAAATTTCACCAAAGATAATGATATTAATCGTCCGGGTTTTGAGCTAATGGGTAATTTCAGGGACTCGGTCCCCTCCCGGTTGGTGTTAATCGGAAATAAAGAAACTCGTTATATTAATAATATGCCTGAGGATATTCAAGAGAAGAGATTTCGCCAATTGTTGGAGTATTATAGTGCCGCTATTATTGTGACTCACGATAATCCCGTCCCAAAGATTATGAAGAGATTAGCACAAGAGTTGAATTTCCCTATTTTAAGTACGCCTTTAGAGACTCAACAAGTGACAGCAGAGTTGATTTCGTTTTTAGATGAACAATTGGCGGAAGAAGATACTAAACATGGAGTCTTGGTTTCCGTAGACGGCGTTGGTGTTTTGATTATGGGAGCCAGCGGTATGGGAAAATCGGAAACAGCACTAGAATTAATTCATCATGGACATATTTTGATTGCGGACGATCGAGTGGATATTTGCCATATTCATAATGATTTATATGGAAGAGCGCCAGAAATATTGAAGGGATTATTAGAAATTCGTGGTATTGGTATCATTGATGTTGAAAAAATGTTTGGTGTTTCAGCGATTCGTCATCGTTCAAAAATTGATTTGGTCATTGACTTAGTGCCTTTCGATAGCCAAGCGGAATATGATCGGATTGGCGGCGAAGATTTGGAACATATGGAAATATTGGGCGTTTCTGTTCCAAAACTAACATTACCGATTAGTGCCGGGAGAAGTTTGTCGGTATTAGTGGAAACCGCTGTTAGACATTATATGTTAGTGAAAACAGGGAATGCCGGTGCTAAAATTATTGAAAAAAGATTTATGGTATTAGCGGGTAAGGAGGAAGTATTATGAAATTTTTCCCTGATTCTATGACTTTGTTGAGCGTGGGGAGTTTTACGCTACCTTTTTATGCCGTTGGCGTTTTAGTCGGTGTTTCATTGGCGGTTTGGATTGCATATCATGAAGCTATGAAGAAAGGAATTCGTAGAGAATTCAATTTAGAAATTGTGGTGGTTGCTGTTTTAGGAGCCATCTTGGTTTCAAGATTTTTTTGGGTCATAGAAAATTTAGATGAATATTTAAAATACTTGCCCTATGTTTTTGCTTTGAATGATGGGGGATTTTCAATTGTCGGCGGCTTGTTTGGCGTGTCCATATTTACCGGCCTTTATGCGAAAGAAAGACGTCTATCTTCTCTTCAAGTGTTGGATTTTATAGCACCTTTATATGCAGGAACAACGGTCATTATACGAATTGCTCGAGCCGTGGAAAGAAGTAGCGTTTGGTTTGCGATTTTCTTGGATATAGTGGGCATTTTTACAATCTGGTATTTATTCCGACCTTATCGTCATGGTTTTAAGCGAGGTCAATCTTTTGCGTTAACATTTATTTGGCTTGGTTTAAGTACCTTGGCTTCAACGGTCTTTAAATGGGATCCAAATCTGAAATCTCAATTCTTGTTAGAAGTGATCACCGAGGGAATCGGTCTTGCTTTATTGTATTGGATCTATCAGCGTCGACCTGAACGACCGCTTCTGCTCTTTGATTTAGATGGAACCATCATGGATAGTCGAAGAATGGTGTTATATTGTTATGCGTATTTGTTTAAGAAATATAGTAGTTTAAAGAACTTTACAATGGAGAAACAAGAAGAGGTTTTTGGGGCTTCTTTGAAAGAAGAAATCGAACGCTTTTTCCCTAATCAAGATGCGAATGCTTTAGTGCAAGAATATCGGCAATATCAGCGTTCTTTCTCTTGGTCAAAAGAAGTATCGTTATTTCCGGAAACGCAAGAGACTTTGGAATATCTTTGGGAACAAGGATATACGATCGGTTTGGTGTCTTCTCGTTTGACAGAGAGTTGTGAATCATGGTTGAAACAACTTCATTTGGATCATTGTTTTTCCGTGGTTGTTGGTCGTGATCAGGTTAAAAATCCAAAACCGTCTCCGGAAGGGATTTATTTTGCTTGTCAAAGATTGAAAGCCAGTCATTCTAATGCGGTATACATTGGTGATAATGTGACGGATATTCAAGCGGCTAAGAAAGCGGGTGTTTTTGCGATTGGGTTTAATACGGAACAAAGGAAATTAGCCCAGTTAAAGAAAGAAAAACCGAATGTCATCATTAATTGGAAAAGATGTGTCTAAAAATCCAGATGAATTGAAAGAAGTTTTAAAGGCGGATCACGCTTGGACTTATGACAAAATGTAAAAGCCTGTTTGGGCTTTTTTTGGAAAGGATGGGGCGATGAAAAATAAATCAGTCATTTTGGTGAGTGGTATGAGTGGAGCCGGAAAGAGTTCTGTCACCCGTATTTTAGAAGATATGGGATATCACATTATTGATAATTATCCTGTTCAGTTGATGAGCTTTTTGGTGGATATGATTGAATCCAGCATTGATCCTCGCTATGAGCGGGTGGCTTTAAGCACGACAGCTCAAGATTTCCCAACTTTTTTGCGTTTATTTCGGGGATCGGATATTCGACTTCAGACGTTATTTTTAGATGCTCAAGATTCGATTCTACTAAAACGATATAAAAGCACAAGACGCATTCATCCTTTGTTGTTATCAAATAGTGTGAACACATTAGAAGAAGCCATTTCTGTTGAAAGGCAAAGTTTTCAACAATATATGAGTCAGGATGTGATTGTGATTGATACTTCTTTTACAACGGAAAAGGAATTGCGAGCCAAACTGGAAAAGTATTTTTTAACTTCTAAGAAACAAGGCTTTTCGATTTCTTTTATTTCATTTGGTTATAAATATGGTTTACCTATGGATGCTGATTTGGTCTTTGATGTTCGCTTCTTACCAAACCCTTTTTGGGAAGTTTCTTTACGTGGTTTTAGCGGTAACGATGAATCGGTCTATGCCTATGTGATGGAAAAAGAGGAAACGAAGGAGTTTTTGCGATATTTAACCACTTATTGTGACTACGTATTTGAAAAGTATCGAGAAGAAGGAAAGAATCATTTGACGGTCGGCATTGGTTGTACGGGTGGTCAGCATCGTTCAGTAACGATAACGAACTATCTATTTGATTTATACAAAAAGAAATACCATTGTTATAAAGAACACCGTGATGAGAAAGAGTGGTTTCATGAATAAAAAGAAAATAGTGGTCATTGGTGGTGGCCATGGGCAAGCTACTATTTGTCGCGGTTTGAAGGAATTAGAAAATATTGAATTAACAGCTATTGTGACGGTGGCTGATGATGGTGGCAGTACCGGGCGTTTGCGAAAACAATTCCATATTCCAGCCATGGGAGATATTCGAAATGTGATGATAGCGATGTCAAAAAGGGAATCTTTAATGCGTGGGTTAATGGAATATCGATTTGAGGATTCGGATGGAACGGAGATGGATATTGCCGGTCATAACCTGGGAAATTTAATTTTAACAGCTCTAACTCAACAAAGTGGGAATTTTCTGGAAGCGATTCAACAAGTGGCTGAGGTATTGAATGTCCAAGGAAAAATTATTCCTGCCACAACAGAAGTAATCTCCTTATTTGCCAGAATGGAAGATGGAGTGGTGGTCAAAGGGGAAGCGAACATTCCGACATTGGATAATCATATTGTAGAAGTGTTTTATGATCAAAATGTACAAGCTACGCCACAAGCGATTGAGGCCATTATGAAGGCCGATGTAGTGATTTATGGAATTGGTTCTGTATATACCAGTATTTTGCCCAATGTCATCATTCCGAAAGTGAGGGAAGCTTTGAAGAATACCAAAGCTAAGAAAATCTACAATTGTAATGCGATGAGTCAACCAGGAGAAACGGATGGCTATTGCTTAGAAGATCATGTACAAGCTTTGTTGTCGCATGGGGCAAAGGTGGATGTTGTGATTGGTTCGAAGGATATCATTCCGTCCACTATTTTAGAATCGTATATTCGAAATGGAAGTCATCCGATACAAGTGTCGGAGTTAAAACATGCCTATCGTTTGATCATGGAACCTTTATTGACGTTTGAAAATGGATTGATTCGTCATGATCCGAAAAAGATAGCTGAAGTGATAGAAAGAGAGGCCTAGATGTCCTTTGCGACAGAGGTAAAAGCGGAAGTGGCTGCTAAAAAAATGGAAGAAAAAGATGGACGGGCTTGTTTATCGTCCCTTTTGCAGTTATGTTCTTCTTTGGTTTTATCGAATGGTGAACTTCACTTAGTCGTTTCAACTGAAAATGCGGCTGTGGCTCGTATGATTGTTCGTTTGATTAAAGAAATATATCAAGCACAGGTGGAATTGTTTATTAAGAGGAAGATGAATTTAAAGAAGAATATGGTGTATGGACTACGTGTTCATACACAAGCTAAGCTTTTATTGGAGGATCTAGGACTTTGGAGTAGTCGTGGATTGTTGGAAAAACCGTTGGCGAAAATGGTATCGACCACCTCACAGATTCGGGCATATCTGGCCGGGTGTTTTTTGGCTTCGGGATCAATCAATCATCCGGAAAAGTCAAGTTATCATTTGGAAATTAGCACTAATAGTCAAACTCATGCGGAATTTGTACAAGCACAAATGAAAAAGTTTTACATCCATGCTAAAATGATCCATCGAAGAAATAAGTGGGTGGTTTATGTGAAAACAGCAGAAAAGATAGCGGATTTTTTGCGATTGATAGAAGCTGATGAAGCGGTTATGAATTATGAAAATATTCGTTTATCAAGAGATTTTAGTAATTCCATCACTCGTTTGAATAACATGGATGTGGCGAATGAGGTGAAAAGCCAAAATGCGGCCATGAAACAATTGGAAGATATTCATCTTTTAGAACAAAGAGGTATAACGGTAGACCAAAAATTGGCGGATGTGATTCGCTTGCGCAAGAAATATCCGGAAAGCTCTTTAGCGGAATTATGTTTATTGTATGAACAAGAAACGGGAATAGCCATTTCAAAGTCGGGAATGAAGCATCGTTTTGTAAAAATTCGTGAACTTGTTCAGAATCATCTTTGAAAAGTGGAGAAAAGGTTGTTTATGAAGGGTGGGATACCACTTGAAAGGATTCTGTGGTGGGGTTTTAATTCTAATCGCATACAGCCTTATTTCAAGTAGTGCTATTATTTATCATCAGAATTTTCAACTAAGAACGCAAACGGTATTTTATCCGTTATACTTGTATTGAGTAAAAAGAGGTAATGAAAATGGTCCAAAGAGCTCTTCCATCCCAAGCAGGAGAAATTAAACAATTATGGAAACTTTGTTTTAAACCGGTAGATTCTCGATATACGGAGTATTATTTTAAGCATCTGTTTCGACCGGAACATTGTTATGTGATAGTTGTCGATGGAAAAGTGGTGAGTTCTTTAATAAGAGCGCCACATAACTTGGTTTTGCATGGTCAGGTGTTAAGGACATCTATGATTTTGGGTGTTTGTACCCATCCAAACCATCGTCATCGCGGCTATATGAAACAATTGATGAAGATTACTCTCGATGCTTGTGAACATTCGGAGTTGATTACATTGATTCAAGCTGATCGTCCAAAGCTATATGCAATATATGGATTTGAGATGGTGTATCGTCGTTTGGCCTTTCGTATACAAGCTAAAGACTTACCAAGGACAAATGGATTTGGTCTGAATTATAATCCGGAAGCGTTAGATTTATTAAAAGTATATTCTGTGTTTATCCGTCGTTTTAATGGGTTTTATGCTCGTGATTTAATTTATTTTGTGAAGTATCGTAAAGAAATCATTGCCCAAGGTGGAAAAATTGTAGCTTATTATGATGGCAAAGATCAAATTCAAGGGTATGCGTCTTTATTGCCAAACGGAAAGAAACAGTTGCGTATTGAGGAAATGGTTTATTTAGATGCAAATAGTTTGATTAAACTAATGAATGCGGCGGCTAAGGAAAATCCAAATCTGATTTTGGAAGTTAGTGAAGCGGAAGATTTAAGTGTGGCTTTTCCCAAAGCTAAAAAAGCGATTTATGATTCAACGATGGTACGTTTGAATCATCCGATTTTATTTTCAAAATTGTATGGTCATAAGGTGGAAACGGTCCAAGAAGCCTTTGGTTTAGATGATCGCCCATTAAATTTAAATGAATTTGCTTAAAAGGCCAAAATGTAAGGGCTTTTATAACGGTTCGTAATTGACTGTTTATAATGGGGATACTACAATAAAAGTGCTAAAAGGAGGTCTTTAGAAGACATATGACAGATGTAAAAGTTGCTATTAACGGTTTTGGCCGTATCGGTCGTCTTGCTTTTAGACAAATGTTCGTGGCTGAAGGGTATGAGGTTGTTGCTATCAACGATTTAACAACTCCTTCGATGTTAGCTTATTTGTTGAAGCATGATACCACCCATGGTAATTGGAACCATGACATTAGTTCTGATGACGAAAAAGGAACCATTACTGTTGATGGAAAAGAGATTACAATTTATAAAGAAGCAGACGCTTCGAATTTGCCTTGGGGTCAATTGGACATTGATGTTGTCTTGGAGTGTACCGGTTTTTACACCAGCAAGGAAAAAGCTTCTGCTCATATCAAAGCAGGTGCTAAGAAAGTTGTCATCTCCGCTCCTGCAGGAAATGACTTGCCAACCATTGTTTATTCTGTAAATGAACATACGTTAACAGCTGAAGATAAGATCATCTCCGCCGCTTCTTGTACAACCAATTGCTTAGCTCCTATGGCTAAGACATTGAACGATTTATATCCAATTCAAACCGGTATCATGTGTACAGTTCACGCTTACACTGGTGACCAAATGACATTGGATGGTCCTCAACGTAAGGGAAATAAGCGTCGTTCTCGTGCTGCTGCTTGCAATATTGTTCCAAACTCTACCGGTGCTGCTAAGGCTATCGGCTTGGGTATTCCTGAATTAAAAGGTAAGTTGATTGGTGCTGCACAACGTGTTCCTGTTCCTACAGGATCTTCTACATTATTGTTCTCGGTTGTCAAAGGCAAAGATGTGACGGCGGAAGCTATTCACAAGGCGATGAAAGCCGCTTCTTCAGATTCCTTTGGATATAATGAGGAAGAGATTGTTTCTTCTGATATCGTGGATGATACACACGGTTCTATCTTTGATGCGACACAAACAATGGTTACGAAGGTTGATGAGGATACATACGAAGTACAAACAGTGGCTTGGTATGATAATGAAAATTCTTATACATCTCAAATGGTAAGAACCATCAAATACTTCGCAAACGTTAAGTAGTTAAAGTAAGCTCACTTCGGTGGGCTTTTTATTTCCTTGAATTGAAAACTAATCGCCTATAAAATAATAAGTGCGGAGGATTTCATGATTAATAAATTTCCAAATAAATTAAGAGATTTGCGTAAATCATTGGGTTATGCCCAAGGTGAAATGGCGAGTCGTTTAGACATATCTGTGAAAGATTATATGAATTGGGAAAACGGAAACAGTCTTCCTGCTTTTTCACAGATTCAAAAAATGGCCATTCTTTTTAACATACCCGTAGAATTACTCATGGATAATCGAAAAGAGATTAGTCAGGATTTATTAGATACATTAAGTAAGAGTGTCATCATTCCTAGTTTTGTACAGGCAAAGAAAGAGGTGTCACAAACAGCAACGATGGATCTGGCGTCTAAAGTTCAGTCTGTGGATGCTTTTGAGGAAACAAAGGTGATGTCTACCATTCAAGATAATCAACACAAAAAGGAAATCAAGGAAGAAGTGGAAAAACGGAAGAAGATTAGTCGCAAAGCCATTTGGATTGGAAGTGGAGTGACTGCTTCGGTGATCCTTTTGGCTGTGTTGATTAGTTTGTTTTTCAACCGCAAGAATACGTTAGCCATCAGTGATATGAATCGGTTGGCATTGGGAAAACATTTTTCAATGTATATTGAAGATAATGGCAATGTCAAGATTCGTGGGAATTTGAGCCATAAGAATGCTTTTGAAAATTTGGTTCAAGTTAGTGCTTATGGCGATCATGCGGTTGGCTTGAAGAAAGATGGAACGGTCGTTAGTAATGAAAGCAATGATGATGTTTCTAAGATGAAATCAATTCAGATGATTGCGGCCGGTCATGATCATATCTTAGCTTTGAAGAAAGATGGAACGGTTGTTTGTTCGGGAAATGACAATGCGTGTGCGGTTTCTGATTGGAAGAATGTAAAGCGTGTCTATGCCGGTAAAAATGTTAGCTTTGGTGTACAAGGTGACGGGAAGGTCTTAGTGGCTGGTGATGGTTCTGAAGTGAAGGGGATGAGTGGTGTTCAAAGTATTCGTGCCAATGATCAAATGATTGTGATCGTTCGAACGGAAGGTCGTGTTCAAGTGATTGCCAAAGGTAAAAAAGAAGTTCCGAATGGAAGCCATTTATCCGGAGTGAAGGATGTTGCTTTGACTCAAGATGGCATTTTCGCTATTGATCAGAATCATAAGATTCAATGGTCTTTGGTCAATGAAGAAAAGACTTCTTTTGATAAGGCGACTTTGGCTCGTTGGCAAAACATCCGCTTCATAGCGGGACAGGGAGATACTTTGGTCGGCATTGATCAAAACGGTAGAATGACAGGTATTGGTGATAATAGTTCCAATCAATACGAAAATACAGCTCCCTTGGCTGAACCACAAGCTAAAAAATTAGGGCAAGTGAAAAATATTAAATTTACTGAAACGACCGCTAATGTAAATATCACATGGGATGCGGTTGAAAATGCGGATCGTTATCATGTGACCATTGATACTGAGCCGGCTCTTGATTTGAAAGATATTGCAAGCAACAGCACGAGTGTCCCTACAACAAAGTTAGAGTCCGGGAAGACTTATAAAGTCACGATTACGGCTTTGTCAGATAAGAAAGATCAATATGCTGAAAGTGATGTGACAACCATTAACTATACCTATAATCAAAAAGTCATTGATCTGGATTCGCCAAAAAATGTGACGAATCAAGTAACCAAAAATGGTTGGACATTTAAATGGGATAAGGTGGAACATGCGGATTATTATAAGATTGTTTATGATGGACGGGTGTTGGTTGATAAGCAATTAGAAACAACCTATCACATAGATAATGAAGGTATTCCGGAAAATTCAGAGCATACGATTGAGATTACGGCACATTCGAACCAACCGAAAGTATACCGGGATAGTGCACCAACAAAGGTTAGAGCGGTTTATACACTGAAAAAATACAACGTGACATTTGTGTTTACAAAGAACGGATCTGTCGTAGGGCGCAAATCTTATACCTTAGCGAGAGGATCGTATCCATTGGGTTCCATTATCCAAGATGGGGATATTCCGGGCGGATATCATTTGAGTAATCCGGGGCAAGAAGTGGATATTTCTAAATCGGGTGAGCAACATGTGGAGGTTAAGTAATGGATAAAATTTGGTATTATTTAAATCACATAACAAAAGAAAAAGCGGGTCCTTATACAGATGAAGAATTGATTAAGCTGTTGAATCAAGGCGTTGTGGATGTGGATGATTATATCTGGATGAAGGATTTCGAAAATTGGTTAAAGGTGGAAGATTCTATCTATTCCATTTATATTGGTGAATAAGGCTGGAAATCCAGCCTTTTCTATGCGGTATTTGATATAATAGGACAAGAAAATGAGGAACAAGGTGTATGAAACTATACAATACAAAAACGTTGGAAATAGAAGAATTTAAACCGAGAAAAGAGGGGGAAGTCAGCCTTTATGTTTGTGGACCAACCGTCTATAATTATGCACATATTGGAAATGCACGACCAATGGTGGTTTTTGATGTTTTGAAAAGAGTGTTTGAGGCTATAGGGCTAAAAGTGAACTATGTGTCAAATTACACGGACGTAGATGATAAAATCATTCATAAAGCTCTTGAAGAGGGGGTTAGTGAGGAAGAAATTGCCAATCGTTATATTCAAGCGTATGAAGATTTGCGAAAACAATTGAATATTGAACAACCTGATCATTGCCCAAGAGTCACACATACTATGGACAGTATTATTTCTTTTATCAAAGGGCTACAGGATCAAGGACATGCTTATGAAGTAAATGGAGATGTGTATTTTTCGGTGGATTCTGTTTCGGAATATGGTTCTTTATCTCATCAAAATTTAGAAGAACTGGATGCGGGTAATCGGATTGCTGAAAATGAACAAAAGAAAAATCCGTTGGATTTCACGTTGTGGAAAAAGACAGATAAAGGTATCCAATGGGAGTCTCCATGGGGAAAAGGACGTCCTGGATGGCATACGGAATGCGTGGTTATGATTAATGAAAATTTAGGTCAAACCATTGACATTCATGGTGGCGGATTGGATTTAAAATTTCCTCATCATGAAAATGAAGCGGCGCAACAAAGAGCTATGTTTAGACATGAATTAGCGGATCATTGGATGCATAACGCTATGGTGAATATTGATGGGGAAAAGATGTCGAAATCTTTGGGAAATACCTTATGGGCGATGGATGTGACGAAAGAATTAGGAACTAATTTAACGCGTTGGTTGATCAGTTCGGTTCATTATCGTAAAGAATTGAATTTTTCTGATGAAACGATTCAAGCAGCCAAAACGGAATTGGAAAAAATCTTAATGGCTGTTCATAACGCCACTTTAAAAGTTAAATTTGCGGATGTGGAATGGAATTTTTCGGTGGATACACCTTCTTTTGATAGATTTATCAAACAAATGGAAAATGATTTGAATACCCCCAATGCGTATACGGTGATTTTTGAAACTGTCAAGGAATTAAATGCGTCTATTCGACAAAAGGAACCGGATTATACTAGAATCATGGGTTTGGTGAATAGCATAGAAAAAATGATGGATGTGTTGGGCATAAAATTGGAAAAAGTAGTCGTTTCTAAGGAAGATAAACAGATTTATCAAGCGTGGCTGGCCGCAAAGAAAGAAAGAAATTTTGATCAAGCGGATCAATATAGGAATATTCTTCAGGAAAAGGGGTTAATCTAGTGGATTTATCCTCGTATTCCGGTCGTACTTTAGCTTTCTTGGGAGATGCTGTTTGGAGCTTGGAAGTGCGTAATAGTTTGTTGATGGATGGACAAGGGCAAGGAAAAATCTTGCAGAAAAAGAGTATTTCATATGTGAGTGCTAAGGCACAAGCTCAGTTTTATGAACAGTTGCATCAAGAAGGATTCTTTAGTGAAGAAGAAGAAAACTGGTATCGCTTGGGTAGAAATAATCATGGTGGATCCACTCCAAAGAACACGGATGTGCAGACTTACCGTATGTCGACCGGTTTTGAAGCTATTTTAGGCGCACTTTATTTACTGGGAAATGAGACTCGAATAAGACAAATTTGGGACAAAGTTAGGACTTTTTAGGAGATAGAATATGGCAGAATGGATTTACGGGAAAAATGTTGTGAAGCAAAGTATAGAAGAAGGAATGGTATTAAAATTAATTCTTCAAAGGAAAGAAGACCCGCTGTTCGTTCTTGCCCAAGAAAAACAGATTCCGGTTGAAATATTAGATCGACATAAAATGACTTCTTTGGTGAAAAGCGATCGTCATCAAGGGGTGGCAGCACAAATTCGGAATTATACAATATACAGTGTGGAAGAAATCATAACCTCAATTCCAAAGGGAAAAGATGGATTGATTGTGATGTTGGATGGTATCGTAGATCCTCATAATTTAGGGGCAATCCTCAGGACTTGCGATGCTGTTGGAGCGGATGGAGTGATTTTTAAAAAAGATCGATCCGTTGGTTTGAATGCGACTGTTGCGAAAGTGAGTGTTGGTGCGATTCAAACGGTTAAATGTGCTTCGGTGACTAATTTGAGTCAAACGATTGAGTGGTTAAAGAAAAAAGGATACTGGGTGGTGGGAACTGCCATGGAAGGAAAGGACTATCGCTCTTTAAAGTATGATTTTCCAACCGTCTTGGTCATCGGTAATGAGGGGAAGGGGATTTCTTCATTGGTAATGAAACATTGTGATTATCGGGTTCATTTGCCGATGGTCGGTAAGATTTCTTCTTTGAACGCTTCCGTATCCACGGGGATTTTACTGTACGAGATTTACAACAAACGTTTCCCTCTATAGGAGGAGAGTATGTCTATTTATGAAAACCCTTATGAATTGATTTATATGAGTCGCATGGGAGATGAGTATGCCCAGACGACTCTTTTTCTTCAATATGAGGGTCTACTGAACGCGTTGGTGAATCAAACACTTTTAGCTTATCCAACGGTGCGTCGTTATCGTGATGATATTCTACAAGAGGCT
>ERZ772764.1783-NODE-1783-length-13262-cov-5.032558_pt1 | contig 13262 bp, 7 predicted proteins | sample MGYA00512163_ERZ772764 | MGnify/ENA primary metagenome ERZ772764 (study PRJEB29015, sample SAMEA2737903) | human oral metagenome | biome: human oral; feature: human-associated habitat; material: dental | place: China | collected 2094 ... | reverse complement strand
GCGGGCGTACAAATCCATATACACGCCGCCGATGTACGCGCCGTTTTGCGAGAGTTCAAAATAGCGCACGTCGGGGTGCCACACGGGCACGGTTTTTTCGGTGAAATCCACGCCGTAGAGCCGTTTGATTTGGGCGAACAGGCCAAGGAGCACTTTGCCCACGGGGAAGTATTTTTTCACTTCGGTTTCGCTGAACGAATATTTGGCCTGGCGCAGTTTTTCGGAGGCGTAGGCCAAATCCCAGGGCTGCGGGTTTTCAATGGCGAGGGTGTCGCGGGCGAAGGCCTGCACAGCGGCAAAATCCTGTTCGGCGAAGGGCTTGGCGCGTTTGGCCAAATCGCGCAGGAAGTCGAGCACTTGCGCGGGCGAATCGGCCATTTTGGTGGCCAGCGAGAGCTCGGCGAAGTTGGCGTAGCCCAGCAGCTTGGCTTCTTGCAGGGTGATTTCCAGGCGGCGGGTGATGTTGGGGCTGTTGTCGAACCGGCCTTCATTGGAAAGTTCGCTGGCGCGGGTAACGTAGGCGCGGTATACCTCTTCGCGCAGTTCGCGGTTGTCAGCGTATTGCATCACGGCGAGGTAGTGCGGCATTTGCAGGCCGATTTTGTAGCCGTTTTTGCCTTCGGCCTGTGCAGCGGCGGCAAACATGGCCATGGCGTCTTCAGGTAGCCCGGAGAGCGGTTCGACATTATCGAAATAAAGGGCGAAGGCATCGGTGGCATCGAGCACGTTTTGCGAGAATTTGGCGGCCAGCTGGGCACCTTCGGTTTGCAGGGCAGCGAATTCGGCCTGTTTTTCGGGCGGCAGCTCGGCGCCGCTGAGCACGAAGTCGCGCAGGTCGTGGTTAAGCTTGGTTTGTTGCGCCGGGCTTAGGGCGGCGAATTCGGGGGAGCTTTTGATGGTTTTGAAGCGCTGGTAAAGTTCGATGTCTTGGCCGATTTCGGTGAAGAACACGGTGATTTCCGGCATCAGCTCGTTATATACGGCGCGCAGTTCGGGGGTGTCGGCCACGGAGTTGAGATGCGATACCACGCCCCAGATGCGGCCGACGCGCTCGGTGATGTCGGTGAGTTTTTCCACGGTGTTGCCCCAAGTGGCTTCGCTTTGAGCCTTAACGGCGGCAATGCCAGCCCGGGCTTCGGCGAGGGCGGATTCGAGGGCAGGGCGGATGTGGGCAGTTTGGATTTGGTCGAAACGCGGCTCTTCGCCAAGTTGGAGCAGGGGATTCACGGGTTGTCCTTTTGATGATGGGGATGATACGGGCAAATAGGGGCGGGGCGGGTTTTCACAAGGGCTGTGGTGGGGTTAATTGGTGTTTTCAGGTAGCCTGGTTTTGAATCGGCTTGAGGCTACCTGAAAATGAACATTCGGCTGTGATGAGATTTGGCGGTTTGAGGCTGTTACGCTTAGCCATGCGGTTTCAGGTAGCCTTTGCCGATACAGCCTTTGGCAGATGGCTCAACGGGATGGTTGGTGGGCTGTCAGCAGCTGGTAAAACAGTTCTATTGCTTGGGCGTGCTGCTGTGCGGAAATCGGCTGGGATAGGAAATTTGGCCAATCGATATCGGTAGGGCTGAAGCCGCAGATGTAGGCCAGGATCATGTTGGCAAAGCCGGCGGTGGATTCGGCATAGCCCAGTTGTTGGGCAACGAAATCGTGGAAGGGGTGGAGGGTGTTTGGTTCGTCGATATGGTGGCAGCGGGTGGCCATGGTGTAGCCGTTGATGAAGTTCATCAGGCTGGGAAGCGTGGGCGGGTTGATATACATACCGAGCCGGTTTTGCATTTGGAAGAGCAGGACAGAGAGGGTGGTGGGAGAAGGCATGGTGTGGATTGGGGCTACCTGAAAAGTAGGCATGATTATAGCCAAAGCGCATTTCACTTCCTATTGCGTGAATCTGCTTGCGGTGCTGGTGGTGTTGCCTTCGGCTCGGTAGAAAAATCATGGCGTTAGCTGTTGCTAAAATGCCGGTTTCAGGTAGCCTCAAGTTTTCAGGTAGCCTCAGTTGCGGTGTGAATCCGGATAAAAACTGCCGACCTTTCCATGATAGGTGCGGAAGGGTCGGCAGGGCAGGCTATAGTGAATTAAATTTAAACCAGTACAGTGTTGCCTCGCCTTGCCGTACTATCTGTACTGTCTGCGGCTCGTCGCCTTGTCCTGATTTTTGTTAATTCACTATACCTGAAAACGTAATGCGGGCAGCCGGATTATTTGCCGTTTGCTGTGGCAGGGGCAGAAGCGGCTTCTGCGGTGGCTTGGGTCGGCGTTGCTGCTGAGGCTGGTGCGGCTTCGGTGTGTTGCTTGAGGCCGCCACCGAGGGCCTTGTAGAGATCGGCCAGGTTTTCCAGCATGGAAAGCTGGGTGGCGAGCACGGCGGCATCGGCAGAGTAGCTGCTGCGTTCGGCATCGAGCACTTCTAACGAGCTAGACACGCCGTGGCGGTAGCGCAGATTAATCAGGCGCAGGCGGTCGTTGTAGGCTTTTTGGGTTTGCACGTGGGCATCGTATTGCTGTTGCAGGGTTTCGCGCGCCACCAGGGCGTTGGATACGTCTTGGAAGGCGGACTGCACGGCTTTCTCATACGCGGCCACGGCCGATTGCTGGCGCAGTTTGGCCACGTCCAGGCTGGCGCGCAGGCTGCCCCAGTTGAAAATCGGTACTTTGATGGTGGGGGAGAATACCCAGGTGCGGTTTATGCCGTCGAACAGGCGGTTCATCTCGGTACTGCCGGTGCCGATGCTGCTGGTGATGCTGATGCTGGGGAAGAAGGCGGCACGGGCGGCGCCGATATTGGCATTGGCCTGGCGCAGGTTATACTCGGCAGCGCGGATATCGGGGCGGTTTTGCAGCAGGTCGGAGGAGAGGCCGGCGGGCAGTTTGGTGATGCGGAACTGTTTGTTCAGCGGCAGGCCGGCGGGCAGGTTGTTGGGCACGGGCTGGTTAATCAGCACGGCCAGGGCGTTGTGCGCCTGCTCGCGGGCGCGCAGGGCGGCGGCATAGTCGGCTTTGGCTGATTCAATCAGGGCTTCCATTTCGCGCAGGTTGACGGCAGAAATCACGCCGGCGTTATGCTGGATTTGGTTGAGTCGGTAGGTTTGCTCGCGGGTTTGCAGCACTCTCTGTGCGAGCTTCATGGATTCTTCGGCGTAGCGTTCGTTGAAATAGGCTTTGGCCACGGCGGAAACCAGCGCGAGGTGGGCGGAATCACGGGCGGCAGCGCTGCTGAAGTAGCCTTGCAGTGCAGCTTGGTTGTTGCTGCGGGCTTTGCCGAACAGGTCGAGCTCGTAGGAGGCGATGCCGAGGCCGACGTTGTAGGATTCGGCAATGTAGGAGCGGCCGGTGGCGCTCAAATCCTGCGCCACGCGGGCACGTTGGCCGGTGCCGCTGGCGTTGATGCCGGGCAGGGAGGCGGCGCGGGTGATGGCGTATTGGGCGCGTACCGCTTCGGCATTCAGGGCGGCCATGCGTAGGTCGGGGTTGTTTTGCAGCGCCAGGGTAATCAGGGATTTAAGGCGCGGGTCGGCAAAGTAGTCTTCCCAGCCGGTGTCGGCGGCACGGCTGCTTTGGCTGGCGGCGGTGTCGTAGCGGAAATTGGCGGGCACGTTTACTTCGGGCTGCTGATAGCGCGGCGCGAGGGTGCAGGCGGAGAGCAGCAGGCTGAAGGCGAGGCTGCCGGCAATCGGTTTTAAAACGGTTGTTCTCATGTGCTTTGTCCTTAGGGTTTTCAGGTAGCCTCTAATGCAAGAGAGGCTACCTGAAAACGTTTTACTGGTCGTTATGCAGGTCGCGTTTCTCTTCTTCGCTCAGCCCTTGTTCGGCGGCAGAAACGTAGAGTTCGGCCTGCTCGGGGCTAATGTTGGTGTGGGCGGCGGCCATTTCGGTTTCATGTTGGGACGGTTTAAACAGCTTGCGTACCAACACGTAGAACAGCGGCACCAGGAACACCGACAGCAGCGTGCCGACAGACATGCCCCAGAATACGGCGGTACCGATGGCGCGTTGGCTGGCGGAGCTGGCGCCGGAAGCGACATACAGCGGCACTACGCCCAAGATGAAGGCGAAGGAGGTCATCAGAATCGGGCGGAAACGCAGGTGGGCGGCGGCCAAGGCCGATTCCATCGCGCTCTTGCCCTGCGCTTGCAGGTCTTTGGCAAACTCGATAATCAGAATCGCGTTTTTCGCGCTCAAGCCGACCACGGTAATCATACCAACCATGAAGTAGATGTCGTTGAAGAACACCTCTCGGATGCCGAATACGCCGTTGAACAGGTTGCGGCCGAACACGCCCAGCACCACGCCGAGGAAGCCCAAGGGGGCAACCAGCAGCACGGCGGCGGGAATCGACCAGCTTTCATACAGGGCAGCCAGCACGAGGAAGGTAGCCAGCAATACGAAGCCGTAGAGCATGGTGCGCTGGGAAGAGCCGCTGGCCTGTTGGCGCGATTCGCCCGCCCATTCCACGCTGTAGCCGTCCATCTGCGACACGATGCGTTCTACCTCGGCCATAGCATCACCGCTGGCGAAGCCGGTTTTAACTGCGCCGCTAATCGACATAGCGGGATAGCCGTTGAAACGGGTGCTCTGCTCCATGCCGGTTTCCCACGAGGCGCTGACCACGGTGGAAAGCGGTACGGCTACACCTTGGCCGTTGGGCACGGTCATAGCCAGAATTTGCTCGGCCTGCATACGGGCCTGGGGCACGGCTTGCACGTACACTTTTTGCAGGCGGCCATTGTTGGGGAAGTCGTTCACATAAGCCCCGCCCAATGCAGAACTCAAGGTACTGCGGATGGAAGACATACTGATGCCTTGTGCGGCAGCAGCGGCTCGGTCGATGGTGAGCTTAAGCTGCGGCGCGTCTTCCAAGCCTGCGGCACGGGTGTCGCCGAACATTGGGTTTTTACGCATTTCGGCAATCAGCTTGTTGCGTGCTTCCACCAAGGCTTGGTGGCCGTGGCTGTTGCGGTCTTGCAGGTAGAACTCCAAACCGCCATTACCCAGCTCGCGGATGGGCGGAGGATTCACAGCGATGGCGAAACCGTCGCGGATCATACCGCTGGCCATGAAGGCACCGGTCAGTTTTTGAGAAATACTGGCCGCGTCTTCGCCCGGGCCTTTACGATCGTCCCAGTTTTTCAAGATCACAAAGCCCATGGCCATGTTCTGGCCGCTACCTGAAAAGCTGAAGCCGGATACGGTGAATACATCTTTCACGCCAGGCGTGCCTTTGGCAATCTGCTCCACAGCCAGCAGGGTCTGGTCGGTACGCTCTTTGGTGGCACCGGCCGGCAGCTGGATGCTGACCATCAGGTTGCCTTGGTCTTCCGACGGCAGGAAGGAAGACGGGATACGGGTGTAGAGCAGGCCGGCGGCAGCCACCAGCGCCAAGTACACAATCAGCATACGCCCGGCACGGTGTAGCAGGGCGGCCACCCAGCCTTCGTAGCGCTTGTTGCCGGCGGTGAATTTGCGGTTGAACCAGCCGAAGAAGCCGGTTTTTTCCTCGTGATGTCCTTTCTCAATCGGTTTGAGCAATGAAGCGCACAAGGCCGGTGTGAGCGACAGGGCAAGGAAAGCGGAGAAGGCGATGGAGAGCACCATGGTGATGGCGAATTGCTGGTAGATTTTGCCGGTGGCACCGCTGAACATGGCCAGCGGTACGAACACGGAAATCAACACGGCGGTAATGCCGACCACGGCGCCGGAAATCTGCCCCATGGCTTTATGCGTGGCTTCACGCGGTGGCAGGCCTTCTTCCGACATGATGCGTTCCACGTTTTCCACCACCACAATGGCGTCGTCCACCACAATACCGATTACCAGCACCATGGCAAACATGGTCAGCACGTTAATCGACATGCCGAAATAGTAAATACCGGCAAAGCCGCCCAAGAGCGAAATCGGCACCACGATAGTGGGAATCAGGGTGTAGCGGATGTTTTGCAGGAACACAAACATCACAATGAACACCAACACCATGGCTTCCACCAAGGTGTGTACCACTTGTTCGATGGAGATTTCCACGAAGGTGGAGGTGTCGTATGGGGCATCCCAAGTAACATCGCCGGGGAAGTACTGCTCCAATTTGGCCATGCGTTCTTTTACCAGCGCGGCGGTGGCGGTGGCGTTGCCGCTGTTGGACAGCATCACGGCCATGCCGACGGTGGGTTTGCCATTGAGGCGGGTACTGGCGGAGTAGTCTTCCGAACCCAGCTCGATTTTGGCCACATCGCGCAGATAAACGTTGGCACCGTTTGTGTTGCTGCGCAAGATGATGTTGCCGAATTCTTCCGGCGTGCTGAGCTGGCCGTCGGCAGTGATGGTGGCGGTAATGGTTTGCCCTTGGCTGGCTGGCAGCGAGCCGAGCGAACCGGCAGAAATCTGCACGTTTTGTGCACTGATGGCGGCGGAAACGTCGGCAAAGGAGAGATTGAAGTTTTGCAGTTTCTGCGGGTCTACCCAAATACGCATGGCGCGTTCTGCTGCAAACAGACGCACTGCGCCCACGCCTTCAACACGCTGCAATTCGGGCACGATGTTGCGTTTGGCGTAGTCGGCCATTTCTTCCAAATCTTGGGTTTGCGAAGAGAGTGCCACCACCATCAGGAAGTTGGAGCGGGATTTGGATACGTTTACGCCGTATTGCTGCACGGTAGCCGGCAGGCTGGACAACACTTCGTTCAGTTTGTTGTTCACTTCCAGTTGCGCCACGTTTTCATCGGTATCGGGAGTGAAGGTAAGGGTAACGCTACCTGAACCGCTGGAGTCGGCGGAAGTGGACATATAGTCTAAGCCTTCCACACCGTTCATATTGCGCTCGATTACTGCCAACACGCTGTCTTCCATCACCTGGGCGGAAGCGCCGGGGTAGGTGGCGGTCAGGTTGAACGTAGGCGCGGCAACAGATGGATATTGCGATACCGGCAGTTTTTGGATGGCCAGCACGCCCGCCAAAATAATGAAGAGGGAGATAACCCATGCGAACACGGGCCGGTCGATAAAGAATTTAGCCATTTACACACGCCCCTTTATTTGGCTTGGGAAGCAGATTGGGCGGCTGGAGCGGAAGCTGCTGCGCTGGATTGGGCTGGAGCAGAAGCGCTGTTCGGCTTGGCCGGAGCAGCAGGCGCGGCGGATTGCTGCGGCTGCGAAGCCTGCCATTCTTGGGTTTTCACTTTTTGTGCCCCCATCATGCCGGCAATCATGGTGCCGTCCATGGCCACTTTGTCGCCGTCTTTCAGCCCGCCGGTAACAATCCAGTTGTTGCCGTTTTGGCCGGCAATGGTTACTTCCTGCTGGCGCATCGAGCCATCGGCGGCCACGACAACCACGGTATCTTTCGCACCGCGGGTAACGGCGCGCTGCGGAATGAGGTAGGCGCTGTTGGCCTGTGCCTGCGGCAGGCGTACGCGCACATACAGGCCGGGCAGCAGGATGTTGTCATCGTTCGGCACTTCCACCCGCAGGGAAACTTGGCCGGTGGTTTCGTTTACTGTCGGGTCGGTAAACAGCAGGCGGCCTTTTTGCGGGTATTCGCTGCCGTCTTCCAGAATAATGGTTACTTCCACCGCGCCGTTTACTGCGCTCATCTGGCCTTCGGCAATCTGGCGGCGCAGCTTCATCACATCCATCGCAGACTGGGTAACGTTCACATACATCGGATTAGTTTGCTGGATGGTGGCCAACACGGTTGCACCGCCGGCAGTGAGCAATGCACCTTCAGATACGTTGGAGCGGCCGATATAGCCGGAAATCGGCGCGGTGATGCGGGCGTGGTTCACATTAACCTGTGCCGAGCGGATGGCGGCGCGGGCAGCGTTCACATTAGCCACGGCAGAGCGTTGCGCGGCCACGGCGGCATCGTATTCCTGTTTGCTGATGGCATCGGCGGCCACCAAGGGTTGGTAGCGTGCCAAATCGGCATTGGCTTTAGCCTGAGCGGCTTCGGCGGCAGCCAGCTGGGCGCGTGCGCTGGCAAGGCCGGCTGAGTAGCTGGCGTCGTCCAGTTGATACAGCGCCTGGCCGGCCTGTACATAACTACCTTCTTGGAACAGGCGGCGTTTGATGATGCCGCTCACCTGCGGGCGCACTTCAGCAGAACGGAAAGATTCCAATCGGCCGGGCAGCTCAGTGCTGATTGTGGTGTCTTCTGCCTTTACGGTGAGCACGCTTACCACTAATTCTGGCGCCCCTTGTTGTTGCTGCTGTTCGCCTTTACTGCAGGCAGACAGCGCCAATACGGAAGCCACGGCGATTGCGCTCAGCCGAAAGCTTGTTTTCCCTGATATGCTGAAAAGTGTCATTATGATGGCCTTAGATTAAGTTGATGTTTAGTTAATGAATTATGGCTGCTTAGGGCCCGGAAAGGCAAAAGCAGCCGCAGAGAATAAAGCAGAATCTTACATACATTGCTGTATGTTGTCTATAGCCGTTTAGGTGGAGAAATGCTAATATGCTAAAAAGCAACATTATTGCGTGGGCAGGCTGCAAGTGAGCTTGAAAGCCTGCTCTAGGCATGACAGAATTAATTAATAAATAAACCAGTTAATGATCTGGAAATAATGATGAGAAAAACAAAAGTTGAAGCGCAGAAAACACGCAACTACCTACTTAAGGCAGCCCTGGATACATTCTATACAAGAGGAGTTAGCCGTTCATCCCTAAACGAAATTGCTCAAACTGCCGGTGTAACACGTGGCGCGCTGTATTGGCATTTCAAAAATAAAGAAGATTTGTTTGAAGGGTTGTTTCAACAAGTATTTGCCGAAATATCGAGCGAGCTGGCGCACGATATAGAAAACCAATCAGCAGATATTTGGGAAAGTTTTGAAGTCGCTACCATTAATCTGTTTCAAAAGCTGGAAACTAATGAAACCGTAAGGAAGTTTTGCAATATCATTCACTTAAAGTGCGAATATACTGAGCAGAACCATTCTGTAGTAAAAATTATGCGTAGCTATCAGGATATGTGGCAGCGCCAGCTCACTGATGTGCTGACTCTGAGCCTGCAACAGAAAAAGCTGCCGGAAGATTTGAATATTAATTTGGCAGTGATATTTATGATGTCGGTGATTAGCGGGCTGATGAGCATTTGGATGAATATGCCAGAGCAATTCAGCATCGGTAAAACTGCGCCGCAGATCATCCGCATCGCCATGGGTGCATTGCAGCATGCGCCGGCTTTGTGTATCCAATCTTCCAAACCCCTGCCGCTGAGTATGCGGCAACATAAGGCCTAAGATTTCCATACCTCATACAGGCTACCTGAAAACCGTCTGCCAAACGATGCAGAGTTTTCAGGTAGCCTGAAGCCGTTTTATAGCGGGATTTTTGCAGGCAAGACAGCCGCATATATTAAATATACTAATACTGTAAAGCAGTCTGGTTTGCTGCAATCCGCTATACAGGCTACCTGAAAACCATCTGCATAAACGGCTCGGCAAGTTTCAGGTAGCCTAAAGCCGTTTATTACCGTTTGCGCTTCTCAAAATCTGCCATATGAAAATCTTGTCTCCCAAGTTAATCTTCTCCCTGCTGCTTATCGGCGCGGCGGCCGGCATTACCGGCATTGTGCTGACGTTGCTGCTGCACACGGTACAGCATTTGGCGTTTGGGTATCCACTGAATATGGAGTTGTCGTACCGCGTGATGGTGGAGGAGAGCTCGCCGCTGCGGCGCTTGACGGTGCTGCTGTTGTGCGGCGGCTTGGTGGGGGTAGGTTGGGTGATGCTGCACAGGCTGGCCTCGCCTTTGGTATCGATTAAAACGGCGGTGGTGAACGGGCAGAAAATGCCTTTAGCGGCCACGCTGATTCATGCGCTGCTGCAGATTGTTACCGTGGGCTTGGGCTCGCCGCTGGGGCGTGAAGTGGCGCCGCGTGAAATCAGTGCGGCGTTGGCGGAGCGTTGGGCGGCATCGCGGGGTTTGGATGAGGAAGAGCGTAAAATCCTGCTGGCTTGCGCTTCGGGCGCAGGTTTGGCGGCGGTGTACAACGTGCCGTTGGCGGCGGCGGTGTTTGCTTTGGAAACCTTGTTGTTGTCGTGGTCGCGCGAGCGGCTGTTGGCGGCACTGTTGGCTTGCGGCACGGCGGTGTTGGTGGTACGCGCGGCGTTGGGCGATGTGATTCAGTATCCGCTGCTGAATTTCCCTTTGCCGGATGAGTGGTTTAATGCGTGGGCACTGGCGGCTGCGCCTTTGTTGGCGCTGGGTGTGTGGGCATTTGAACGGAGTATGGACAGGCTACCTGAAATTCCGCGACGCCAACTGGCGATGGTGTGGGTGGCTTTGCTGTCATTTGCGCTGATCGGGCTAATGGCTTGGTATTTTCCAGAAATTATGGGCAACGGTAAGGCTGGTAATCAGTTGAGTTTTCAGGCTACTTTGGGCTGGCGGCAGGCTTTTGGCCTGCTGGCGGCGAAGTGGGCGGCGCTGTTGTTGGCCACGCTGGCCGGGGCTTACGGTGGGCGGATTACGCCTTCAATGATGTTGGGTGGGCTGATTGCATTTTTAGCGGCCTGCGTTTGGAATGTTTGGCTGCCTGGGGTAGACATAGGCGCTGCGGCATTTGTGGGGGCAACAGTATTTTTGGGTGTGGCACAGAAAATGCCGATTACTGCATTGGTGTTTATGCTGGAATTGTCGCGCCAGTCAACCGCGCTGTGGCTGCCGCTGTGTTTGTGTTTGATGCTGACTTTGCTGGTGTATCGGGCATTACCGATGAAGTAGGCAATTTGAGGGTGGGGCGGATTGAAAGGCTACCTGAAAATAAAACGGCGGTATTGTCATGCCGCTGCCGATTTCTTCCAGCTGCCATAAGCAGGCATAACAAAAGGCTACCTGAAGTTTCAGGTAGCCTTTGCTGTGCTGAATAAGCTTAGCGGATATTAGCCTGTTGATAGAGGCGGGCAATTTCCTGCTCGATCAGCAAGTTTTGCAAATCTTGCTGGATTTGCGGCTTGAGCTGGGCAAAGGGCGGCACGCGCACGGGGCGTTTGTTGGCCATATAGAAGACGGCGTAGATGCCGTTCTTGTCGGTGCCGGCCGCGGCGGACATGGATCCGTCGGAGTAGGTGGTGCCGGCGAGCCGTCCCGCGGCGTCCGAGAGAGTGATGAATCCCTGCGGCCCGTGCGTTGATACGGAGATCTGGCACAGGTAGAGCGGCTTACCATAGTAGGAATTGAATTCCCTAGTCAGCGGGAACATCGCGTCCTCGTACCATTTCAGGAATTTATCCGCTTCCCAGTCGGCGTTGCCGTATTTCGGCGCAGCGAGGCAGTCGACGAAAATCTTTTCATATTTCTTGGCATTTTCCGTCGCTTCGCGGTAATCCGGCGAGAATACCCCCGTTTCATACGCGGTTTTGAAGCCGAAGTTATTCAGCATGGCGTCGACCATTTCATCCAGCGTGTACTTTTTGTCTTCAAAGACATTTTTGTTCAGGGAAGCCAGTTCGTTGATGAAGGTGACGGTACCACAGGATTCGAAGTTAATGGTGGCATTGTAACGACCGCCCATCATACCGAGATCAGCGCCTTTTGTGAAGCAGTCGGGCTTTAAGAGAGAGGCGACCGCCGGCATATTATGCTTGCGCCAGATGTCCATTTGCAGGTTGTTGACCTTGTTGACGACCTCGATGATTTTGCGGAGATAGGTCTCCCACTGATCGGTGACGGCCTTCATGGTGTCGAGCTTCTTGTTGTGCTCCGGCAGGATCTGCCGCTTCATGCGATGGTCGTAACCGTTGGTCAGCACGAGCTCAAGCACCTTCGGCAGTCCGACGAAGTGAACGCCAGTACCCGACGTCGGCCCCGCGCCGCCCGGGATCCAGTGTGTTTGGCCGTTGTAGTGAAGGGGCAAGAAGCAGCTCGGGGCTGATTCGAGGCAGCCGCCCAGGCACCAGGCCCGCGCGTCCTCCATGTTCATTCCTTCCGGCCCGTAATTGAGCATCATGAAGTTGATGCCGTCCTGGTTGTTCATCCACGCCGGATACCCCATTCCTAATTTAGTACAGGACGCTGCCTTTAGCAGGAAGTCCTCCGGCAGCTTTTCGTCGTAGAGAACCGACAGGGTGGGCTGCGTTGTGCGGGCGCGCATACCGGCTTCGACGATCAGGTATTCGAGCGGGGTCACCGCGCTCAGACCGTCTTTGGTCAGACCGCCCAGCGAAAGATTGTTGAACGTATTGCCGGAGAGCACGCCGCCCGTTACGCCTGCCGAGGCGAAGCATTCGATGCAGGTGATCTTCAGCCGGTAGTATTCTAAAAGCTCGATGACATCTTCCTCGGTGACGATCCCGTCGTCGATATCCTTTTCGTAGAAAGGCTGCAGTCCCTGTCCGAGGCGGCCGATGGACTGTCCGGACTGCGGGTCTTCGTTAACGACGCCGTAATGGCAGCAAAGCGTAAGCTGCAGGGCCTGACGGAAGGTTTCCGGCCGCTTGTGGGCGATGTGCGCCATTACCGCATGGATCTCTTCGTAATTTTTCTTCAGCTCCGGATCTTTTTCCACCGAAGCTAAGTATTGGGCTCTATCGGCATAGTTCTGGCACCATTGGCTCATCCCCTGCGCCATGATCTTCATGGCGACGTAGTAGTAGCCGCGCCCCATACCGAGGAGGCCGTCGTCGCCCGCTTCGCCCATGGTTTCTGCGATCTTCTTGTCACATTCGGCGATGATGCCGTCCCAGCCGTATTCGAGCGGCAGATAGTAGTTCATGACCTCGCGCCCCTGCGGGATGGCGAAGGAATCGAACATGCAGAGAACGGAATCCATAATGCGCTTATGGAGATCGTATTCCGGCGTCATCTTCGCATACCGGGTGCTTAATTCTTCGACGGAGATGCCGTCCCAGGGCTTCGAAGCTTTGATCAATACGGGGATATCTTCCTTGCGCATGCCGAATTTCTTGGCGATGGAGATGATGTTGCCGGTAAGTCCGGCGCTTTGCAGCACGGCTTCGGCGTCTTGCAGGTCGGCTTCGCTGCTGACTGCGGCGGGCAGCATCAGCGCATGCACCGGGCGGCCGGTGCGGGCGACGAGATGGGCGCAGACGGCGCTATCGACGCCGCCGCTGACGCCGAGGGTGTAGCCGTCCAGGTGGTAGAGGTCGCGGCGCTGGTCTTCAAGCCAGGCGACGAGGTAGTCAATGTAGGCGGTGAGGTTCATGGGGTTTTCCGGAGTCGTGTTTGTAAATGGTTTTCGGGTTGGGGTTTTGCCGCTGCGCGGCTTGTTTGCTGCCCCCACCCCGGGATACCCATAAAAAGGC
>ERZ772764.1779-NODE-1779-length-13271-cov-7.951725_pt1 | contig 13271 bp, 10 predicted proteins | sample MGYA00512163_ERZ772764 | MGnify/ENA primary metagenome ERZ772764 (study PRJEB29015, sample SAMEA2737903) | human oral metagenome | biome: human oral; feature: human-associated habitat; material: dental | place: China | collected 2094 ... | reverse complement strand
CCGAGGAGGCGCCCGGCGTGCCGGCCGCCGCCGGGATCGCCCAGACCGGGCCGCCCGCGCGCGACGACGGCCTCGCCAAGTCCGGCCTCGGGAGGGGGCCGCGGCGGGCGACCCATACGCACAGACAGGCGAGAGCGCGGGGGCGCTCGGCACGGCCTTGCCGGAAGACGAGCTCGCCTCCCCGGCGGAGCGACCCGGCATGGGCGAGCGCGAGCTCGAGGCGGTGGCCGACGTGTCTGCCCACCTGGCCGAGCGCAGGCGGCAGAACAAGGCGGGGACGTGCCCGGAGACGGGCAGGCTGCCGCCCGAGGCGCCCAAGACCTTTGCCAACTTCGACTTCGACAGACTCCGGGGCGCCGACCGCGCCGCGACCGGGCGGCCACCCGCCATGGCCAACCTCTGTGCGCGGCGCAGCCTTGCGTCCGTCGGACCCGAGGGCGTGGGCAAGACCCATCTCGCCCGGGCCTACGCGCGCGGGTGCTGCGAGCGGGGCATGCAATCGTATCATGTCAAAGCCCGCGAGCTGCGCGACAAGCTGGCGAGCCCCGCCGGGTCCGGAGGCGGGGGCTGCGCAGCGGGCACGCTCGCGAGGGCGAACTGCCTTGCGGTCGACGAGATCGGGCGCTGCGTGTCCGGCAGGGAGAGCGCCGGGCCGTCCCTCCGCGTCGTCGACCGCCGATGCGAGCGCGAGGGCCCGAACACGACGACTCCCGCAAGCAACTTTGGGGCCGACAGGTGGGGCGAGTTCCTTGCGGGGGGCCCGACGCTTCTGTGCACTCTCGACCGCATCTTCGACGACGCGACGGTGCTCGTGGCGAGGGGACCAAGCTTCCGCGGTGCGGGCCTGAGGACCTATGCGGCGGGGACGGCGCCCGTGGCGGCCAAGACCCAGCCGGGCATCCCGCAGGCTAGGCAAGGAGGGCAAGGACAGGGAAATTGACGATTCCGGCGTACTGGCGATTCTGATTTGACTGGGATTGGCGATTCTCACCTGACTCTACGGAGGGCTAAAATAATCTGGCTTTAACAGGGATGCTCGCCGAGCCCGTCCCCGTCCCGGGCGGGCGCGGCATCATCACGCGCGGGGGCCCCGTCGTCGACACCGCCCTCGCCGGGTCCCCCTCCCCGGCGAGGAGCCGGGGGCGCTCGCGCGACCCGGGGGCCCACCAGGCGAAGAGGGGCGACGACTGGCACCTCGGGCACGAGGCGCACGCGGGCGTCGACGCGGGGACGGGCCTCGCGCGCACGGTGGAGGTCACCGCCGCGAACGTGTCGGACGTGGCCGTGGCGCCGTCGCCGCTGCGCCCCGACGACGATTCCTGCCACGCCGGCGCGGGCCACGCGGGCGCGCAGGGGCGCCGGCAGGCCCCCGGCCACCCGGACCCCTCGGAGGCCCTCTGGAGGATCGCGAGGCGCCGCCCGGGGGTCCCGGGGCGCGACCACCCGGAGGTCTCGTGGGAGCGCAGGACAGGGAGCTCCCTCTCCCGGGTGCGCCCGAGGGCCGGGCAACCGTTCCACGTCATCAAGGACCTCTTCGGGCCCGGGAGGACGAGGTACCGAGGGCCCGGGAGGAACCGCAACCAGCCCTGCGTCGCCTTCGCGCTCGCGGACCTCGCCCTGCTCGCGCAGGCGGGAAGGACCCTGGCCCCTGCCTGCGCGTAGGGAGCCCGGGGCCCCGGAGGGGGCGCGAGCCCACCGCAGGCCGGCGTGCGGCCCGGCCCGAGGCGCCGACGCGCCGCCCGCAGGTCCCCCGGTGGATGAAATCAACCCATCGGCCTATATAATCAGTGCTTCCCTAACGGCGGTGCCGTTTTGCTGTGTCCGGGTGGGTACATGGTACCGCTCGGTCCGCTCACTATGCCCTGCACATGGAGTAAATGTTCAGTTTTGTTTATGCTCTCGTGTGGACGGGTACATACAGCTATGCTTCTGACAGCACAGGTGGGAGATTGGATGATATGAAGGTCGTTATTCTGGCGGGGGGCTTCGGCTCGCGCATCAGCGAGGAGAGTCACCTGCGCCCCAAGCCCATGATCGAAATCGGTAGGTACCCCATCCTGTGGCACATCATGAAGGGCTACTCCCACTTCGGCTTCAACGACTTCGTGATCTGCGCGGGGTACAGGCAGGACGTGATCAAGGAGTACTTCGAGGACTACTTCCTGCACCGAAGCGACGTGACCTTTGACTTCACCAACGGTCAGCGCGACATGGTGGTCCACAACACCTCGGTGGAGCCTTGGCGTGTCACCGTCGCCGACACCGGCTACGCTACCATGACGGCGGGCCGGATCAATCGCATACGGCCCTATGTTGACGATGAGCCGTTCATGCTCACGTACGGCGACGGCGTCTCTGACGTCGACCCCAACGACATCCTCGCCTTCCACAGGGCATCGGGTGCTATCGTCACGCTCACCGCTGTCAAGGCCTCCCAACGCTTCGGCGTGCTCGACATCGATGATGGGGGCTGCGTGGGGGACTTCCGCGAGAAGAGCGACAGCGATGACGCATACATCAACGGCGGCTTCATGGTCTGTGAGCCGGGGGTGTTCGATGTCATCAACCAGCGAGAGGACCCGGACGGGGACGACTTCTCTGGCGTGACCCTCGAGGCGTTGGCACGATCCGGCAAGCTCTCGGCATATCGCTACGACGGCTTCTGGAGCTGCATGGACACCCAGCGTGACATGCAGCAGCTGATAGCGCTCTGGAACGCGGGGAACGCCCCCTGGAAGGTGTGGTGACATGCCGCCTAAGCTCGTTGGCACGGGTCTGCGCGATCGGCTGTCCTCCTTCTTCGGGGGAAGAGGCGTGCTTGTCACCGGCTCGACCGGTTTCAAGGGTTCTTGGCTCTGCCGCACCCTGCTGCACCTGGGTGCCAAGGTGTCAGGCTATGCGCTTGAACCCCCCACGAACCCGAGTCTGTTTGACTTGGTAGGCCTGGGCAACCAGATGGACCAGACGGTGGCGGACGTGAGGGACCTCGACGCCCTCAGGCGCTGCTTCGAGCGCACCTGTCCTCACGCCGTGCTTCACCTCGCTGCCCAGCCCTTGGTCATCGACTCCTACCAGAGGCCCCGCCACACCTATGAGACCAACGTCATGGGGACGGTCAACGTGCTCGAGTGCGTGCGCTCGTGCGAGAGCGTCAGGACCTTCCTCAACGTGACCACAGACAAGGTGTACGAGAACCTCGAGCGTCCGGGCTACGGCTACAAGGAGGATGACAAGCTCGACGGCTTCGACCCGTACTCCAACTCCAAGAGCTGCTCGGAGCTCGTGACGCACTCCTACGCGAGAAGCTTCTTCGCCCCAGGCGCCCTCGGAGCCGCAGCTGGCCGCTGCGCCATCTCGACGGCTCGGGCGGGCAACGTCATCGGCGGCGGTGACTTCGCAGACAACAGGATCGTTCCCGACTGCGTGCGCGCCGCTCGGTCGGGAACTGTCATGACCATACGCAACCCCAGCTCGGTGCGGCCCTACCAGCACGTCCTCGAGCCCCTGCTGCTGTACCTGACCCTCGTCATGAGGCAGGATGAGGATGCGAGTCTCGCGGGGTGGTACAACGTCGGCCCAGATGACGCCGACTGCGTGACGACGGGCCAGATCGTGGGGATGTTCGCCGATGCGTGGGGCGATGGCTTCTCCTTCGAGGAGCGTCGCGTGGACGGGCCCCACGAGGCAGGCCTCCTGAGGCTCGACAACTCGAAGGCAAAGGACAAGCTTGGCTGGCAGCCCGTCTGGGACGTGCGCGAGGCCGTGAGGAGGACAGTCGAGTGGTCCCGCGCCTGGGTCGTCGGGGGTACCGCCGCCGCGTCTGATACCATGGACAAGCAGATCGATGACTACCTAGAGGAGCTGATATAGTGGCGTTTGAGGGCAAGAGCGAGGCAGAGGCGAGGGAGGAGATCCTCTCCCTCGTGAGCGAGTACTGTGACAGCTACCACAACCAGGGCAAGCCCTTCGCCCCGGGGGACCGGATCAGCTACGCGTCGCGCGTCTACGATCACAGTGAGATGGTCAACCTCGTTGACGCGTCTCTTGACTTCTGGCTTACGGCAGGACCGTGGACCGCCAAGTTCGAGCGTGCCTTCGCGCGCTACCTTGGCGTGCGCTTTGCCAGCGTGGTCAACTCGGGGTCCTCTGCGAACCTCCTCGCGTTCGCGACCCTGACGGCACCCGAGCTCGGCGAGCGGGCCATCCGCCGTGGCGATGAGGTCATCACCGTTGCCGCAGGCTTTCCCACCACCATCACGCCCATCATCCAGTTTGGTGCCGTGCCGGTCTTCATTGATGTCACCGTTCCCCAGTACAACGTAGACGTCACGCGTCTTGAGGCTGCCCTCAACCCCGGCAGGACCAAGGCCGTCATGATGGCGCACACCTTGGGCAATCCCTTCGACCTCGCCGCCGTCAAGGCCTTCTGCGACGAGCATGGGCTCTGGCTCGTCGAGGACAATTGCGACGCCCTCGGCTCGCGCTACACGATGGACGGCACGCCCCGTCTCACGGGGACCATCGGCGACATCGGCACCTCGTCCTTCTACCCCCCGCATCACATGACGATGGGGGAGGGTGGGGCCACCTATACCGACAACCCCAAGCTCAACGTTATCATGCGTTCCATACGCGACTGGGGTCGCGACTGCCGCTGTGCCTCGGGCCAGGACAACCTCTGCGGACACCGTTTTGACGGGCAGCACGGTGAGCTTCCCAAAGGCTATGACCACAAGTACGTCTACTCGCACTTTGGCTACAACCTCAAGGCGACGGACCTGCAGGCGGCCGTCGGCTGCGCCCAGCTTGAGAAGTTTCCCTCCTTCGTGGAGAGGCGCAGGCACAACTGGGCGTATCTGCGAGAGGCGCTTGAGCCCGTCTCTGACAGGCTCATCCTTCCCGAACCCGCCTTGCACTCGGAGCCGAGCTGGTTTGGCTTCCTCATGACCTGTCGTGAGGGGACGGAGCGCAAGAGGGTCGTGCCCGCCGTCGAGGCGGCCGGCGTGCAGACGAGGATGCTCTTCGCGGGCAACATCGTCCGTCACCCCTGCTTTGACAGCATCCGTGGCAGCGACGCCTACCGCGTGGTGGGGGACCTCGACGTCACCGATCGCATCATGCGCGACACCTTCTGGGTGGGCGTCTACCCGGGCATGACCGACGAGAAGCTCGACTACATGGCCACGGCCATCGCAGGCGCCGTGAGGGGGGCCTGAGCCATGCGCGTAGCGGACTACATGGCGCAGTTTATCGTGGGCTATGGCATCACGGACCTGTTCTCGGTGGTCGGTGGCGGTGCCATGCACCTCAACGATGCCTTTGGTCACCACGGAGGCCTGCATGTGACCTACAACCACCATGAGCAGGCCTGTGCCATGGCAGCCGAGAGCTACGCCCGACTGACGGGGCGCATCGCGGCAGTCTGCGTCACCACGGGTCCTGGTGGCACCAACGCGATCACCGGCGTGCTCGGGGGATGGCTCGACTCCATCCCCATGCTCGTGATCTCGGGTCAGGTGAAGTTCACGACGACAGTCGCGTCCTGCCCCGAGCTTGGGCTTCGACAGCTTGGGGACCAGGAGTGGCATATCGTCGACACGGTGAGGGACATGACCAAGTATGCCGTGATGGTCACCGATCCCCTCAGGGTCTCCTACCACCTCGAGAAGGCCCTCTACGCCGCGACGCACGGGCGCCCGGGCCCCTGTTGGGTGGACGTCCCTCTTAACGTACAGGCCGCAGAGATCGACCCCAGTGACCTCGTGCACTTCGATGCCGAGCATGACACGCCCGAGGAGGGTGGGGATGGCATCCGCGCGCTGAGAGAACAGGAGGTGGTCGAGCCGGTGTGCGATGAGGTCATGGACGAGTTTGTGGCATTGGTCCGCGCATCGAGGCGCCCCGTCGTCATCGCGGGAGACATCGTGCGGACGCTCGGTTGCTACGGGCAGTTCAGGGCCGCCATAGAGAAGCTCGACATTCCCGTGTGCACGGCATGGAACGCGCATGACCTCATCCCCGATGATCACCCGCTCTGCGCCGGTCGACAGGGTACTGCAGGCACGCGCGGAGGCAACTTCGTCGTGCAGGGCGCCGACCTCGTCATCTCCCTCGCCTCTCGTCTCAGCATCAGACAGGTGAGCTACAATTGGGAGAACTTCGCCAAGGATGCCAAGCTCGTCTACATAGATGTCGATGCGGCGGAGCTCGCAAAACCTACGCTCTCGGTGGACCTCCCCATACATGCGGACATCCGTGACTTCCTGTGGAGGCTCAACGCGCGGCCCGAGCACTTTGTGGGGGCCCATCCTCGTTGGAACCAGTGGTGCCGCGACATCAACGCGAAATATCCCGTCTGTCTTCCCGAGTACCGGGAGGTCAAACGTCCCATAAACATGTACGTGTTCTTCGACGAGGTCTCAAGGAGGCTGCCTGAGGGCTCGAAGATCGTGTGTGGCAACGGCGCCCCCTGCATGGCAGGCTTCCAGACCCTGCACATCAAGGAGGGTACGCGTCTCTATCACAACTCTGGCGTCGCAGCCATGGGCTGGGGCCTGCCTGCCGCCGTGGGCGCGGCAGTGGCGCTCAAGGGCGAGCGGGTCATCTGCCTGACGGGCGATGGGTCCATCATGATGAACCTCCAAGAGCTCGAGACGCTTGCCCACAACGGGCTCAACATCAAGCTCTTCCTGATCAACAACAGCGGCTACCAGTCCATCCGCATCACGCAGTCAAACCTCTTCGAGGCGCGCTTCGTGGGCATCGACCCTGCGTCAGGGGTGGGGCTTCCCAGCTGGCAGAAGGTCTCTGCTGCGTTTGGCCTAGGTTTTGCACGCTTGGACAGCATAGACGACCTGGGTGCGGGCATCGACGCGTTCCTCGCTACCCCAGAAGCGGGCATCTGTGAGGTCGTCTGCGGTACGGAGCAGTTCTGGGCCCCCAAGCTTGGCGCGCGGCAGCTTCCCGACGGCAGCATGGTCTCTCCCTCGCTCGAGGACATGTCTCCGTTCCTTTCCGCAGAGGAGCTTGCCGCCAGTCGCTTCGTGGACGAGGCGGGAGCCGATGGGACAGACCTGTGACACAAGAGATGGTGCGGTGGGCCTGAGGACGTCCGCAGCGCCACAAGAGAAAGGAGACGTCAGCATGAACAGCCCACTTCGCGAGGAGATTCTCAAGGAACTTAGCTATCTGCGCGACCACTGCGGCTGCGTGGCCATCAAGGCGGAGTTCGAGGCCGAGGGTTCGCGCACCGAGGAGCTCGTCATGCTCGCAGATATCGTCCGAAGGGCGAACGTAGCCCTGACGCTCAAGATAGGCGGCTGCGAGGCTGCCCGTGACCTTGATCAAGCGCGTATGTTCGACGCCGAGAACATCATGGCACCCATGGTCGAGAGTCCCTACGCTATGAGGAAGTTCCGCCTCACCGCAGGCAAGGTCTTCGAGTGCGATGTCGAGCGCGTCAACTGGATCATCAATGCCGAGACGAAAACCTGTCACCAGAACCTCGACGAGATACTCGACGAGGGAGCTGGCTTCCTCAACACCGTGTGCATCGGACGCTCGGATCTCTCGGGCTCGCTTGGGCTCTCCAAGGAGATCAACGGCCAGCAGATGTTCGATGCCGTCAAGGACATCGCTGTCCGCTCTCGTGAGGCGGGGCTTGCCGTGACCTTTGGTGGTAAGGTCATGCCAGAGTCCGTGGACTTCGTCATCGGCATGAGTCCCTATGTGGACGCCTACGAGACCCGTAAGGTCACCTTCAAGTCGCGCGCTGAGCGTGACTCCATCCTCGAGAGCATTGAGCATGCCTTGCGCTTCGAGATGCTATACCTGCAGCTCAAGAAGGCATATTATCGTAATATGGAGTTAGAGGACGACGATCGACTCCTGCGCTTCACGAGGTCGCTTAACTCGTGAGCAGGATCGTTATCACAGGTGCCACGGGCATGATAGGCTCCTCCCTGGTGAGGGTGTCTCTTGCGAAGGGCCATGATGTCGTGGCCCTGTGCAGGGCGAGCTCTCCTAGAGTCTCGAACCTTCCGCGGGACGGGCGACTTGCCATCGTCGACTGCGACGTGAGTGTCCTCGATAGCCTCGATATCAAGCCCATAGGCAAGGCAGACTATCTCTTTCATCTCGCATGGACGGGGACGGCCGCAAAGACGCGCAACGATGCGTTTGCGCAGGAGCGAAACATCCGCTATTCGCTGGACGCCGTGGGCCTTGCGGGGCGTCTGGGCTGCACATCCTTCGTGGGCGCCGGCTCTCAGGCGGAGTATGGCAGGGCTCACTGTGACCTGACGCCCTCGACGCCCACCAATCCCGAGAACGGCTATGGGGCGGCAAAGCTTGCGGCAGGGCAGCTCACGCGCATCGCTTGCGCCCAGTTGGGCATCAGGCATGAGTGGGCTCGGATCCTCTCGGTGTATGGGCCACGTGACGTTGCGCACTCCCTCGTGATGTCCGTCATCGCTGATGCCTGCGCCGGTCACCCTCCCGCCTGCACCGCAGGTGAGCAGCTTTGGGACTACCTGTACTGCGACGACTGTGCAGAAGCGCTCTTGGCTATGGCCGAGCGTGGGGTGGATGGTGCCGTCTACCCCATAGGCAGCGGTAGCCCGCGCAGGCTGGCAGACTACATCCGCAGCATCTGCGCCTGCTGTGCGACGGGGGTCCACCCGAGGCTGGGTGCGCTTCCCTACCCACCAGGACAGGTCATGCACCTATGCGCGGACATCACGACTCTCACGAGAGACACGGGCTTTCAACCCCACGTGACCTTTGAGGAGGGGGTTGCCCGCACCATTGCGTGGCACAGGAGGCAGCATGGCTGACATCGACGAGCTTCGGGCTGATACCAGCAAACCGGCGGCGAGCGCCGATGGAGCGGTTCGCCACAGGAAAATCTCGGTGGTGGTGCCCTGCTACAACGAGGCCGAGAATGTCATACCCATGCACGATGCGATCACAGAGCAGTTCGCGAAGGCGCTGCCCGGCTACGATTACGACATCATCTTCATCGACAACTGCTCCACGGACGGCACTCGTGACAAGCTGCGCCTCCTGTGCGCTCAGGACGAGCGTACCCGCGTGATCCTCAACTCCCGCAACTTCGGGCAGTTCAACTCCCCGTTCTATGGCATGTGCCAGGCGGATGGCGATGCGGTCATCACCATCTGCTGCGATTTCCAGGACCCTGTCGACCTCATTCCCAAGTTCGTTCACGCCTGGGAGGAGGGGCATACGGTCGTCTCTGCCATCAAGACGAACTCGGACGAGGGCAAGGTACTACGCCTGCTTAGGACCTGCTACTACAAGCTCATCCGCAAGATGAGTGACGTGAGTCAGATCGAGCACTTCACCGGGACGGGACTCTATGACCAACGCTTCATACAAGTCCTCAAGGACCTCGATGACCCCCAGCCCTTCCTGCGCGGCATCGTCGCAGAGCTTGGGCCTGCCAACCGCAAGGACATACCGTATCGCCAGGCGCTCAGGCGGGCTGGCAAGACGCACAACAGCTTCACGACCCTCTATGACGCCGCCATGCTCTCCTTCACGAGCTATACCAAGGTGCCCCTGAGGTTGGCGACGATAGGCGGTTTTGTCGTCTCGGCCATCACCCTTCTGCTTGCGGTGGTGTTTCTCGTCTTGAAGCTCCTGAACTGGAACCAGTACGCAGCGGGTATGGCACCCTTGGTCATCTTGGTCCTTTTGATTGGGTCCACGCAGACCTTCTTCATAGGACTTCTGGGGGAGTATGTCCTCACGATCAACTCGCGCACCATGAAGCGACCGCTCGTCGTTGAGGAGGAGCGCCTTAACTGGCCCGCTGACAGACCAAGGAAGGGGGAAGGGCCATGCGAGTAGCCTGTTTTGGTGAGGTCCTGCTTCGCCTCTCGGCGCCGGGTCACGAGCGTCTGCTTCAGTCGGGTGCCCTTGACGCGAGCTTTGGCGGGGCAGAGGCCAACGTGGCCGTGTCATGTGCGAACTTTGGGATGGACACGCGTCTCGTGACGAGGCTCCCCTTTGGTGACGTGGGGGATGCCTGCGTTCGCTTCCTGCGCTCCTTTGGAGTCGACGTGAGCCATGTCACGCGCGGAGAGGGGCGGATGGGTGTCTACTACCTCGAGAGGGGAGCGGCGCAGCGACCGTCGAAGGTGATCTATGACCGGGCCGAGTCCGCCTTCTCCCACGCGAGCGCGGAAGAGCTTGACTGGGACCGCATTCTGGATGGGGTCGGTTGGTTCCACTGGACGGGGATCACCCCTGCGCTCAGCGAGTCCAGCGCCGCGCTGACCCTTAGGGCCTGCAGGCTTGCGAGGGAGCGGGGCATCGTCGTGAGCTGCGACCTCAACTACCGACGTAAGCTTTGGTCGAAGGAGCGGGCCCACCAGGTGATGGGGCAGCTCATGGAGTATGTGGACGTGTGTTTTGCAAACGAGGAGGATGCCGCATGTGTCTTGGGCATTCAGGCGAGTGGTGCGGACGTCGAGCGCGGCATCGTTGACGCAGGGCGTTATCTGCCCGTGGCCGAGCGGATATCAGACCAGTTCGGTTGTGGCCATGTGGCGGTGACGCTCAGGGAAAGCCACAGTGCGTCGCGTAACGGTTGGAGCGGTCTTCTGTATGATGCGGCCACACGCTCGATGGCCGTGTCACGCACGTACCAGCTTGAGATCGTCGATCGCGTGGGTGGCGGTGACGCCTTTGCCGCAGGCATCATCTTTGGTCTTGCCAATGGCCTTGGAGAACAGGGGAGCGTCGAGTTCGCGGCTGCGGCGAGCTGTCTCAAGCACAGCATTGAGGGTGACGTCAACCGCGTGAGCTCGGGCGAGGTCATGGCCCTCGTTGGGGGCGACGGTAGTGGGAGAGTGCAGAGATAGCCCTCCCTCAGCCCCTTGCCGGCGGCTTTGGTAGCTGGCTTTCCTCGGCACTCTCACGTGCCCGTGAGAGCTCGCGCGCATAGGGCACAAGAAACGAGATTACGAGCAAAACCATCGTGGTGAGGTAGGACCATGCGGCACCCGTGATGCCAAAGAGCTCCGTCGCGACGGGGCAGAGCAGCGCGGCGAGCGCGGCGGCGATGACGTTGCCCACGATCAGGCTGTTCTGCCTTCGCATGATCGCCATGACGGACGTGAGGAGCATCGCGACGGCAAGAAAGCCCCCGCCTGTCACCAACACGACAAGCTCGATCACATAAGGTGAGAGGTCGGCGGCATAGAGTGCGCTCAGGATGGGAATGCCGAGGATGGCGGCCGCGACGTCGCAGGCTATCGTGATGGCGACGATCAAGGCGATGATGCGCCTGACGGTGGAGCTGAAGTCCCTCACGTCATGTCGTGCCCAACTCAGGCCGAGGGGAGTGAGGTTGGGGTTGTATATGAAGCTCGACAGCATGCTCACGACGAAGGTCGGCATGGCGAGGTAGCCATAGTAGGCCTGATGCAGGTCGTCCAGCCTCGCGTCGATCGCGTACTTGGGAGCGTTGGTGAGGTAGTACTGGAGGGAGGTGACGAGCGCGAGCGCGAAGCAGGCGAGGAGCAGCCTGCCCACCTTTCCAGGCAAGAACCCCTGTCCTGGCTGGGGCAGCTTGTGGCGGAGCCGTGCCCAGATGCACTCGCAGACGGCGAAGAGGGTCGTGTAGGCCGTGGCTAAGGCTAGGGTGGGGAGCTGGTCACGCAGGATGATAATGGCCGCGACATAGAGGGCGACCGTGGTCAGAAGGCGCGCCGTCAGGACCTTGCCCGCCACGTCGAGCCTGCCCTCGCGCTGATACTCCCCGTGGTACACGTCCTCGACGCAGTCTACGAGCTTGAACAGCAGCATGAGGAAGACTACCGCCGTCTTGTCGGGTGGGTAGCCGACACTTACGGCGTTGAGGGCGAGCAGTGCTGTGCCTAAGGCAAGCATGAGGAGGCTCGTCGCGATGCGCGAGACGCCATACTCCGCAAAGGAGTACTCTCCCGTAGTGTCTGAGGCCTGGTACGCCCGCTCCCCCCATTTCCCTATGGTGAGAAAGAGGTTGGCGTGTGCGTAGGCCAGCGTGAAGACGCCCGCTGCCGTCGCGTCGCAGACATGGCTTATCACGATGACCACGATGACGCTCTGAAATGCCATGAGCAGGCCACTCACGGTGTTCCAGAGGTAGGCGGACCTCATGACGTCCTCTTGTATGGGTTTGTCGAACTTCACCGAAACCTCTCGTCTGGTAGCTTCTGTCATTGGACACCAAGAGGCCTAGCGCTTGAGCAGGTAGGTCTCGGACGAGACGTAGCCCTCATTAGCGCCCATGTAGCCCTTGATGTACGTCCAGTTGGCGTAGCCGAGCCTCCCTGCCACTTCCCTCGCCCTTTCCTCACCCGTCCGGTCGCTAGGAGCGTCATACATGTCAACGTAGAGCACCACCTCGTCGGGGTTGCCCTTGGACGCGAGGTAGGCGGCGATGCCCGCCGAGGCGGGGTCCTTCTCCACGTGGACGTCCTCGAACTCCATGAGCTGCGGCACGTCTGCGGTGATGGAGAGATTTGCCCAGCTAAACCCTGTGTCTCCCCGATTGACCAGGTAGACGCAGGGGTCGGCGGCGTAGGGCGCCATGATCTCTCGCTGTTGGGCGTCCTTCTCCCCGAGGTAGGCCGGCGGCATCGCGACATCGAAGGCGAAGAGCGCCGCCACCATCGCCAGGGCCGCGAGGGCCGTCAGGCGGCCCCGCCCCCCTGGCGCGCTGCTGAGCAGCCAGGCGTCCAGCGACAGGGCGGCCCCCGCCGCGACCAGCGGGCAGGAGCTGTAGAGGTACCTCATCGAGAGAAAAGGTGCCACCAGGGAGACGAGGGCGAGGGTGAGCAGTCCCGGGGCGACGGACGCGACGGCGACCGACGGCGCGCCGCCCTCGGTCGCACCCTCGCCCTCGCGGTCGCCCCCGCCGTGCCCGAGGCGGATGCGAGCCCACGCCGAGAGCGCCCACGCCAGGATCGCGACGACCATGTCCCTCAGGGCATTCAGGCCAAACAGCAGAAGTCTCGAGGGCCACGCGGGGACGTTGAGCAGGGCGGTGAGCGCCCCCTCGCCCGACATCGCGATCGAGGGATTCCTTCCAGCGCGTAGGTTCGCGAGGGCGGCGGGCCACGCGAGCAGGAAGAGGCCCACGCCCGCCAGGGCGCAGGCGGCCAGGGCGCCCGCCTCGGCGAGGCGCCGGCGCCTGAGCAGGTGGGTGCCGGCCGCCAGGCAGGCGAGGAAGGCGTATATGGCGAAGTAGTACTGCGTCATGA
>ERZ772764.1768-NODE-1768-length-13310-cov-3.848435_pt1 | contig 13310 bp, 18 predicted proteins | sample MGYA00512163_ERZ772764 | MGnify/ENA primary metagenome ERZ772764 (study PRJEB29015, sample SAMEA2737903) | human oral metagenome | biome: human oral; feature: human-associated habitat; material: dental | place: China | collected 2094 ... | reverse complement strand
AGTGCAAAGATAGTAAATAATTAAGAATTAGCAACTATAATTGAAAGATATTTTTTGTTTTTGCATACCTTTGAAAAACAAGAAAGCTATCTAAAAATACTCTTTTTAAATAGCTTTCTTATAAATCTACAATACTATTTCCTTTTTAGCAGTGTTTCCTGGTCGGTCGGTAGCATTGATAATAATTTTTGTCCCTTCTTTTTCAGTATTAATGGAGGTAGTGCTATATGTCCATTTTCCTTTTGATAGGGTAGCAATACCTTCTTCTATAGTGGATTTGTTTTTAGCAATCTAGTATGTTGCCGTCTAAGATATGAATGAAAGATATGCAATAAAAAGTATAAAACGTTGCGAATAATGTAATGGACATTTTAATTGTTTTTTATTACTCTTAGGACTTTTTAGTGTAAACCTATTTTAGGGAAAGGTACTTCTCCATTTTCATAAACTTCATAATCACCTATCTTCTTATAAACTTACCTAAATTAAGTTTTTCAACTAATTTAGGAACGAACTCTTTTCTTTATTAATTTTATTCATTCACATAATATAGCTCTTTCTCCATTTCATAAATAATTATTTTAATAAAGTCAAGTTCTTCAAGTCCTAAATCATATTTTTCCCAAGGAGATAGAATGTCTTTATTTTTTTCAATATAGAACTTTATTAAATCTAATATGTATGGACGATTCTCAATTCTTTCATTATTATAATTTATAATTCGCTCTTGTTCCTCTTTGTTATTTATAACATTATACAATGAAAACAATTGCTTTTTAAAATTGTTTTCCCCAAAGAACACAATAGATTCCTCAAGAGAATAATTACTAGATATTAATATGATATTAAACATTGGAGAATATTCATCATATTTTTCTCCCCAATCCATCTTTTTTTCTTTAATTAAGCAAAAAGGCTTGGTATTTCTTTCTATTTTAATCATATTCTTTGTGCTTGTATTTTAAACCATCGACCAAATAAATTTTTACATTTGGAAACATATTTGAAAAATCTTGAATAACTCCTTGACAAGAAATACAATAGTCTAGGTATTTCCTTCTCTTTCAAAAATATATAAAGTTCCTTGAGAACTTAAGGCTCCTAATAGATTTTCATTACCTTGAAGCTCCATAATTCTCGATTCTGCACCTTCCTCTTTTTGAAAGCGCTAAACTCAATGTTCGAGCGAAAAATAAATTAATAAAAGTAAAAAGTAAATTGAAGTTTTAGAATGACTAGGGATATAAACCTTTTATTCCTCAATTCCTTCATTTTTTAAATACATCAATTGATTATACAGATTCTCTAAGGAAAACAATACTTCTTCCTCCAGTTCTGTATCCGAAAGAAGCAGGTTCTCTGTAGCTTGTAGGAAGATTTGCTGGGTATGAGGTGACATAAGCCAAGCAGTTATTTGCTCATTGAGCTCTGGGTGCTTGTCCTTAAAATAACTGTGCTTGAACGCTATTCCTACTGAGCGAAAGCTATGAGTGAGGAACTCCTCAAAGTAGTACAATGCCATTACCTTATCAGCCTGTTGAAGCCAACTATTTAAAAGGGGGGCTATAGGCAAGCCACTCAAGCCAAAACAAACCAGCCAGTCCTCTGCTGAATCACATAGGTCAGGATTCTCTCCCTCAAGTACCTCATTAAAAAAGGCTTTTGCAAAGCGCTCCATAAAAGCGCTCTCTGCAGGTTTCCAAATATCTTCACGTTCAAAATGACATTTAGAGAGTGAAAAACCTTCATCTATGTATAAAATTTCTCCTTGTGAGAGAAGTTCTAGCATACGTGGTAAGAAATACCGAAGCTCGATAATTGCCTTGTCTTCATTCTCAAACATAGCACTGATATAAGTATCTATCAAATCTCGAGAAAGCTCCCGCAAAGGGGTAGTTACCAATAACTTTATTTCCTCTTGAGTGATACAGTTCCCACAATCACAGACAGTTAAAAACGAAGTAATACTATAAGAAGCAAAAATAGTATAAGCTTCTTCTATATAAGGGGTAAGTTTTTCATATTTCATATTTTATTTATAAGTAACCCACATAAAAGTACTTCCTCCTTTGCGGTCATAATGAGCTCCTACACTTCCCCAATCAAAGGAATGTGCTTCGCCTATTTGGGAGGAAATCCATTGTTTGTAATATTTTTCTGTTTTCAGCTCGTAAGCCTCACTCCAATCCTCCCAAGAAGTTTGTCGTTCATTCATAGAAAATTCTATGGAGAATAAGTGCTCTTCTCTGAAGCAAAGTGCCACACTGAACATCTTTCTTTCAAAAGAACAATCATTGAAATACAACCAACAATACCCCGTTCCCACATCCCATATTTTATGAGTAGGAAACTGCGCCCGAAGGCTCGAAAAAGTAGTATCCTTCGTAATAATAACTTCTTTGACCAAGAAAAAATCACCATTTTCAACATTCAGAAAAGAGATTTCAGTATCCATAAAAGTAAATGGTTTTAGAACCGACAAACTCGGTTATATACTCGAATTTATACTCGCTTTGTATAAGTTGATATAGTTTGGACATAAAAAAATACGCTCTAAGGCGTATTTTTATTAGGCTTTTACCTTTGTAGCGGGAACTGGACTCGAACCAGTGACCTTCGGGTTATGAGTTTAAAACAATATTGTTTTAAATTTATAATTTTCTGATTCACAACACTACAAAAGTAAAAAAATACGCAAAAATATAGTGATTTGTATGCGTTATTAGTATTCGTTTTATCTATTTTTTAGGGTAAAAATTAACAGCTTTAGATTTATTTTTATGCGGTTTTTCTATCCACATTTTCGGTTGAATTAGTGCGTTTTTTTAATTCTTCAAGCTCTTGCTCTAAACGTTTTATTTTCTCGTCTTTAACATCAATTACTTCTTTAAAAATAGAGCCATACCCCAGTATTAACCAGATAGGTCTCACTTCAGGAATATTGTTCATTATCTCTTCTAATATACTCGCGGGAATAGGTTTATTACCAGCTATAAATGTAACTAATTCGACATAATCAATTTTTATCAATTTAGCCAAATCTTGATAGCTTATATTTTTTACCCTACAAAGTTCATCTAAACGAAGTCCAACCCTTTCTAATGATGTTGTATTATGTTTAGAACTTTCATAACGACTTAAATCATCAATGATCCAATTTTTAGCCTCTAAATGATACTTCCCTTGCAAAAAATCTTCAAATTCAGGATAAACTTTCTTTATCTTGTCAAATGTATCTACAGGAATTGGAATTTTTTGAATAGCTTGTGAAAAAGCAGACTCACTCTTATAACCAATTATTAAAGCAAACTCTTTCTGAGTTTTTACATTTCCTATACTCTTTAAATATGAAATGAATTTTTTAATATTTTTTTTATCCATAACAAAAAATATTTATTTGATATTCAGCAAAATACAAAATACAGATAAAGAAACTTTATTTAAAATTTGGAATATGAGATAAAGTTTATTTATCTTTGCACCTGTAAAACTACCAATGTAAGACTACAGCGGTAAAATTATAGATTTATATGAAATTGACCAAGAAAGTTATTTACTTTTTTTCTGAAAAAGGAAAAAAACAAACAAGAAGAATGCAACTTGCATTAGCTATTGGCGTTGGATATGATACCATAAATAGGTATATAGATAACGATAATGAAAAACTTGACACTACAAAATGTAGAAGTGCACTGATTGAAATTACAGGAGTACCTAATGAGAAACTGTTTGAAAAGTCTAACCTTTAATCCTCCACACTATGTTTAAACGAATCACTTATTATCATCTCGACAATTATTGTCATTTGTGCCGTGTAGAGATACGTACAATCTTATTTGGCATTGTTATCCGTCGCCAGTTTTGCGATGTGATATAACTATTAAAATGTTTTTCAATGGATGCTGAAACGGTATACAAGGTTGCTCAAGCGTTGGATAATACCCAGCGTGAACGCTTGCGCCAACTATTGAATACCAATGTAGAAAGCACTCCAATAACTAAACAGAAAAAGAAAAAACAACTATGGGACGAAAACGAACTAAGAGAGCGAATCATCGCCGATTTCCAAAGAAGAGCAAGAGAGTTCAAAAACAAAAACACCCTCCTCACCTCCTCTTCGAGGTAGCTCCGATAAGTGTTACTACCAAGGTAAAAACAACCTATAAGGTGTCGGCTGAAAAGCGGAAGATATACAATAATACTTACCGCCTCAAATGTAAAGGTTATAGAGTAGAACCGCACAAGCACACTATCTATGCCTATAATGATGAAGTAATGAAAATTACACAAGCCAAGAACTTAATGAAACTCGGCTTTGTAGTACAATTAGAAATACAATAACTATGGTATACGGATATATACGCGTAAGTTCTGATAAGCAAACAGTAGAAAACCAACGTTATGAGATAAATAATTTCTGCAAAAAGCAAAAAATAAAAATTGATGTATGGGTAGAAGAAACTATCTCTGGAATGACAAAGGTAGAAAACCGAAAATTGGGTAATCTACTAAAAAATATGGTCAAAAATGATATTATTATTTGTTCGGAATTGTCTCGATTAGGACGAAATCTACTGATGATTATGTCTATACTTAACGAATGTATGAACCGTGAAGTACAGGTTTGGACTATCAAAGATAATTACCGACTTGGTAATGATATTAGTAGTAAAGTACTTGCTTTTGCTTTTGGTCTATCAGCTGAAATAGAAAGACAACTTATATCTCAACGAACCAAAGAAGCATTGGCACGCAAAAAGGCTGAGGGGGTAGTATTAGGGCGTCCAAAAGGACACAAATCTGCTAAAACTAAACTCACAGGAAAAGAAGAACAAATAATAGAACTTTTAGAAAATAACATTAGTTATAGTGCTATTGGGAGATTAACTAAAGTTCATAGACTTACCGTAGCTTCTTTTGTAAAAAGACATAACCTAAAAAAAGAATAAAATACTTATGAAATCTGTAATCACCCCAGAAAAGGCAGCTTTTATTCGTGAGCATTACCTAAAACTATCAGGTAAAAGAATTGCAAAAACATTAGGTGTATCACCTTGTGCAGTTCAGAGATTTATGCGCAAAAATAACCTTAGAATATCAGCTGAATTATGTGCTTTTTTCAAAAGTGAGGGAAGTAAAAAACCTTTCAAAAAAGAAGAACTTACTTTTATTCACGAGCATATTCGCAATTATTCTTTAAAGTGGATAGCTAAGGAATTAAATAGAAGTTGTGTTACAATAAGAAAAGAAGCTCACCGCTTAGGGTATAGCGAACTACTGAAAGAAAAATCGCTAATTAGTAGATATCAAAAAGGGAAGATTCCTGAAAACAAAGGTATAAAAATGTCAGAAGAAACTTATGAGAAGGTAAAACACACTTTTTTTAAGAAAGGGCATTTACCTCATAATACCCTCACTGATTATACAGAAGTGATTCGCAAAGAAAAAGGTACTTCTTACATCTATATAAAGATACCAGGAATGAGAAAAGCAATACCTAAGCACCGTTATCTATGGGAGCAAGCACACGGAACAATACCTAAAGGGTATAATATCATTTTTAAAAATGGGAATACGCTTGATTGCTGTTTAGAAAATTTGGCGTGTGTAAGCGATGAAGAACTTATGCAAAACAATACCATTCACCGTTATCCTAATGAGTTAAAAACAGCTATTAAACAGATTTCTAAAATAAAAAAACAACTAACAAAATGAACTTAGACGACTTAAACGAAACCTTATTCAAACTTTTAGACGACATCAAAGAGGAGCGCGTTGATACTTCAAGAGCACAAGCGATGACTAATGTTGCTAATACCATTATCAATTCAGCTAAGATACAGCTTCAAGGAATTAAACAAATGCAAGACTCAGGCATAGTACCTTTAACAATGAAAGACTGTAGCCCAAAAATGTTAGGAAATCTATATGATCAAAAGAGTGCTTTTGCTAAAAAACTCGGGTACTCTAATGTAGCAGAAGCTATTGGAAAAATGGGAAAAGAGCAATTCAATAAACTTTTTGAAGAAAGAAACTGATTATGATTAAATCATCAGTCATAGATAAATTATACGAAGCCGACCTGTGTCAAGCCATTGGAAGGGTGTATACCGATGCTTCGTATAAGATACGTAACAACGGAACGGCGGAGGGGTGCTCGCCTTTCAAAAACGAACACACCCCCAGCTTCAAGGTTTCCAACGTAAAGAATATATGGAAAGACTTCGGTTCGGGCAAAGGTGGTACAAGCATTATCGACTTCATTCAAGCCTATAAGGGCGTTGATTTCCTCGAGGCGGTAAAACTCGCCTGCGAAACCCTCAACATTCCTATAGAATACGAGAAGGAAACCGACGAGCAGAAGGAAAAGCGCACCCAAAAGCAAAGCCTCACACAAATACTCAAGAAAACTGCCGAAATATACCGTCAGAATTTCGTGAGTTTGCCCCCTGAGAGCGAAGCCAAGAAGTATATGCTTAGCCGTAATTTTACGGACGAGATTTTAGATAACTTCGGTATTGGTTATGCCTTGGCAGGCTTGTATGAGGCTTTCAAAGAGCAGGCTATCGTGAGCGACGGCGAAGCATTAGGGCTGTTGCGCAAGAATAACCAAGGCAACTATTACGACTTCTTCAAGGGGCGTATTATCTTCCCTATTTGCGACAAGTATGGGCATTGCGTAGGCTTTGGAGGCAGAATACTTACTAACGATAAGAAGCAACCTAAGTATATCAATAGTGCTGAGTCTGATTTATTTGATAAATCGAACTTGCTGTACGGCTTCCACTTGGCGCGTAATACCATTGCCAATACGGGCGAGGTGTATTTGGTAGAAGGCTATACCGATGTAATGCGTATGCATCAGATAGGGTTTGCCAATACCGTTGCTACCTTGGGCACGGCTCTCACCCCACAGCATTTAGCACAGCTGAAGAAGCTTTGCCGCAAGGTGATTATCTTCCGCGATAGCGATAGTGCAGGGCGTACGGCTGCCGAGCGCGATTTACAGCTGATATTGCAAGCTGGTTTGTTTGCCGAATTAGTGGTATTCCCGTCGGAAGACAAAGAAGACCCTGACAGTATAGGGCAACGCCCCAATGCGGTAGAACTTATCAAATACTCGCGCAACGATGCTATATTGCACCTTATTGGCGAAGCCTACCGCGCAGCACTCGACCGCTATACTGCGCAGCACGGGCAGAGCAAAAAGTCTTTGGTATTACCCGAAGATAAAAAAAACCTCACCGAATTGGCTGGCAAACTCGTAGGCTGTATTCCTGATGACACTACCCGCGAGGCGTATACCGAGCAACTCAAAGAGTTATTTAAGATTAAGATAGCTTCAAAAAAGGAAGAAAAACCTAAACATAGTAACAACTCCCCACGCGTTCAAAGAGGCGAAGGGAGTGGTATAGATGGCTCACTCGATAACTATCTTTTCCCCGATGAAGTAGAAGATCCTTATCTATATAAGAATGAGATTATAGAATACGGACTATTTCAGCACCAAAACCGCATCTATACATCAGCGGTCAAAGAAGGAGCTGAGTATTTCAAAAGTATATCCAACTTCTCTATTGAAATCGTACAACATATGCAAGATGAGAAGTTCCCGATGAAACTCATACGCATCTGCAACATCTATGGAAGTGAAAAGATTTTTGATATACTTTCGGATAAAATCAACTCCCTACCCTCGTTTAAGAACGTGGTAACCTCATTTGGTAACTACTACTTTTCGGGTACACCCTCACAACACGAACGCCTCTTGCGTTACCTTTTCGACCGTATGGGTACAGGGCGTAAGATTAGCATACTCGGATGGCAAACGGAAGGCTTTTGGGCTTGGAACAATAAAATAGTAGTACCCCAGGGCGAAGATATAGTACTTGACAAAACGGGACTTTTCAATTACCAAAAGACTTGCTACTACATTCCTTCAGCCAATGCCAATTACGAAAATAACGCATTTATGTACGGAGCGCAAAAGAGGTTTAAGAGTACAGCTACTTCGTTAGCCCCTCCTGAATACTTTCGCCAAATGTATAAGGTACACCGCTCGCACGCTATTACGGCTATACTCTTTGGCATTGGTGCTTTCTACCAAGATATTATTGTAGCGGGTACAGGATTCTACCCTCTGCTCTTTCTCTATGGCCCTGCTTCTACCGGTAAAGACAATCTATGTGAGGCGGTACAATCGCTGATGGGTATTCCTCAAACCGCTATACAGCTTGAGGGAGGAGCCAGTACCATTAAGGCACAAATACGCGAGTTCTCTCAGTTTAGCAATGGTATATCGCAACTATCGGAGTACAAGCGCGGCAACCCGCAGATTGATGGGGTACTAAAAGGCTTGTGGGACAGACGAGGCTATAAGCGAGGCACGATAGAAAGCCCCGTAGCTACCGAAGAAGTACCTATCTTATCGGCTACTATCCTTACAGGTAACGATTGTCCCGATGCTGAAGCCCTTATCACTCGCCTACTATGGGAGGAGATGAAGCAACAAGAGTTTGACGACGAGGCTAAGATACAGTATAACCTGCTGAAAGATATGTGTAAGAAAGGTGTATCGGGTATGGCAGACTTTTTTATCCATAAGCGAGACTTATTTGCCGATAAGTTCTTGGAGACCTACCGAGAGGCTAAGAGAAATTTCACCAAAGGAGAAGTATTTAAGAATGTACCATCGCGTATTACCGATAACCTCTCAGTACTTCGGGCGGTATTCAGCATTTTTAAAAACTATTGGATATTCCCATTTACTGAAGAAGAGATGTTAGCGCACTTCGAGATAATGGTAGATAGCCAACGCAAGAAAATAGAAACCGACTCGGCTGCAAATCGTTTTTGGGATTGCATATTGGTATGTATGCGACTCACCCAGGGCGAAGCCTTACGAATGGGTATCAACCTGCGCGAGGAGGGTGGCTATCTAAGTTTCAACTTCAGTACAGTATATAGTATAGTGCAACGCCAATGGTTTATACAATATAGAGAGAACGCACCAAGCAAAACCGAATTACGGCGGCAGATAAAAGAAGCTGAGAGCTTTGTAGGAGAAGAAAAAGCCGTACGAATAAACCTAACCATTAACAGCCCTACCAGTGCCATAAAGGTCAATATAAACAAGCTGCCTATACGTGCAGAACTTATTGCTGAGATTGAAAATCAACGATTAAGAGGCGAGGTAAAAGACATACAAGACGAAGATAATAGTTTTTATTGATAGCTAAAAAACACGAAAATTGAAAAATGAACTATTTTTTTTATAAAAACACGATTTTTTCAGAAAATGGTACTTTTTTTTTTCCTACATTTCCTACAAACACTCAATATCCTAATAATGAGTATATTAACTAAAAAAATGCGTAGGAAAGTACGTAGGATTTGTAGGATTACGTAGGAACTCGTAGGAAAGTGTAGGAAAAGTTTTTCGGTTTTCCTACGTAAAAAAAGCACTTTCCTACACGATAAAAAATGCTAATATACTGAAAATCAAATATAGTGTTTGTAAAAATGCTCTTGTAGGAAATGTAGGAAAATAAAATGCCCCTTTTTTGAAAAAAATAACTTTTTTGAAGAAAAAATACTGAAAACAGCTTTTTTCGCTATAGATAAAATTTATAATTATGAAATATTATTTTAAAATACTGACCAATATAAAAGTAGCAGCCGCTTATCTACACAAGCGTAACAATGTAGTAATGGGCTTATACCGCGAAGGCAACTTAGTAGGCGGACTCCTACCTGTGGGCAGCCCGCTCTGTGTACAAGAGTTTATAAGTGCTATATCGGGTATTTTCCCCCTTTTGAAAAAAGATATACCCTTTTACCGATCCTTAAACCTTACCATTACTTACGCCAATAACGGCTGGGGCAAATTTTTAAAACAAACTTATATACCCATTAGCGATAATAATTATATAGCCAGTGCGCTGGTGTGTATAGAGCCTATCATCGTTTATCTCCCCAAGGTAGAGGCTTATGTAGCCGCCCTCTACTGGCATCAGCACTTAGTAGGTATCTGTCAATTTGCCAATTTGCCCATCAGCCAATTAGAAAAATTGCCCATTCGCAAGTTATTCCCTACCGACTTAAACAATTTAGATAGCTATCTAACCGATAACCCTACGGTAGACTATTTTATCGCCGATGAGCAATTCATAATTCAAAATTAATAATTCAAAATTCATAAAATGTTAAGTATCTCTCTACACCTGCCCATTTATCTTATTAAGTATATGCGTACGCTCTATGGCGAGCCTTACGCACCCAAAGCCTGCGACGAAATAGGTATCTATATTCTCAACGTACTGCAACGCAAAAGCAGCTTATCGGAATACCAGTACCGCCCCAAAAAAGAAATGTTGCAAACCTACCAGCTCACTATTTGCACAAGCAATTACGAGAAGCGTGGGGCGATAATTTTGCCACAACAGAACACACTAATAGTGAAGTTTGTGGACAGCCTTTTTCGCCGAGAGCTCTTTCGCACGGCAGTAATGAACCACTATTATTATAGTATACCTTATAAGTTTACCATCATCAACATATTAAGGTCCTACAATATTGAAGAAAACGATTTACCTTACGATACCATTCGCAAGGATTTCAACCGCAAAAAAGAAGAAATTGAAAAACGATTATTATTAAAATGAACACCCTACACCTCACCATCAAAAAGAAGTGGTTTGCTATGATACTCTCAGGCGTAAAGACAGAAGAGTACCGCGACATCAAGCCGTATTACAACCTTCGTCTTCTTGGAAAAGAGTACGACAGCGTTGTATTTCACAATGGCTATGCTCGTGATGCTCCAAGCCTCACCATAGAATTAAAAACCATACGCTTTGGCACAGGTAAACCCGAATGGGGCGCAGAAGCCAATAAGAAGTACTTCGTGCTATATTTAGGTAAGATTATTAACACTAAAAATATCTACAAATGAGAACAATCAAATTTAGAGGATTTAGTATAGCTCTTAATGATTTCGTATATGGTTATTTACACTATTACGAACTTCACGATGAGTTTGCTATTGATGATTACGCAGTAAATGAAAACTCAATAAGTCAATTTACTGGGCAACACGATAAAAATGGCACTGAAATCTATGAGGGCGACATTCTTGCCCACGATTATGGAGGTTACAGTCTTATTGTGTACCGAGAGGAATGTATGGCATTCTGCCGTATCGATGCCAAAGATGTAGACAACATCAATGGGTATTACAACCTTTCCGAACACGCTTGGCGTTCGTGTTTGCAACGCGCAAAAGTTATTGGAAACCAATATGCAAACCCCGAATTGTTAAACTATAAAGAAGAAGATTAGACAATGGAAAATACTTCAATGGTAGAAAAAATCAAAGAATTTGTATTAAAAGATATAACAGAAAAACAAAAAGCAGGAAAATCTATCTCAGAAATATTAGAAGAAAGTAGAGGTTTTACAATAACAAATACCTACTACAACAACAATTTTGTAAATTTAAATAAAAACAATGAAAACAATCCAAGAACTCGTGCCCATTATCCAAGAATGGGCAAAAGAAAGAGGCATTTATGAGCGACTAACGCCCTTTGACGAACTCCTCAAAACCCACGAGGAAGTCGGCGAGCTTATCAAGGCGTGTTATGACAACGACAAACCCGCCATACAGGACGCTATTGGCGATGTGATAATAACTCTCATTAACTATTGCTATATGATAGATGGAGATGCGCTATCTTTTTTTGGCAAGTACAAAAAGACAATTTGGGATGAGTATGCAAAAGTAATACCTACATCACTTACAATCAATGAAACTTTATCAGAATTGATGAGAAGTGCTTGTATTTATAAAATAAGAATAAGTGATAGTATAAGCCTTTACATATCGTTGATATTTGATTGTTTGTACACTTTGGCTGACTTGTATAACACCACCCTTGAGGAGTGCCTAAACATCGCATACAACGAAATCAAAAACAGAAAAGGCAAAATTATTAACCGAAAATTTATCAAAGATGAACAAGACGAATAAACAAGAATTATTAAGTTATTTGAAAGAGGCGCAAACACACCTCTCAGAGATTGAAAAACACACAATCGCAAACTATAAACACAATTTTCCAATTAACAAATAACTATAATAAATATTAAAATAATGACTCTGTATTTTATTACACCAAAAAACAGTGAAACTGGCAAAAACTTTCAGAAGATAATGGACAAATTAGATGTTTGTCGCAAAGATCAAAAAGCGTTAGCCAATAAATATGGCTTTACCTCGTGGAGGCGTGCTTCTTGGGAAGCAGCAGGAGGAATTTCCTCTGTAACATTCCATAAATGTGCTAATGTAGATGCCAAATTATGGAAGTTAGTCAAAGGAAAAACCGAATATAAGCCTCGGTTGAATACCAAAGAGGGTAAAGCGTTACAAGCTGAGTTCAACCAAGCTACTGTTATTACCAAGGGAGAACTCAATGCTTGTATAGGTTGGGGGGAAAGTTTTATTAACTGTATCGGGCTTGATTGGAATAATGATGAATACTTTTGCTTTTATATTGAAGAATATTGGACGGATGTTCCCATTCCTTCCGATTGTACCGAGATAACAACTTCTAAATACGAAGAACTTTTTAAAAATGAAAAATAACGAATACCCCAATTGGCTTGTACCTCTCTACATTGCCAAAGAACTCAAAGAAATAGGGTTCGATAAACCTTGTAATCATTATGTGCGAATTAGTAATGATGATATAAAATTAAAAATTAACCATAGTAGTATAGGATGGGTAATTTTAAAAAGAAATTCAGAATATTTAAATGATGATATAGCTTCTTTTGTAACCATACCCACTTGGACAGATGTCTTAGCTTGGTTTAGAAAAAAGAACCTTGTAGGGCTTGTATCTCTATCGTTATAGAGATAAGAACAATAAAGGTTTTTCATTTGAAATATTAGATGAAGATGCGGATGTTTTTCTCTATAAGACTTACGAACAAACCCAACCACAACAGCTTCAAGGAAGCCGAAGCGGTACTGATAACCCTCATCAAGAAAGACGAGCATTCCTGATTAGTTCTTTATAGTATTTCTTTCATTTATTAATGTTTTTTCAATTTGCTACCGCCTCACCTATGGGGCGGTAGTTTTTTATTCTTCACCCTCTTTTGGCTGCTCCTGCTCAAAGCGTTCTTTCAGCTGCATACTATCAGACTCCTGCGAGTATGGGTACTTTCTTACAATCCCCAGCCAGCGGTCCTGTTCATCGTAAAAGTGAGTAAAACCTTCAGGAGGCAATAACAATTCAAAAAAT
>ERZ772764.1767-NODE-1767-length-13310-cov-7.456658_pt1 | contig 13310 bp, 16 predicted proteins | sample MGYA00512163_ERZ772764 | MGnify/ENA primary metagenome ERZ772764 (study PRJEB29015, sample SAMEA2737903) | human oral metagenome | biome: human oral; feature: human-associated habitat; material: dental | place: China | collected 2094 ... | reverse complement strand
AACCTCTGGTGTACCGGTTGTCACGCCAGTGGCATCGCCGGGTAGCTAAGTTCGGGAAGGATAAGCGCTGAAAGCATCTAAGCGCGAAACCTGCCTGGAGATGAGACTTCCCTGGGGGTTAAACCCTCCTGAAGAGTCGTTCTAGACCAGGACGTTGATAGGTGGGGTGTGGAAGCGCGGCAACGCGTGCAGCTAACCCATACTAATTGCTCGTGAGGCTTGACTCTATCATTTGAAGTGCTTTGCGGTGTAGAGACACCGGGAAGAGTACTCAATAGAATAAAGCTTACTGGAATCGATACACATTACCCGATTGTTTGGTTAGTAGCCGGACAGAACAGTTTGATTTGATTAACCGGAGTGACATGACCGGTGGCTTGACGATTTGTACAGTTTAAGTTTGGCGGCCATAGCGGTTTGGTCCCACGCCTTCCCATCCCGAACAGGACCGTGAAACGAACCAGCGCCGATGATAGTACGGATTACCCGTGCGAAAGTAGGACACTGCCAAACACCTATTTATGACACCCGCCTAACGGCGGGTGTCATTCTTTGTGGCGTAGAAGGAAGAGAAGGAATGAAAAGGAAGTAGAGTGAGGGGAACCAGAAAAATGAATGAGTGGAGAGGACAGAGAAGAGAAGAGGCTAGCTGAGTGTAATATTCTGCTAGCCTCTTGCACTTCTGCCACTTCCTCGCCGTCAGCGCCGATATTCGGTCAACAGTGTTTCCTGCATATCCAGCCCTTCTTCCCCTTCCTGCGCGGTAGCGCGGATATAGCTGCCGTCGGGTTGCATCAGCCAGGCTTTACGGTTGTCGGCCAGGGCGAGGGTGAGGGCTTCGCGCATGATGCGCTGTTTGATAGCCGGGTTTTCCACGGGGGTGCAGATTTCGATGCGGCGGAAGAAGTTGCGGCTCATCCAGTCGGCGCTGGCGATGAAGAGCTCTTCGCGCCCGCCGCTGTGGAAGTAAAACACGCGGGAGTGTTCGAGCAGCCGGCCTATGATGGAGCGCACGCGGATGTTTTCGGAAAGGCCGGGCACGCCGGGGCGCAGGGTACACATGCCGCGCACGATTAAATCTATCTGCACGCCGGCTCGGCTGGCTTCATACAGGGCGCGGATGATGCCGGGCTCAATCAGCGAATTCATCTTGGCAATGATGCGGGCGGGGCGGCCGGCGCGGGCTTCGGCGGTTTCGGCGGCGATGCGCTCCAGCAGCATGGGGCTGAGGGTGAAGGGGCTTTGATAAAGCTTGTTGAGCCGCGTGGGCTGCCCTAAGCCGGTGATTTCCATGAATATGGCGTTCACGTCGGCAGTGATAGCTTCGTCGGCGGTGAGAAGGCCGAAGTCGGTGTAGATGCGGGAAGTGCCTTGGTGGTAGTTACCGGTGCCGAGGTGGGCATAGCGTTTCAGGTAGCCTCCTTCGCGGCGGATAACCAGTGCCATTTTGGCGTGCACTTTGTAGCCGAATACGCCGTACACTACATGCGCACCCGCGCTCTCCAGCCGCCGCGCCCAGTTGACGTTGTTTTCTTCGTCGAACCGCGCCATCAGCTCCACCACCACGGTTACCTGTTTGCCCGCATTGGCGGCGGCAATCAGGGCGCGGGCGAGGTCGGAATGGGTGCCGGTGCGGTAGATGGTCATCTTGATGGCCACCACATCCGGATCGGCGGCGGCTTCTTGGATGAAGCGCACGGTGGGGGCGATGGATTGGTAGGGGTGGTGCAGCAGCACGTCATGCTGTTTGATCACTTCAGGCATGGGCTGGTCTTTGCGCACATCTTTGGGCAGGCCGGGCGAGAATGGTGGGAATTTCAAATCAGGTCGGTCCACCATATCGGGCACGGCCATCAGGCGCACCAAATTCACGGGACCGACCACTTGGTAGAGCTCGTTCGGGCTCAAATTGCATTGCGCGAGCAGGAATTCGGCCACATGCGGCGGGCAGTTGTCGGCCACTTCCAGCCGCACTTCGTCGCCATACTGCCGCTCGCGCAGCTCGGTTTGCACGGCGGCGCGCAGGTTGGTGAGGTCTTCTTCGTCCACCGTGAGCTCGCTGTTGCGTGTGAGGCGGAATTGGTAGCAGCCCTCCACATCCATGCCGGGGAAGAGCTTGTGCACATAGGCATGCAAAATGGAGGAAAGCAGCACGAAACCGTGCCCTTCGCTCAGCCCTTCCGGCAGTTTCACCACACGCGGCAAAATGCGCGGCGCCTGCACCACGGCCATGCCGGAAGCGCGGCCGAAAGCGTCTTTGCCGGAAAGCGACACCACGAAGTTGAGCGACTTGTTGAGCAGGCGCGGGAAAGGGTGCGCCGGGTCGAGCCCCAGCGGGGTGAGGATAGGCAACAGCTCGCGGTCGAAATAGCTTTCAATCCAGGCGCGCTGCTGATCCGTCCACTGGCGGCGTGGATAGAAGAAAATGCCCTCTTGGCGCAGCGCGGGAACCAGCTCTTTGTTGAACAGCTCGTATTGCTCCTGAATCAATTTCTTGGCCTCGGCAGCCGCGGCCGCCATGGTTTCGGCGGGCGTGGTGCCGTTATCCAAGAGTATGTGCGGATTGAGCTGGCTTTCCTTCTTCAGCCAGGCCATGCGCACTTCGAAAAATTCGTCTAAATTAGAAGAAACGATGCACAAAAAGCGCAACCGCTCCAAAAGCGGCACGCCTTCGTCCCGCGCCTGCGCCAGCACGCGGCGGTTGAACGCCAGCAGGCTCAGTTCGCGGCAAAGGATGGTGGGTTGGTTCGGCATAAGGCTACCTGAAAAAGGAAAATTGAGTGAAAATGCTGTGTAAACAAACAGCTGCTTAGAAGAAATCGGCGCTATAATGGCTATACCGCCATCGGCAAATTGCCGTGCGCGCTAGCTTAATTAATATAGCAATTATCGTTCCAACCTGCGCCCGAAGACAAGATATAGGCACAAAGCAGGCCGAACGTTTCCACCCGCCACCTTTCGGGAGACCCATCATGCGAACCCTGTTCCTCCTCTGCGCCGCCCTCTTCAGCGCCGCAGCAGCAGCCGAAACCAGCGCCCAAATCAACCTGCAAATCAATCCCGCCGCCGATTACTACTACGGCGGCTACGACAACTACCCCGGCTACTACCCCAGCCGCAGCTACTATTTCTACAACGGCTCCAACCAATACGGCGGCGGCGAAATCCAAACCACCGAGCAATACAGCCGGGGCGGTATCGGCTACACCGAACACCGCAACTGCCACACCAGCGCCGGCTCCACCATCTGCACCGGCAACTGGAGGCCCGTATCGCCCGTGCGCGGCAATATCCAAATTAACTACCGGCACTAAGTACCCGCAGCGGTAAAAAGGCTACCTGAAACCATCCTACGGTTTTTCAGGTAGCCTTTTCTATTTCCACGCCATCCTCCACCAAGCTATCGGTAAAACCGCTGCCCCATCCCGTTATCGCAATATTGCAGGCTCACTGTGCCGCCGCTGCCGTCTAGGCACAGGCCGTTGGCGGCGCTGCGGATGTGGCTGCCCTCGGCAATCCAATGTTGGCTGCGGCTGTTTTGGCAGGCAGTGGCGATGACGGGGCTGCCGGTGCCGCCGGTGGCTTCGGCGCACAAGCCGTTGATGTTCAGGCGCGGGCCGTCGAACATGAATTGTTGGTTGGTGCGCCCGTGGCAGGGCCGGCTGACCAGGTAGGCGGGCATACCGCTGCGTTCGAGGCTGAGGCAGGAATTGTCGGCGGCTTGGCGCAGCAGGGTGCGGCGGCTGTTGTTGAGCATGGGGCGGTAGTAGCCGTCGAGCGGGGAGCTTTCACTCATGATGACGGTGGTGCCCGGGGCGGCGTCCACGCGCACGGTTTTGTGCACGGTGTGTGTGGTTTTCACGGGCAAATCAAGCGAGAAAAACCGCCCGTTTGGGCCGTCGAGATAAGTGCAGGCGGGGAGGGCGAGCAAGGCAATCAGGAGTGGCGGGATTTTCATGGCGGCTCTTTCGGCGGGAGGAGTAGGCTACCTGAAAGCTGCGGGCGGTTTCAGGTAGCCTGTATGCGGTTTACGGCTGCACTTCCACGTTGGCGAGTGCTTCGATATCCAACACGATTTCGTCTTGGCTGTCGCATTTTAAGGGGTGTTGGTCGCTGCTGATCACTTCGCCGTTCTTAATGAAAAAGGCGTGTGTCTGCCAGCCGCTGTAGCCGCCGTAGCTGTTTTTGGAGTTGATGCGGGCACACACCATATAGGAGGGATAATAGCTGATCTGCCCGGCGGCAACGTATTGGTTTTTATGCACGTGCAGATATTTGCGCGGCCGGGTGAAGCCGCCGTACATCACAGAATGGGGGTCGATCAGGGTTTGGGCAAGGTGGCGCTTGATGAGTTGCTCGTAGTTGCGCGGGTAGCTGCCGTAGTTCATGCGGCGGATTTGATCCATGGTGAGTACGGTAGGTTTAGGTAGGCAGCCGGCGAGCAGGAAGCTGCCGAAGAGGGCGGCGAGAAGGCGTTTTCTCATGCATTTTCCTTTTTGGCAAAGTGTTGAGGCTACCTGAAAACCAAGCTGCAGCAGAGTGCGAAACGGTTTCAGGTAGCCTCAGGGCAGTTAGGGGTTTACTCTGATTTCTTTCCCATTTTCCAGCACTTTAATATAAGAGCCGGGCTCTACGGACACCATGGGGTCGTCGTCGCTGTAGCATCCGGTGCCGAACACGTTTTCATAGATGCGGCCGTCGCGGATGAGGTAGGGGTGTAGCTGCCAGCCGGTGTAGCCGCCATAGCTGTTTTTGGCATTGACGCGGGCGCACACCACATAGCCGGTGATGATGCGGATCGGGGTATCGGTTTCGATCGGGTGGAATCTTCGCTCGAAGCGCACAAATTTTCTTGGGCGGGAAATGCCATCCAGCATCATGGAGCGGGGATCGATCAGGGTTTGGGCGAGGTGGCGCTTGATGAGCTGCTCGTGGTTGCGCGGGTAGTTGCCGTAATCCAGGTGGATTTGCTCCATGGTGAATTCGGTGGGATCGGGCAGGGTGTAGCAGCCGGTGAGCAGGGTGCTGCCCAAGAGGGCGGGGAGGAGGAGTTTTTTCATTTTATATCCTTGTTTGATGTGGTGAAATATCAGCGGCAGTCGGTGAGCAGTTTGCGCATCAGCCGGCATTCGATGCCGATTTCTTGATTCAGCGGCAGCATGGCTTCGCCAAGGGGGCGGTAGCCGTTGAGCAGGTAGAACGGTTCGGAATTGAGCGAGGCATAGAGCTTGAGCATGCCCAGTCCGTGTTGGTAGGCCAGCTCTTCGGCGCGGCCGAGCAGGGCGGTGCCGAGGCCTTGGCGCTGCACGAAGGGGTGCACATACAGGGCATCGAGCTGGGATTCTTGCAGATTAAGCTGGAAAAAGCCTTGGATGTGGTGTTTGAATTCGATCACCCACAAGAGCTTGCGTTCGTCTTCGAGAGTGTCGAGGTAGCTGTCGGGGCTGAGCAGGGCAAGCCAGGCTTGCAGCACGGCTTCGCTGTAGTTGCGGGCGCAGGTGTAGCGCACGGCGTATTGGTGGGCGTTGTAGATATGCTCGCAATCTTGGATGCGTGCCGGACGCAGGTGGGTAATCAGGCTCATAACGGGCGGGTAGGTGCGGTGAAACTGGCTGAATTATATAGCTTGTCCAATCGAATAACCAATTGGCTTGGGCAATCGGGGATATAATTAGGGCTACCTGAAAGCAGGACTGCCACGCAGTTAAAACGGGCGTTGGCTGTTTTCAGGCAGCCTGATCGGAGAAATGCCATGCGCAAACTGTTCCCTCATCTGATGGTACCCGCCGTAATAGCGGTGATCGTGGGCTCCCGCGGCGGGTTTGCCAAGCTCGGCGACTGGTTGTTTTGGCTGGCCTTTTCGCTGCCCTGCGGTTTGGTTTGGTATTTCGAATCCCGCCAATCCCGCCCGGCCAGCGCCACAGAAACCGTGCTGGCCACGGCTTGGAAATGGCTGCGCCGCCTGCTGGCTTTCTCCTGCACGCTGCTGTTGTTGGCCGCTGCGGCGGCGTCTGCACTGGGCTTTGTCGGCGGGAGCGTGTGGCAACGGGTGGGTTTTACCTTGTTTTCGTTGCTGATGGCGTTTAGTTTGGCGCATTTCGGCTGGTATGGCAAATTGAGAAAAACTCCACTGTACCAAGACCGCGAACACTACCGTGAGCAGAAAAAGCGTTATCATTGGCGCAAATAGGCGGCCGGGCTGCCTATTCTTTTTCAGGTAGCCTTTAAGCTTTCTACACAACCCATCAAAAGGAATCTTTATGCCCCCTCATCTGAAAAGCTGGCTGGCCGTGTGCCTGCTGCCGCTGTTGCTGGCCTTGTGGTTTGCGCTGAATCCGGCGCACGATGCCACGGGCTATCTGCTTCACGGGGTGGTGATGTGCTGCGCCTGTGTGTTTTTGCTGAAATATGTGCTGTTTGCGTTGGTGTCGGCGCATTTGCGCCAGGATGCGGCGGCCAAGCAGCGCGCCTTGCTGCAATTATTGCCGTTGGCCGCATTCGGCGGCTATGTGGCCTATTATTTTATCCGCTGATTTTTCTTATTCTTTATTGCGTTAATTCTGATGAACTCTCCTGCTCCTTCCCGTCTTTCCGATAAACAAATGGCGCTGCTCATGGCCGCAATGGCGGCGGTAATGCCGTTTTCGATTGATACCTACCTGCCTGCCGTGCCGGCGATGGCGGCCAGCTTGGGCGTGGGCGAAACCGATATCCAGCAAAGCCTGAGTATTTTTCTGGTGGGGCAGTCGGCGGGCGTGCTGCTGGGCGGGGTGTTTTCCGATTTTAAAGGGCGGCGGCCGGTGGTGCTGGCCGGGCTGGGGGTGTATCTTGTGGCCAGCTTGGGGCTGATTTTGCTGCAAACCCTGCCGCAGCTGATGCTGCTGCGTATGCTGCAGGCTTTTGGCGCGGGCATGGTGGCGGTGAGCGGCGGGGCGATTGTGCGCGACCACTACGAAGGCCGCCGCGCGGCGCAGATGTTTGCGCTGATTGGCGTGATTATGATGGCGGCGCCGATTTTGGCGCCGATGGTGGGCTGGCTGATGCAGATAATCGGCGGCTGGCGCGCGGTGTTCGGCTTCCTGCTGGGCTATGCCGCGCTGGTGTGGCTGCTGCAATGGCGTTTCCTCCCGGCCAACCGCCCCGCCGCCAAGCCGGCGGGTTCGCCGCTCTCGATTATTTTCACGGGCTACCGAAGCGTGTTTGCCAAGCCGCAATCGCTCGGCTTTCTGTTTTTCCAGTCGTTCAGCTTTTCTTCTATGTTTGCGTTCCTCACCGAATCGCCTTCGGTGTATATGAAGTTCTACGGCCTGAGCAACGGCTTCTACACCCTGCTGTTCGGCCTCAATATCGTGACCATGGTTTTCTTCAACCGCATCACCGCCTGGCGGCTGAAAAGCGGCAGCGAGCCGGCCAATATCCTGCTCATCGGCATCGCCGTGCAGTTTTGCGCCAACTTCCTGCTGATGCTGCTCTCCCAATCCATCGAGATGCCGTCCTTGTGGCTGTTTGCGCCTTTGGTGATGGTATCGGTGGGCACGCAGGGGCTGGTGGTAGCCAACACCCAGGCCTGCTTTATGAGCTATTTCAAAGCCGAAGGCGGCAGCGCCAACGGCGTGCTGATTTCCAGCCAAGTGCTGATTGGCGCCGCCATGGGCTTCCTCACCACCCAGCTGCACGACGGCAGCGCGCGCATCATGCCCGCCATGATGCTGGCCTCCACCCTGTGCGGCATCACACTGCTGTTTGCCCTGTCGCGGCATGTGTGGCTGGACAAAGCCCGGCAGTAAGCGGAAAGGCTACCTGAAACCCATCTTAAGAAAGGCACAACATGAGCAAAAACAAAGGCAAACACCAAGGCAAACACCAAGGCAAACTCGACACCCTCTGCCAACTCCCGCCCGACATCCCCGCCATTAAAGCCTATCTTAAAGAGCTTAACGCTCAAGCCCGGCATGTGGCCGCCAACAGCAACGATTATCCCAAGCAAACCATCAGCGCCGATGTGTGGCGGGATGGCTACCAAATCGTGAACACCGCCCGCGCCCTGGCCGAATGGCTCGAGCAGCAAAGGCTCTACGAGCTTTTGCCGCAAGCCATTGAATGCTGGGGCACCGCCGCCTTCGCCGTGGTTTCCCACTACCGCGCCGAAATCGGCCCCTTCATGCACGCCGCGATGCGGCTGCAAAAACGGCGCGGCAACAGCCAAGCCGTACAGGAAATGTGCCGCGCCATACTGGGCGATTTCACCCTCCTGCTGGAAGGCGCCGAAGACCTGCTCGCCGACGGCTGCACCGACCCGGCCGATTATCAGGAATACAGCGAACTGACCGCCATCTCCTACCTCGACCTCGCCGCCCGCCTCCTCGCCGAACACGGCGACAGCGAAGCCCAAACCATCCGCCAACGCCTCAAACGTCTGCCGCAATATTGGGCAACCCTGAAGCTGTAATTTCATGTTTAAAGGCTACCTGAAAAATACTGACTGCTTTGGGGCTAAAAGCAGCTGTAAAACGACAGCAATATCCGCCCTGTTGCCTATTTATTCCGTTTTCAGGCAGCCTCCCCCTTCTTACCGCCACTACTAAGGAAGCTGCCATGCCTCAAGCCTTTCTCGACCAACTCGAAGACCTTATCCGCGCCGAATACACCGAACAAGACGGTCTGGCGGAAGAATCCCTCTCAGGTGATCCTGTATCCGAAGCCGAAATTACTGCCGCTGAACAAGAGCTCGGCACACCCTTCCCCTGTCTGTATCGCGCCCTGCTGTTGCGTTTCGGTGCAAACTGCTATCTGGGCGTAGAAATCGACAATTTGGCGCAGGTGGTGGAAAACACCAAATGGGTGCGCCGCCACTTCGCCGAACACGAAACCCTGCCCGCCGGACTGCTGCAACAGGGCATCGCCTTCGCGGGCGACGGCAGCGGCAACTACTTCATGCTGCACGAAGGCGCGGTATGGCTGCCCGACCACGACAGCGGCGAATGCACACGGGAAGCCGAAAGCCTCGAAACCTTCCTGCTGTATGCCAACGGCGCGGATTAGGCAGCAAAAAAGGCTACCTGAAATTTTTCAGGTAGCCTTTGTTTATGCCCATTAGCGGCACACAAAGCTTTCGGCTTTATTCGCATCACCACCGGTATAGGTGGCGACTTTCGGATAGGCGCAAATCGGCATTTGTTTGTTCGGGAAGGATTGGCCTTGGGCAATCATGCGCTCGGGGGCTTGGTTTTTGCCGTGCCAGTTTTCCAGAAGCGTGAGCGGGTCGAAGTCGTTGAAGGCTTGCCCGCCGCCGCAATGGTTCATGCCGGGCACCATAAACAGGCGGCTGAAACTTTGGGCGTTTGGCGTGTCGGCGTTCATTTGGCGGAACCATGCCACTTGGTCTTTGGCGGAGAACACTGGATCGGACACGCCGGTGAGCACAATCAGTTTGCCGCCGCGTGCGTGGAAGCTGCTCAAATCGGTGGAAACTGCATCGTTAATCGCGCCGGTTTGGTAGGTTTTGGGAGTGTCGCGGTCGAAATCGAATTTGTTTAAATCAAAGTTCGGCACGGCAGGGGTCATGAAATACCATTTGAAGCCTGCGCCGAAGGTTACGCTGCGGGCATCGGGCTGTGCAGTTTGCGAGCTGCCGAGTTTCCATGCGCGCCAGTCGGGCTGGTTCAGGCCTGTGTCGTAATACCAGCCGCTGTAAATCGGGTTGCCGCGTGAGTCGTGCGCGCCGTTCATCACGGCTTTGAGCGCGGCGGTTTTGGCGCGGGACAATCCTGCATGTTCGGCTTTGAAATCGCAGCTTTCCCACGCGTTAATCACGCCGTCTTTCAAGCCGTCGCGCGCATCGCAGCGGTTTTTCACCGCTTGGCTGACCTTATCCAAATCGGCTTGGGTGAGGGCGTTGGCCAGGATTTTGTTGCCCTGCGCGTCTTTGGGGGCGATTTTCATAAACTGCTGGTAATCCCACTGCTGGGCGACGGCGGCGCGGGAGAGGCGGAAGCCGGGGTTGACGGCAATCACACCGTCAAACGCCAAGGGATAACGCTGGGCGGCCATCATCGCCTCGCGTCCGCCGTTGGAGCAGCCCATAAAGTAGCTGTGCTGCGGGGCGGCGGCATACATTTTTTGAATCAAAGATTTGGCAACGGCGGTAACTTTGCCGGTGGACTGGTAGGCAAAATCCAGCCGCGCCTGCTGGTCTGCGCCGAAATCGGGCGTGGGGGTGGGGTGTCCGCCGTCCATGCTGACCACGGCATAACCGCGCATCAGGGCGGGCGTGGCGGTGGTGGTGTTCACGGGGATATTGCCGACCGCCGGCGCGATAAAGCCGTCCATCCCGCCGCCGCCTTGAAACAGGAAATTGCCGTTCCAGTTTTCAGGCAGCCTGAGTTGGAATTTGGTGCCGTAATGTTTGCCGTCCGCACCGGTGCGCGCGCCGATCTCGCCTTCCACGATGCAGTGCGGTTTCGCCTGCTGGGCATTGACCGAACCGCCCGTAAAGGCAGACATTGCATCGGCGGCGATTTCGCCGTTCGACCATTCGGCTTTAGTGATGGAGGTGTCGGCAATTTGGCTGTTTTTCAGCGCAAGGCACTGCTGCTGAGCAGTTGGGGCTGGCGCAGCGTGAACGTGGGCGGAAACGCCGGCCAGAAACAATAGCGCAGCGATGGGAGAAAGTTTATTCATAGCATGGCTCCGTTTTGCTGGTTGGAAAAGGTGGATTATATACTTACTTACAATAGATTGCAGGGCAGTGGCTACCTGAAAGCAACCCGTTATTCAACTTTCAGGTAGCCTGTTCGTTCGCGGCCTTCTCCACCATAAAATCGATAAAGCTGCGCACTTTCGCGCTCAAGAGTTTGCGTTGGGTGTACACGGCGTAGAACGGCACGGGCGCGGTGCGGTAGTCGGGCAGCAGGCGGCGAAGGCGGCCGGTTTGCAGGTCGGCGCGCAGCAGCCATTCGGGCAGGTAGCCTATGCCGGCACCGGCGCATATCAGCTGGTAGAGCATTTGGGTGTTGTTGCTGTGTATGGCGGCTTGCAGGTGAACGGCGTGCTTTTCACCACGGCCTTGCAGGGTGAGGCCGGATACGTCGGTGTAGCTGGGTAGGATGGCTTGGTGTTGTGCCAAATCCTGCGGGGTGGCGGGCGTGCCGTATTCGGCCAAATAGGCGGGTGCGGCCACCAAATGGAAATCGATTTCGGCCAGGGTGCGGGCAATCAGGTTTTCGGCCGGCTGCTTGGAGAGGCGCAGCGCCACGTCTTCGCCGTCGCCGTCTAAATTCACGCTGTGGTTGGTGAGCGTGAGGTGCAGCGACACGTCGGGGTAGCGGCGGCGGTATTCGGTAATCCAAGCGGCAAATACGGGATTGGCAAACCACACGGGGATGCTCACGCGCAGCCGGCCCTGCACCCGGGCGGTGCTGCCTGCGGCACGGGCAGCGGCCTGTTCGAGGATATCGAGCGCGGAGAGGCAGTCGCGGTAGTAGGCTTCGCCCTGCTCGGTAAGGCTGAGGCGGCGGTTGTTGCGGTAGAGCAGGCGGGCATTCACGCTTTTTTCCAGATGCGCCACGTGTTTGCTGGCCATGGGCACGGAAATATCCAGCTGCTCGGCGGCGCGGGTGAAGCTGCCGCTGTGCACCACTTGGCAGAACACTTTCATGCTTAATAAGGTATCCATGATTTCTCTTGGGGAAAAACTGTATTGTTGGATTGGCTATGTTTTCGCTATAGGGAAATGATTATACTGCACAGGTACTTCCAATTCACATTGTTTCACGCATCAAGAGGAAAAAATCATGAATACACGTTGGGAAAACTGCCGCAGCATGGTGTTGTCTGTATTGCGTATCGCGGCGGGCTATATGTTTATGCTGCACGGTTCGGCCAAGCTGCTCGGCCTGCCGCACGTGGAAATGTTTGACGGCTTGCAGCTCTTCTCGCTCTACGGCGTGGCCGGTATGCTGGAGCTGGGCGGCGGCCTGTTGGTGTTGCTCGGTTTGTTCACCCGCCCGGCAGCGTTTATCCTTTCCGGTCAGATGGCGGTGGCTTATTTCATCGGCCACGTTTCGGGCAAAGGCCATGCGCTGATTCCGTTTATGAACGGCGGCGAAGCGGCCGCGCTGTTTAGCTTCGTGTTCCTGTATCTGGCGGCGGCTGGCGGCGGCAAATGGTCGCTGGATGCGCTGCTGCGCAAGAAGTGGCAGCGGTAATGGTGTGCTTTGCAGAAACGCGTTTCAGGTAGCCTTAAAGCTCAGGCAGGCTACCTGAAAAAAGGAGCCATGTTTGCCCTGGCTCCTTTTTGTTTACTATAAAAGATGCAGCACTTTGCTGCTGAAGGTATCCCGCATCGTTAAGGCAGCCATATCCGCCTCCCGAAACGTGGTTTTCTCTCCCTCAAAGGCGTATTCGTAAATCCTTCGATTCAGCGCGTCAAAGAAATAGCCGTAAAAACAGTCTTCTCGGTTTTGATCTTCCACAAAGTCGGTAATGTGGATGTGCTGTTCATCTATGCCCAAATAATCTTTGATTTGCTGAAACTGGCGGGGAAACTCAAGCGGAAAAGCCTGTGTGAGGTCTCGGATGTCTTCCAGGAATACTTCGTTGGGAATATCTTCTAGTTCCATAGCTTCTGTTTTTCTTCATTCGCGCGGCAATAAGCTGCCTACGACTTAATCAGCCGCCGCAGCGAATCGTGGCTGTATTTGATATCGGCAATCAGGCGGTCGAATTGGCGCATGCGCCGCATGGAACGGGCAATCAGATAAATGCCGAACACCGCCAGCCCCAAATTGATGGCTACCACCAACATGAGCAAAGGCCATACTTCCATCACGTTATACCACCTGGAAGTGGCAATCAGCGCGCTGAAAATGGAAAGCGGCAGCGCCAACACGGCAATGCCCGTGCGCATCACCGAAAGCGCGGTGCGCTTTTCCGAGAGCAGCAGCTGCACTTTGTTGATGCCGAGGATGTCGTTTTGTTGTTCGGGAGACATGGCAGGCTACCTGAAACGTTGGTGTTGATGGCATAGCAAGTTTTGTCTGCTACCCATACTAGGATTACTAATTAAGGCTACCTGAAAGTTTCAGGTAGCCTTTTATTTTGGCTCAACCAGGCAAACTATTTATTGGCCAACTTATCTGCTGGTGCAGCAATGGCTTTTTCTGGGGCGCTGCCGGCGGGGGGAAGGGTGGCGTTGCCAACGTTGCGATCCATGCGGATATCACCGGTGTAAACGGCGCCGTCTTCCACTTGCAGGGATTGGGTACGGATATTGCCGGTTACGCGGGCATTGGGTTTGAGGTGGAGTTTTT
>ERZ772764.1765-NODE-1765-length-13318-cov-2.734977_pt1 | contig 13318 bp, 13 predicted proteins | sample MGYA00512163_ERZ772764 | MGnify/ENA primary metagenome ERZ772764 (study PRJEB29015, sample SAMEA2737903) | human oral metagenome | biome: human oral; feature: human-associated habitat; material: dental | place: China | collected 2094 ... | reverse complement strand
CGCTTCGACTTCAAAGGGCTGCGGGTCGGCAAGCCGCCGGCTGCCGGCGACGGCGCGGCACTCGACGAAGATCCCTTTGCGCCGGCGGTCGCCACGCTGCCCCGCGATTTTCTTCCGCTGATGCCGCTGCCGGCAGGCTCCGCTCCATAGAAAGCCCCAAACCATGAACACGCACGGGAACGCCGCAAACTCACTGCTGCTGATCGGCATCGACGGCGACGATTGCCCGGCGGACAGCGCCATGCAGGCCGCCGTCGCACATTGCCGCAGACTGACCCTGCGCTGCATCGAAATTTTCGGCGGACGCACGCTCACCCCGCAATCAGCGCAGATCATTGCCGTCTTCAGCTCGGCCAACACCGCCTGCCGGGCGGCGCTCGTCATCCGCGAAAAAACTGCCGCCCTGCTGGCGGCCGAAAGCGGCCGCACGGCGCCGGTGCCGGGCATCCCGGTCATCTGCCTCCAGGCGCGCGAATACGTCAGCTGGCAAACCGGCAGCTTGCTGATGGACAAGCTTTCGCCCATCATCGACGCCCTGATGAAGGGCGAGGCCGCCGGACGCATGCATATCGATACGGACACGCTCAAGGCGCTTTCGCCCGATTTGCAGCGCCATTTCCAGCCGGAAGTTGACGCGCCGGCGCATCGCCTGCCGGCCGGCCGCCGTTTCTACCGATACCTGGCCGCCTGCGATGCCGAAGCCACCGAGACGGCCGCGCCCGCAGCCCAGGCCGCTTCCCTCGTTGTGGCGGCGCAACCGCCGCGCGCGCAGATGCCCGTTCCCGCCGCACACGACACGCAGCCGGCCGACCCCATCCAACTCTGCCTCACCCACGCCGGCACGCGCATCGTACTCGGCGGCGACCAGCAAACCTTCACCATCGGCCGCAACCGAAGCTGCCATCTTTGCCTAACCGGCGCCAACATCTCGCGCCTGCACGCCTGGATTCACGAAGAAAGCGGACGCTTCATCCTGCTCGACCAAAGCACAAACGGCACCTTCGTCAGAATCGGCAACGCACCGGAAATTTATCTGCATCGTCAGGAAATCGTCCTGCGCGAGGCAGGCCTCATCGGCCTTGCCGGTTCGACGAAGGACCCGGCCATCCCGCAGATCGCATTTCAAGTCAGCCGCACGGGGTCATAACCTCACGACCGTGCCGCCGCCCGCATTTTCCGGCCGGGTCATGGCCGAACTCCAATCGCCCTCATTCATGCGGTTTGCGGGATAGCCGGCCGGAAATGCCCAATTCACGCGGGGTACAGGGCAGCCGGATCGCTCAGGATCGGCATCATCGGGGGTTCTTGATTGGCATTAGCGGCACTGTTTCAACGCGGGAATACGCATCAGCTGCGGCGCGCTGTCTTGCCCTGATTGGGAAAGAATGGCGCGCCCCAATAAACTTTGGCGCTGCTGCCGGAAATGGCCAGCAATGGCGGTATTTCAGACAAAAGAAATATTCGATGAATGCGCGAATGCACATCGCCACTCGGGAAACAACATCCTCATGAAATTTCGGGCGACTGCTTTTCGGCGGCTCGTCCCCAGCGCATCGGAAAATTCGCCCAATGCGCTCTTCGCCGCCGACCTCCGAACACTCGTCGCTTTCCGGCAGAGCGGGGAAAGAAGGCGCCGGAAAATCTGATCGGCCTTTTATCGGCCGTCCTGCCCGTCGCGCAGCGCCTGCTGCTGGCGGCTGATGAATTCGCCCATGCTGTCGATGCCGCGCAACTGGAGAATGTGGTTGAGCACGGCCGCTTCGAGCAACACTGCAAGGTTGCGCCCCGGCGCAACGTGAAAGGTTACTTTCCTGATCGATACGCCCAGAATTTCCTGCGACTGCGCTTCCAGCGGCAGACGCGGGAGTTCCTCGACCGCGACCTGCCGTTGCAGGTGTACGATCAGCCTGAGCCGCATTTTGCGGCGGGCGGCCGCTTCGCCGAAGAGCGTCCGGATGTTGAGCATCCCCAGGCCGCGCACTTCAAGGTAGTCACGCAGCATCGGCGGGCAGCGCCCTTCCAGCGTATTCGGCGCGGTATGCGACAGGTCGACAATATCGTCGGCCACCAGGCCGTGACCGCGCGAGATGAGTTCCAGCGCCAGTTCGCTTTTGCCGATGCCGGCATCGCCGGTAATCAGTACGCCGATGCCGTAAACATCCATGAATACGCCGTGCATCGACACGGTGTCGGCAAATTCGCGCGCTAGATAGAGGTGCAGCGCGTCGATGACCATCGAGCAGGGCTTCGGCGTCACAAACAGGGGCGTGCTATGGCGTTCGCACAGCGTCGTGAGCATTTCGGACGGCGGATAGTCGTCGGCGACGATGATTGCCGGCGGCCGGGCAGCCATCATCATCTCCACCTGACGCCGCCAGTCCGCCTCGCCCACCCGGGCGATCCAGCGACGCTCGGCGTTGCCGATCACCTGAATGCGATGGCTGTAGATGAGGTTGAAGTGGCCGACAACGTCGGGGCCGAAAACTTCGTGATCGGCCAGTTCGACTTCACGGTCGATACCCTGCGCGACGATCCAGCGCAGGCCAAGTTTTTCGGCATGTTCGCGGTAGATTCTGGCAATGCTGAGCGAACGGGCCGCGCTCATGCCGGCGCCTCCCGGCAGGCAAAGACGGCGCGCACCTCGTCGATGGATGCCGCCGACTGCAAGGCTTCGCGGCGCGCGCGATCAGAAAACAGCCCGGCCAGTTCCGCCAGAATCTGCAAATGCTGTTCCGCCGCCTGCTCAGGCACGAGCAGGGCGAAAAGCATGGAAACCGGCAGACCGTCCGGCGATTCAAAAGGCACCGGCGAGGCCAGGCGGATGAAAGCGCCCTGCGGCGCCCTGAGTCCCTCGATGCGCCCGTGCGGAATGGCGATGCCCTGCCCCAGACCGGTCGAACCGAGGCGTTCGCGGGCCAGCAGGCTGTCAAAGACGACGCGCTGCCCAATGCCCTGATTGTTTTCAAAGAGCAGGCCGATGTGCTCGAACACCCGCTTTTTACTGGTTGCCTGAAAATCAAGCAGGATATTCTCTGGAGGCAGCAGGCGGGAAAGAGGCTTCATGGGAATTGGCTGACTGCAATAAAAAGACAATAAAAAATCTGACCTTACCAGCGTCGGGGTGCCAGGCGCTGCGCACCGTTACCGGTGCGGCGCCCGGGCGGCGTGCTCAGTTTACGTCTGCCTTCTGGCTGCGATGATTCTGGAGTTTTTCTTTGTAGCGCTGGATCTGGCGGTCCAGCTTATCCGCCAGCGCATCGATGGCGGCGTACAGATCGGCTTCGTCCGCCTCGACATGCACATCCTTGCCCGGCATACGGACAGTCACCTCGGCGCGCTGCTTTAGTTTTTCCACCGACAGGGTCACATTGGCATCGATCACATGGTCGAAATGGCGGACGACGCGTCCGATTTTTTCCAGCGCATAATCATGGATCGCCGGTGTAACTTCGACATGACGTCCACTGATTTTCAGGTTCATGCGTGACTCCTTTCTTTTCGTGTTACCGGCCGCTACCGGCCGCCCTCATGCCTTGCGGGCTGGACCGCATCCTGCAAGGCGCATTGAAACCACTCCCCAATTCAGCAATCCAACCGGCGCCTGTCCGGTACGCCCGCGCATACCTAAAGCGCCTTTCTCAGCTTGACGGGCGGAATACCCAGGGCTTCCCGGTATTTCGCCACAGTTCGCCGCGCCACGACAACCCCCTGCTCGCCGAGCAAGTCGACAAGCTGGCTGTCGGAGAGCGGTTTTTTCACGTCTTCGGCAGCGACCAGCTGCTTGATCAGCGCCCGGATGGCCGTGGCCGAACAGGCGCCGCCCGCATCGGTCGCCACATGGCTGCCGAAAAAATACTTCAGTTCAAAGATGCCGCGCGGCGTCGCCATGTATTTCTGCGTCGTCACACGCGATACCGTCGATTCATGCAAACCGAGGAGATCGGCGACCTCACGCAGCACCATCGGCCGCATGGCGATCTCGCCATGGTCGAAAAACTGCCGCTGGCGCTCAACGATCGTCTGCGCCACACGCAGAATGGTGTTGAAACGTTGTTCGACATTCTTGATCAGCCAGCGCGCTTCCTGTAGCTGTCCAGCCAGCCCGGAACCACGCTGGCCGGAGAGAATCTGCGCATACAGGCTGTTGACGCGCAGTCGCGGATAGGCGTCGGCATTGATGCTCGCCGTCCATTGTCCGCGCACTTTGCGCACCACCACGTCGGGCGTGATATAGCGTGTATCGGCCGTATCGTAAGGCGCGCCAGGACGCGGATCGAGGCTGCGGATCAGTGATTGCGCCTCGCGCAAGGCGTCATCGTCGCAGGCAAGAAGTTTTTTCAGCCTGGCGAAGTCGCGGCTGGCCAGCAGATCGAGATGGTCACGCACGATAGCCAGCGCCAGATCGCGCGTTGCCCCAGCCGGCTGCAGCGCTAGTTGCAGCGCCAGGCATTCGCTGACATTGCGCGCGCCAACGCCCGCCGGCTCGAGGTGCTGAAGCCGCCGAAGCGCAATCTGCAATTCTTCCGGCTCGATTTCCAGCTCGGCAGGCAAGGCCTCGGCCACATCCTCCAGCGACATGGTCAGATACCCGCCTTCATCGACGGCATCGACCAGGCATTGCAGCAACACACGATCGCGTTCGGACAGTTTCAGCAAGCCGACCTGCTGCGTGAGATGTTCGCGCAGCGAAATCCGGGCGGCCTGAATGTCCTGGTAATCGCCGTCATCGTCATCGGGCGAGCTGGGCGGCCCCGAAAAATGCGGTTCATCGGCGTCGGCAAACCAGCTTTCGCCGTCATCGGCAAGGGAAGCCGGCAGGCTGTCCTCCCTTTCCCCGTCGGCGGACTCCGGAACATCGTGCGTATCGCCCGCCCCATCCGGAACTCCCCCGTTTACATGCATGTCATCGCCCTGTACATGGGCGTTGGACAGCGTAGCGTATTCGTTTTCCACACGCTCCAGCAGCGGATTTTCCTGAAGGAATTTTTCCAGCTCCTGCTCCAGTTCCAGCGTAGAGAGTTGCAGCAGGCGAATCGACTGCTGCAACTGAGGCGTCAGTGCCAAATGCTGTGAGAGCTTGAGCTGTAGGGACGGTTTCATAAAATGATCGGTAGCGTATCGCCCGCCCGGACGATCGGACCGCGCGATGGCCGGATCAGGCCAGGCTGGCCATCGGTAAACCGCGCGGCGATTTAGAGGCGGAAGTTCTCGCCGAGATACACCTTACGGACGTCTTCATTATAAATGATTTCATCAGGCCGACCGGCCGCCAACACCATGCCGTCATTGAGAATATACGCGTGATCGCAGATGCCGAGCGTCTCGCGCACGTTATGGTCGGTAATCAGCACGCCGATGTTGCGCTCTTTGAGAAAGCGGATGATTTTCTGAATGTCGAGCACGGCGATCGGATCAATTCCGGCGAATGGTTCGTCGAGCAGAATAAAGCGCGGCTGCGTCGCCAGAGCGCGTGCGATCTCGACACGCCGCCGCTCGCCGCCGGACAGCGCTGCCGCGGGACTGTTGCGGATATGCCCAATGTGCAGATCCTCGATCAAATCACTGGTGCGGCGTTCGACTTCCGCCGCCGAGTGCCCTTGCAGCTCCAGAACGGCGCGGATATTCTCGGTCACGCTCAGCTTGCGGAACACCGAGGCTTCCTGCGGCAGATAAGAAATTCCCATATGGGCGCGGCGATGAATCGGCAGGTGCGTGATCCGCTGGCCGTCGATGAGCACCTCGCCGCTATCGCAGGCGACCAGGCCGACCACCATATAAAAGCAGGTGGTTTTACCCGCGCCGTTTGGCCCCAGCAGCCCGACGACCTCGCCGCTGCACACCTCAAGCGAAACACCCTGTATAACCTGGCGTTTTTTGTAACGCTTGCGTAGATCCTGCGTCGCCAGCGTACTTTGCACGCGGATTGGATTTTCGACAGGACCGCCGTCGGTATTGCTGACAACGTGGCTGTTTTCGGCTTCGTTCATGCTTTATTCTTCATCAAAATCCGCGCCCAGGGCGCGGCGGATGGTTTCGCCGGAAAATCCCCGGCGCATCAGAAAGCGCACCTGCTTCGCCCGTCCGGCAGCATCTAGCGCTGGCGGCTGCGCACCGAACCGGCGCTGCCACACCTGGCGCGCCCGCGCGACTTCATCTCCACAGGCGGCCAGCGCCGTCTCGACCAGCGCGGCGTCGACGCCACGGGCGCGCAGTTCCTGCGACAGACGCCGATTGCCATAACGCGCACCGCGCGCATTCAAGCGCGCTTCCACATAACGCGCGTCGGAGAGCAGGCGACGCGCTTCCAGATCGTCAAGCAGCGCAGCCAGCACCTCGTCCGACTCGGCGTACGCGGCCAGTTTACGCGCCAACTCGGCGCGGGAATGTTCACGGCGGGCCAACATGCCCAGCGCCCGCGCGCGCAGGCTGATGCCGGAATTCGCCGTATTGCGCGCGCGGTCAAGGCGCCTTGCGGCATCTTCCGGCGGCCTTTCGACGCCGCTTCCGTCATCTCCGATTCCCTGTTCGGCGCCGTATTCAGCCTTGTGCCCGAATCGGCGGGCTTTACCTTCCTGGCGCGCTTCTTCCCGCCACATCGGCATCTGGCCCGCCGCTGCGCCTTGCCTAGGCCTCATCCGCCTGCGGCAACGGCACATTGACGGCAGCGCGGATCTTCGCCTCGATTTCACCCGCCACCTGCGGATTGACGCGCAGATATTCGCGCACGTTGTCTTTGCCCTGGCCGATCTTATCGCCGTTGTAGGCATACCAGGAGCCGGATTTGTCGATCAGCTTGTGGGTTACGCCCAGCTCGATGATCTCGCCTTCGCGCGAAATGCCTTCACCGTACAGAATGTCGAAAATCGCTTCGCGGAAAGGCGGAGAAACCTTGTTTTTAACCACTTTGACGCGGGTTTCGTTGCCAATCACCTCATCGCCCTTCTTGATGGCGCCGATGCGGCGGATATCCAGGCGCACCGAGGCATAGAACTTGAGCGCATTGCCGCCGGTCGTCGTTTCCGGGTTGCCGAACATGACGCCGATCTTCATGCGAATCTGGTTGATGAAGATAACCAGCGTATTGGTGCGATTGATGTTCGCCGTCAGCTTGCGCAAGGCCTGACTCATCAGACGGGCGTGCAGGCCCGGCAGCGAGTCCCCCATATCCCCCTCGATTTCCGCCTTGGGCACCAGCGCCGCCACCGAGTCGATGACCACGACGTCGACACTGCCCGAACGCACCAGCATATCGGCGATTTCGAGCGCCTGCTCTCCGGTATCCGGCTGCGAGATGAGCAGATCGTCGAGCTTGACGCCCAGCTTCTGCGCATACACCGGATCGAGCGCATGCTCGGCGTCGATGAAAGCCGCCGTCCCGCCGAGTTTCTGCATCTCGGCGATGACCTGAAGCGTCAGCGTTGTCTTGCCGGAAGATTCCGGACCGTAAATCTCGATGACCCGACCGCGCGGCAGGCCGCCGACACCCAGCGCAATGTCAAGACCGAGCGAGCCGGTCGAAACCACCTGCAAATCCTTTTCGACGCTGCCCTCGCCCATTTTCATGATCGAGCCTTTGCCGAACTGCCTTTCGATCTGGGCCAGCGCCGCGGCTAGCGCCTTTGCCTTGTTATCGTCCATGGCGTGTCCTCTTCATCCTTTTCGTTCCTTCGTCCTTTTCGTCTATCTGAATGATGCCGTCCGTCGCCCGAATTGCCCGGCAACCAGGCGAAACAAATACGGCCGGATTATCGCACGATGCCGGACAGGCACATGTGCGGAATACGCGATCTTTATATACCGGATCACTGTAATTATATACAGCTTTTGTCCGTAAAAACCAATCATGCGCGCTGTTTATGCGCACTGCTTATGCGCTCATGACGCCGACCGCACTATCTTCAGGTTCCGCCAGCAGGCCGCTCAAGGCATAGGCCACCGCCTGCGCCCGCACCTGGGCGCGCGTTCCAGGAAAACGGCGCGTGCTGACGCGCAATGCACCGCTCCGCGCCGCCCAGGCAAAACAAACCAGGCCGACCGGCTTTTCCGCCGAACCGCCGCTCGGCCCGGCCACGCCGGTAATTGCCAGCGCAAAATCGGCACAGCTGTGCGCCAGCGCACCGGTAGCCATGGCTGCCGCCGTGGCTTCGCTAACCGCCCCGTGCACGGCCAGCGTTTCCGCATCGACGCCGAGCATCTCCTGCTTGGCCGCGTTGGAATAAGTGACGAAACCGCGCTCGAACCAGACGGAACTGCCGGCAATCGCCGTTAGGCATTGCGCCACCCAGCCGCCGGTACACGATTCCGCTGTCGCCAGCCGCTGCCCGCGTGCACCCAGCATCTCGCCCACACGCGCAGCCAGTGCTTCAAGCGCCGCCTGAGTGGGCGCGGAAATAGGCGCAGAAGCAGGCATAGGATCGGCATCCGTCATGTTTTCCCTCCTCAAACTCCGAAAAATTGCACGATGGCGAGCACCAGAATCGCATAACAGGCGGCGAACAGGTCGTCGGCCATGACGCCAAAACCATTCTTCACCTGCGTATCGAAATACCGGGCCGGTTGCAACTTAACAATATCGAAAAAGCGAAACAGCAAAAATGCCGCGCCCTGCCACGCCCAGCCCGGCGGGCAGCAGAGCAGCACCAGCCAGAACGGCACGATCTCATCCCAGACGATGCTCCCGTGATCAACCGCGCCCAGATCGGCGCCTGTTTTCTGCACGGCCGGCACACCGAGGGCAAAGCACACGGCCAAAAGGCCCACCAACTCCGCATCGCCCAGCCACGCCCGCAACGGCAGAAACAAGACCCAGGCCAGCAGCGTCCCGGCCGTCCCCGGCGCCAGCGGCGACAGGCCGCTGCCAAAACCGCAGGCGACAAAATGCGCCGGATGCGAAAAGAGAAAACGCAGAGACGGCGCTTTACGGGGCGGAATATCGATGCCGGACATATCAATGCATGCCTTTTAACCGTTAAAAGCAAGGAAAATAAATCCCGGCGCTCATAAAAACAGATCCAAAAGCGACCACAATATTACAAACAATATTAAACAACATTGCGCTATTCTAATCTTTCGCTTCTGCTGAGATTCCCTACGATTTAATTCATCTGCAATTATCTTTAAAGATTCTTCACTTGGTTTGTAATCTTCCAACCGATCAGGCAGAAATCTCACCCTTTTCCCATCTTTCATATTGGCGCTATTTTCTGAAATATGTTTTGCAGCCTCATTATATGCATCAGAAAAGCGTGGATCCCAATCATACTGGCGCCCTGTGGCCTTTTCCCAAAGCAACTTAGCCACCATTTCAATCGTTTCCGGAGCCTCACATTTACTATTACTATTTAATGTAATATCAATATTAAAATAATTATCCTGAGTATGTACCAGACCCAAATAAATAAGCATTCTCTGCATCCGGTGTTTTTCCAATATAGATTGACTATTTTTAATATAAAAACATAAAGTGTAATGACGCAACCTAAACCTGTCTAAATAAAATGAAAGACCAATACCAAAAACCTGATGCCAGGGAATAAAACCCCATCGAGGTGTAAAAAAGCCGTCCCGGCTCAGCTCACACGCAGGTTTTCCCAAATAAGGAATGGAATAAAAGAAATACAGAACCGCCATAGCCAGTATACAGCCACTTACTAATATATTTTCCCAATTTACTGGGTTTAACATTATTTCATTGTATATCAGTATAGGCCCTATCACAATAACAAATAGACAAAATAAAAATATGCCAAGGTCTATCTCAGAACCAGCTTTTAATACTTTTCCAGCAGGCCAGGAACTTATTTTCATCAGTTTGTGTATTTCATGTTTCACTTTCTGAGTATATCTTTTTTCTCGATTCTTCAAATATTTTCTATCTAAAATATTTGCATATATTATTATTAATAAACCCAATCCAACAGCGATGACAGCCATAGTCATATCGCTATAGACTATATTTAGCCCAGCACCAATTATTATTATCCCCAGCACCAATAACAACATACTTATTACACGCAACATTTCAGTCAAATAATAAATAAAAGTTGGTTGATTCGGACAATTTAGATACTTAAATCTTTTAAATTAACGACTTATCATAAACTGCAACGTTGCATTAACCAATAAGTGTTTATATTCTGCCGTCAGAATATACGGGATTACCTAGAATTTCATACGTGCTTTACAAGGCGGAATATCGATGCCGGACATATCAATACACTTTAGCAATGTTGAAAATAAAGAAAACGAATCCCGTACTTATAAAAAAATCACCTTCAAAAATAGCCATAATAGCGTGGCCAACATTCCAAATATCGATAGTCTAGCTAACCAATTAATTCGGGATACATGACGACAAAGTTCATTTTCTATTATCTTGAGATCTCTGAGATTTTCCTCAAATTTCTGCTCCCAATCATGCATGGAGTCATTCTCTTGCACATCCATATTGATACTGTTTTCTGAAATACGTCTTACCGCATCATTGTACGCATCAGAAAACCATGGTTTCCAGTCATACTGGCGCCCCGTGGCCTTATTCCAAAGCAATTTGGCCGCCGCTTCAATTGTTTCTGGCGTCTCGTATTTACTACTACTATTTAATACAATAGCAATATTAAAATATTTGGCCTGGGCACGCACCAGACCTAAATAAACAAGCATTCTATGTATCCAACGTTTTTCTAGTATAGACTGGCTATTTTCAACATGAAAATATAAAGTGTAACGACGCAAATCAAACCTATCTAAATAAAACGAAAGGCCAATACCAAAAACCTGATGCCAGGGAATAAAACCCCATCGAGGCGTAGAAAACCCAGCCCGACTCAGCTCACACACAGGTTTTCCCAAATAAGGAATAGAATTAAGAAAACACAAAACCGCTATGGCCAGTACGCAAACACTCACTAATATAACTTCCCAATTTACCAGAGTTGATGTCATTTCATTATATATTAGTATGGAGACTATCAAAACAATAAACAGACTAAATAGAAACACACCAGGAAATTGTTTAGTACTAGTTTTTAATACTTTTTCAGCAGGCCAAGAACCTATTTTCTTCAAGTTTTGTATTTCTTCGGCCACTTTCTGAAAATACTTCTTTTCTCGACTATTTAAATATTTTTCATCTAGAATCTGTACGCATATAATTATTCCCAAACCTAAACCAATAGTGATAGCAGCCATAACCATATCGCTATAGACTTTCGCTATTCCGATGCAAATCATTAACATCCCTGGCAATGATAACAACATAATTATTATACGTAACATTTCAGTCAAATAATAAATAAAGGTTGATTTGGATAATTTGGATATTCAAGCTTTTTAAGTTATCAGCTTATCATAAACTGTAGTATTGCATTAACTAATAAGCATTTATATTCTGCCATCAGAATATACGGGATTACCTAGAATTTCATACGTGCTTTACAAGGCGGGATATCGATGCCGAACATATCAATACACTTTAGCAATGTTGAAAACAAAGGAGATGAATCCTGCGTTCATGAAAAAAACTTCTTCAGAAGTGACAATAATATTACAGTCAATATCAAACAATACTGCGCTATTCTATCTATCCGCTTCCGCTGAGATTCTTCACGATTCAATTCGTCAGTAATTATCTTTAAAGATTCTTCGTTTGATTTGAGTTTTTCTAGCAAATCAAGCAGAATCTTATCCTCTTGATCGTCTTCCATATTGACGCTGCTTTCTGAAATACGCTTAACCCCCTCACTATACTCATCAAAAAAGAATGGATTCCAACCATGAGGCCGCCCTGTAGCCTTTTCCCAAAGGAATCTGGTCATAATTTCAATCGTTTCCGGCGTCTCATGTTTACTATGTAATATAATAACAATATTAAAATCATCGTCTTGAGTACGCACCAAACCCAAATAAATAAGCACTCTCCGCATCCAGTGTTTCTTCAAAATAGACTGGCTATTTTTAATGCGAAAATCTAAAGAATAATGACACGAGCCAAATATGCCGGTATGGGCCCAAAGATGAATACCAAGAACTTGATACCAGGGAATAAAACCCCATCGAGGCGTAAAAAAGCCATCCTGACTCAGCTCAAATGCTGGCTTTCCCAGATAAGGAATAATTCTAGAGAGATACAAAACTGCTACGACCAGCATGCAACCACTTGCTAATATAATTTCCCAGCTTACCGGATTTAATGTCATTCCTTTACGTATCAGTATGGGGCCCATCACGATAAAAAACAGGCTAAACAAAAACATACCGAGATCTAGTTCAGAGTCGGTTTTTAACACTTTTCCAGTAGGCCATGAACTTATTTTCCTCAGTTTGTTCCATTCTTGTTTCATTTTTTGAGTATGTCTTCTTTCTTGCTCCTGCAAATATTTTTTATCTAGAGTATTTGCATATATAATTATCGCAAAGCCCAAGCTAATAACAACAGCACTTATAGCCATATCGCGATAGCCTGTCGCCGTTCCGACGCCAATTATTATTATCCCCAGCGCCAATAGCAATAATTTTTTATTTAGAACATTCACATGCCTGATTATTACCAAACCTAGTCCAACAACGATAGCAATCATAGCTATAGAGGTTTCGTGATTGCCTATCGCCATCCCGATACCAATTATTATTAGTCCTGACAGTAATAACAATATACTTATTACACGCAACATTTCAGTCAAATAATAAATAAAGGTTGATTGATTCGGACAATTCGTACATTCAAACTTCTTAAATTACCGGCTTATCACAAATTTCTCGCACATTTTGCCTCTTCAAACTTCAAGCTGACTCAAAATGATCGAAACCCCGGCGTTGCGGCGTAACGCGCTGGCCGTCGGCATCAATAAGATTCACCGCGCCGGGCACATCGTCCTGCCCAACTGCGCCCCCCTGACCGGCCGTGCTCACCTGCCCGATCCGCCAGAGCGGCAGGTCGAGCCGCGCGGCAAGCGCGGCAAGCGCGGCACGCCGATCGGGCGCGGCCGTAAAAGCCAATTCGTAATCGTCACCACCGGCGAGCTGGCAATCACGCGCCAGCACCGGGTCGGCCCCCGCCGGCAGGCACGGCAGGTGCGCCATCCACACGTCGATGCAGCAGCGCGAACGCTCGGCGATATGGCCGACATCCGCCAGCAGACCGTCGGAAACGTCGATCGCGGCGTGCGCCAAAGCGTCCTGACACAAGGCCAGCCCCAGCTCGACGCGCGGCAGCGGCCGCTGCAAGGCGTCGACGCAACGCTTCGCCAGCGCGGCGGGCAACGCCGTGCGGCCTTGCAGATGCGCCAGCCCCAGCGCCGCCAGCCCCGGCTGCCCGGAC
>ERZ772764.1764-NODE-1764-length-13322-cov-2.592824_pt1 | contig 13322 bp, 13 predicted proteins | sample MGYA00512163_ERZ772764 | MGnify/ENA primary metagenome ERZ772764 (study PRJEB29015, sample SAMEA2737903) | human oral metagenome | biome: human oral; feature: human-associated habitat; material: dental | place: China | collected 2094 ... | reverse complement strand
ATGTTTTTGATAAAGAAACAAAAATGAATTTAGAAGTAAAACAATAAATAAATGGTATAAATGATAAAAAAGGTCTTTAGAGTCATTTGATTTTAAAGATCTTTTTAAATGTTGTTTCTATCTAAGAAAGTTGATGTATAAAAATAGTGATTCAGGGAAAGGAATATTTTAATGAACTGTTTGGTAAACCTATGTATAATAAGCATTAGGAGGATTTTATGAAGTTTAGTGAATTCAAATATGAACAACCGGATTTAAAACAAGCTCAACAATCCGTGAACGCTTGTATTGAGAAAATAAAAAACGCAAAGAGCTATGCAGAAGCACGGGAAGCTTTCATAGAATTTGATGATATTAACAAGCATCTTCAAACTCTAGCTATTATTTGTAACACACGTTTTACTATTAATACACAAGATGAGTATTATAAAACTCAAAATGATTTTTGGGATGAAAATAGTCCTTTAATGCAAGAAATGACTGTTTCTTTTGAACGGGAAGTACTAAAGAGTCCTTATTTAAAACAATTAGAAGAAGAGTTCAAAAAACCTTATTTCTTAATGGCGGAGAATAATTTGAAGACTTTTTCGAAAGAAGTGATGGATGATTTGGTTCAAGAAAATCAATTATCCAGTCAGTACGCCAGTTTAATTGCTTCGGCTCAAATTGAGTTTGAAGGAAAGAAGTATACTCTTGCTCAATTAACCCCAATGACTCAATCGGTGGATCGGTCTACTCGAAAAAAAGCTAGTGAAGCTTTTTGGAATTGGTTTCGTGAACATGAAGAAGAGTTTGATGATATTTTTGATAAAATGGTCAAGGTTCGTACAACGATTGCGAAGAAATTAGGATACGCCAGTTTTACAGAATTAGCGTATGTTCGTATGAATCGGTTGGATTATAATCAAGTAATGGTGGAAGGCTATCGAAAACAGATTCTTCATTCCGTTGTTCCATTCGTCCATCGGTTAGCTCTTGCTCAACAAAAGAGGTTGGGATTGGATCGTATGTATTATTATGATTGGTCATTATCTTTTAAAGATGGGAATGCGAATCCGAAGGGTAGTGCCGAAGAAATTTTGGAAAAGGGAAGAGAAATGTACCATGAGTTATCTTCTGAAACGGCTGAATTCATTGACATGATGTTAGAAAATGAATTATTGGATGTTTTAGCAAAGCCGGGGAAGAGTGCTGGTGGTTATATGGAATTTATTCCAGAATATAAGGTTCCTTTCATTTTTTCGAATTTTAATGGAACGTTTGGAGATGTGGATGTGCTGACTCATGAAGCAGGACATGCTTTCCAAGGTTATCAATCCAGAAATATTGTTCCATTCAGTTTGGTAATGCCAACGTATGAGAGTTGTGAAATTCACTCTATGTCAATGGAATTTTTGACGTGGCCGTATATGGATAAATTCTTTGGTGATAAGGCAGATCGATATCGCTATAATCACTTATCTTCCGCCGTGAAATTTTTACCTTATGGGGTTTTGGTAGATCATTTTCAACATGAAGTGTATAACCATCCGGAAATGAGTAAGGAAGAAAGAAAAGCCTTATGGAAGAAATTGGATGAAATGTATCGACCTGATATGGACTATGAAGAAAATGATTTCTTAGCTAGAGGAGTCTGGTGGTATTGTCAAGGGCATATATTCCAATCACCTTTTTACTACATTGATTATACCTTGGCACAGGTTTGTGCTTTCCAATTCTGGAAACGTCAGTTCATTGATCACGATCCAAAAACATGGAAGGATTATTTAAAGATTTGTCAGGTAGGTGGTACACAAAGCTTCTTGGAAATTGTTGAAACGGGAGGACTGGTTTCACCATTTAAAGAAGGGACCTTAGATACTGTTATCAAGGCTATTGATGGTTACTTATCCAAGATTGATGATACAAAACTTTAATTTTAAATAAGGAAAAAGAGGGATTGAGATAATTCAATCCTTTTTTGGTGAGAAAGTAGAGGGAAGGAATTGACAGTGATAAAAATCGTGTTAAACTACTAATTAGCACATAAGAAGCAAGAGTGCTAAAGGAGGCTATTATGTTGAAACCATTGCGAGACTATGTTGTTTTAGAAAAAGTAAAAGAAGAAACGATGACGGCATCTGGAATTGTTTTGCAGACAAAAGAGGCTGGTGATGAACCGAGTCATGGTTTGGTGTTGGCAGTTGGTCCGGGTGTGACTGAAAACGGAAAATTAATTCCGATTGATTTAAAAAAGGGTCAACACGTTATTTATAAAAAATATAGTGGTACCGAAGTGAAAGATAAAAATGAAGATTACTTATTAATTAAGGCTGAAGATATTTTGGCCATTGTAGAATAGGAGGATTTTATGGCAAAGGAATTGAAATACGCAAAAGATGCACGTGATTTAATGGTAGAAGGAGTCAATCAATTGGCAGATGCTGTTAAGATTACTCTTGGTCCTAAAGGTAGAAATGTTGTGTTGGAGAAATCCTTTGGATCGCCAGTGATTACGAATGATGGAGTGACCATTGCCAAGGAAGTGGAATTAGAGGATAAGTTCCAAAACATGGGAGCTAAGTTAGTTTATGAAGCGGCGAATAATACTAATGAAGTGGCAGGAGATGGCACAACCACAGCTACGATTTTGACACAAGCCATGATCAATGCCGGTTTAAAGGCTGTAGATAAAGGAGCTAATCCGGTTTTGATGAGAGAAGGAATGGATAGAGCTGCTAAGGAAGTGGCGAAAGCTTTATTGAAAGCTTCCAAACAAGTGACCACCAATGAGGATATCAAGAATATTGCTACGATTTCTTCAGGAAGTGAAGAAGTAGGTGAAATTATTGCTCAAGCCATGTCTCGAGTAGGTAACGATGGAGTTATCAATGTGGATGAATCTCGCTCTTTTGAAACAGTATTAGAAATGACCGAAGGTATGCAATATGATAAGGGCTATGTTTCTCCATATATGGTTTCCGATCGTGATAAGATGGAAGTTTCTTTGGATAGTCCTTATATTTTAGTAACAGACCAAAAAATCAATACCATTCAAGAAATTCTTCCTTTATTAGAAGAAGTGGTGAAGGTAAATAAACCATTGGTGCTAATTGCGGAAGATTATGATAATGAAGTCATGAGTACTTTGATTATCAATAAGTTAAGAGGTACCTTCAATGTAGTAGCGACAAAAGCACCTGGTTTTGGAGATAATTCAAAGAATCAATTAGCTGATATTGCAGTGATGACAGGAGCTTCTTTCTGTTCTAAAGATCTAAATCAAAATCTATCTGATTTAACTTTAGCCGATCTTGGTTCAGCTAAAAAAGTAGTTGTATCCAAAGACAAAACAACAATTATTGATGGCTCTGGCGATTCAAAAGCAGTAAAGGCTCGAGTGTCTGAAATTAAGAAGACGATTGAAAATACAACATCGGATTATGATAAAAAGAAGCTTCAGGAGCGTTTAGGTAAATTAACTAATGGAGTTGCTTTGATTAAGGTTGGGGCAACTACCGAAACGGAATTGAAAGAAAAGAAATTAAGAATTGAAGACGCCTTAAATGCAACAAAAGCAGCTGTTGAAGAAGGCGTGGTTTCTGGTGGAGGATTAGCCTTAATCGAAGCTTACAAGGAGGTTAGGGGCCATCTTAAGGAAAATGTCGTGGATGTTCAACGTGGTGTGAATGTGGTTTTAGAGGCTTTAAAGACACCGATTTGTCAGATTGCAGAAAATGCCGGTTTTGATGGTAATGAAATTTTGGAGAAACAATTATCTGAAAAGAAGGGTATTGGTTTCAATGCGAAGAATGGTGAATGGGTAAACTTATATAAGACAGGAATTATTGATCCAACAAAAGTGACTCGTTCCGCCTTGCTTAATGCGGCTAGCATCTCCGGTTTGTTCTTGACAACAGAAGCAGCGATTGCTGAGTTGCCAAGTAAAGAATCTCCTTTACCACAAATGCCTCAATATTAAAAAATGATGGAAAAAATGAAATAAACTGTTCCGTTACAAAAGGATAGTGATTTGAAGATGAATAAACACCTTCTATACAAGTAAGGTGATCTTAAAAGCTAGATGAATCATCTAACTTAAAGAGGTCAACTTGGAGAGAGATAGGAGGTGTTTTTCTATAGAAGAAAAGGAAAAAATAGAGTGGTCATGCTTATTTTTTGAGTTTAAAATAGAAACAGTTAGATGTGTTTATGGATATCTTTCGATTGATTTTTAAAGTTTATTGGACTTTACAGATGTGGACTTAAAAAGAAAAATAGGCACAGCACTTAGCGGTATACTAAATAATGTGTTTTCCTCCATTTCCGGGTGATATATATGCAAGTGATGTATCTTAGAAAATCTATTAAAAGGGATCAGGGTATTTTTTACTAATCTATCCATTCATGGTGAACAACCAATGAAATGTTAAAAATAAATGTTTGTGATAGATTCTAGAGATAGAAAAAGTAAACTATATAGGCATGTATATGTATTGGATAAGTTGTTATAAGAGTCATGAAAGGAGTAAAAAATGGCTTATACGCAAGAAGATTTTCAAGAATGGATATTTTATATATCAGACAAAATGGATCAATTTACAAATGAATTTGCGAAAGATAATCACTTGATTCTTGACTATACGCGAGCTTCATTGGACGATTTGGAAAGATGGATTCTGAATCACTATTCTGACATTCAAGCTTTGATTGAAGATAGAGATACTTTGGATCGTTTGACAATCTATATTGGACAGACCTTTAGAAAATACCTTGGTGGGAAATGGGTCATTGATTTGAAAAATAAGAACAATGCTTATTACTCGATGCCCACTTTGACGGATCCTTCTTATCGAGGTGAGGTATACATTGCCCCTATGACTTTTGCGACAGCTTGCATCAACCGAAATAGAGGTAATTATATCAGCTGGATTCTGACAAATAATATTGCAGATCAAATTAAAAAAATAGATGATTTGGTGGAATTTATGGAAAAAGAGTATTACTCTTTTGATTCCTTTTCAATCGGAAAATATAGGGCAAAGGAAGGCTTATTTTTAGAATGGGATGGGAAGAATTATATCTATGGATATTCTGAAAGAGGAAACAGAGAGATAGAAAAGACGTTTAGCAGGGAAGAAGAGGCTGTTCAATATGTTATGAAACAAATTTCTGAGGGCAAAGTAAGTAACGACCATTTGGTGGCGTGGACTTGGACTAAAGAAGAGATTGAACAGGCAGAAAAAGAGTTACAAGAACGATTTATTCCTTTCAAGCGAAATGATATCCCCTGCTTTGATATTAAAGGAAGAACCGCTTATAGAATCTTTGTCTACGGGAAAAACGTAAAGTATTTGGATGATTTTCAAAAGAAATATAGATATATTCATGTTTAAATAGATATATGAATACACACTTAAAATGCTCAAAAGTGTTTAAAATAAAGATTTTTAAAAAATTGAAAAATACTCTAGCTAAAAAAGCTAGATTTTTTATTTGAATTGAATAAGGACGAGCAAGAGTATGTAGATAACATTAGCTCAACTTTTGATATGAAAACGCTAAAAAAAGTTAATCAATCTAAGGTGAATGCTATTGAACATGTTGAAGATTGGATAAAAGAAAATGGTGATAGTATTTCACAATATGAGGAATATAAAAATAGTGAAGAATATCAAAACAGCCTAATGAAACAAATTCAAGATAAGCTACAAAAGTTTATGAAAGACAACAAATATTATGAAATAGCCATTCCTCTGATTAGAAAGTTTAGTAAAAGCTATGATGACTACTGTCAAAAATTGCTAAAGGCAAATGAATCATATTTAAGTAGTAAAGGTTAGAGCTATAGACAAGCTTCTACTACTAAAGGTGGGTGTTTTTAATGCCTAAAAACAAACAGTTTCAAAGTTCGGATAAAAAATTGAGTTATATCAAAGAAAGTATAAAACCAGAAAGAATTTATCGGGTTTCTCATGCAGTCTTTGCTTATCTATAAGGTGGGGATTTCATCAGAGAAATTCTGAATTATCCAGAAATAGAAAACCAATTCATCGTATTGGCTGTTTAGAAGAAATCACCACTCGGTTTTTAAGACTGAGTTAATCTAACTCTTTTTGGACAAGTCAAAAAAAGTCCATTAAAATAGGAAGGTAAAAAGGAGACTAACATGGTGCTGGGGATATTAGTGAGTATGGTATCAGTAATCTTATGTGAAGCTTTGGGACATTGGGTTCAACATGTACTTCACTTTAGTAAAAATAAAGAATATGGCTTTCCATTAGGTGTTGTGGCCAGCTTTGGGATATTAGAGTTTCTGTTCTTGATTGGTATTGGTCTTCACTTTGGGACTGGTTGGTTTCTTTTTTGGAGCATTGTTTTAATTGGTTTTATGGTTTTTGCCCTTTGGTCGCAATGGAAAAAGACAGTTTACTTTCTTTTTCGTTGGCAGACTTTGGTTGTGTTAGCCAGTTGTGTCTTAGGGCTGGTGTTAATGAAGCGGTATGCCAGTTTAGAAGTGAGCTTCATTCATACTTCTTTATTACAAGGGTTTCCTCTTTGGCAACAGACGCTTCAATATAGTTTGCGTTATGTTCAAATTTCTTTTGGACTATGGATTATTTTGATTAGCTTTTGGTTTTTAGGATCGTTGATTTTTAATATTGTGGATAGTTTTCATTTGAAAAATCCATGGTTTTGTTTCTGTGTGTTGTTGGCGGGTATCTTTTTTAGCACTTTTCGTAGTCACCAATTGATACAACTTGGATCCATGAATTATTGGCGTATCTTATTGGTATCTCATTTGTTGTTTGTATTCTATAGACTTTTTTCCAATCAGGAAGAAGTAGTGCATCCGTTTTTTATACCAATGACTATTTTGGCGGGATTGTTTGTGTCAGATGGTTTTATTTTAATGAGTGGAGAACTTTTGTTAGCTTATTTCATTTTTTGTCTGTATCGAAAAGAAGTAAAAATTTTATACCATTTGATTTTTTGGATTTTTCCACTCATTTTGTATCTGGCTAGTTATCTAGGACAAAAAAATATCATCGGGTTTATTTTGGTTATGATGTTGTATTGGTTTGTTTTAAAGATGAGAGATCATGAAAAAATTTATGCTTGCCTTATTGATGTGGAGACATTTTTTTTAGATCACTATCGGAAAATTTTCTTTTTAATTGGTCCCATTCTGTTGATGTTAGGAACATTGTTCCTTCGTTTTATAGTTCCGGAGAATGCCTCTTTATACCGTTCTTTTTTGAATTATTTGACAGCGAAACCAGTCAACTATTATTTCTTTATTCATAGCAATTGGCTGGAAATTATTTTAAGTGCTATTCGTTGGATTGGTGTTATCATCTTTGTGTGGCAATCGCATAAAAGAGAAGAAGATAAATGGATTCGGACTTTGTTGATTTTAATGGTGATTTGGTTTGTGAATCCGTTGACTATGGGTTTATTGGTAAAAATTTGTGGATTGAATGCCTTGACCTTAGGATTTGAAATTCTTTTTAATCCTCTGACGGATTTATTATCATTTATTGCTATTTATCGATTGTTTCAATGGACGGTGATCGGTCAATGGGTTTTGGAGTTGGTTTTGGTGTTCGCTACTTTATTTGGTCATACTCTTTCTTATTTACACGTACCGGCTGGATTGTATACGGATTTGATCGATGGCACGATGGAGGTGGGGAAATGAACGTTTACGATTGGGATAATACCATTTATGCTGGAGATTCTACCGCTGATTTTATTCGTTACTTATTTTGGCATTATCCAAAGACCTTATTGAATGTACCTAGGATTCTTGTGTTCGGTCTTGGATTTGTTTTGCACATGGTTCCAAAACAAACCTTTAAAGAACAGGTATTTCATTTATTTGTGTATGTTCCGGATATGATGAAAGCAACTAGTGAATTTTGTATTAGTCATTTAGATCATGTAAAAGGGTTTTATCAACAAAAAGAAGATGATGTGGTTATATCGGCTTCCCCTGAATTCTTGGTGAAAGAGTTTGGGCGTTTGTTGCATATTCAATACACGATGGCTTCTCCCGTTCATCAAAAAACAGGTCGCTATGAAGGACTCAATTGTCATGGGAAAGAGAAGGTACGACGCTTCTATGAGTGTTTTCCGAAAGGGGAAATAGAAGAGTTTTATTCTGACTCTTTAAGTGATGATCCTTTAGCAAAGTTAGCAAAAAAAGCATTTTTAGTAAAAAAAGACCAATTAATTTCATGGCCAAAGTGAAAAAGTTATGTTCCGGTATAAAGGAATAAAAAAGGAGGAGCAAGAAAATAGTCTTGTCCTTCCTTTTTCGGTTTTAATTAGTGTTGTTGAGCTTGAACGGCCGTTAAAGCAACCACTCCTACGATATCTTCCCATGAACAACCGCGAGATAAATCGTTTACTGGTTTGGCGATTCCTTGTAGCATTGGTCCATAGGCTTCAGCATTTCCCAAGCGTTGTACCAGTTTATAACCGATATTTCCGGCGTCTAAGTTAGGAAACACCAAGACATTTGCATGACCCGCTACGCTGGAATTTGGAGCTTTTAAGGCTGCCACTTCCGGAATGATGGCGGCATCTAATTGTAGTTCACCATCAGATTTCACATCGCGATATTCCCGAGCCGCAATTTCAGCCGCTTCTCTAACTTTATCGACCAAAGTATGTTTAGCACTACCTTTTGTGGAATGACTCAAGAAAGCCACCTTGGCTTCACCACCAACAAGGTATTCAAAACTTTTGGCAGAATCCGCTCCAATGGAAGCAAGCTGCTCAGCCGTTGGATCTTGATTTAATCCACAGTCAGCGAAAATGAAAGTACCATTTTCACCCAATTCTTTATTCGCAGTACTCATGACAAAGAAGCCGGAAACCAATTTAGCATTTGGAGCCGTCTTTAAGATTTGTAAAGCAGGGCGTAAAGTATTGGCGGTTGAATGACAAGCACCAGAAACCAGTCCATCGGCTTCATTGTTTTTGACCATCATGATACCAAAGGTAGCGTTATCTTCTGTTAGAGCTTTGTGAGCCAATTCTTTTGTCATCCCTTTTGCTTTACGAAGTTCAGTTAAAATGGTCACATAGTTCTCTAATTGATCGCTTGTTTTAGGATCAATGATGGTTGCTTGATCAATATTCACACCTAACTTTTTGGCGTCTTCTTTTACTGTTTCAACATTCCCTAATAAAATTAAATCAGCTAAATTTTCTTCTAAGATTTTAGCAGCTGCCCGGATCGTTCTTTCATCTTCTGCCTCCGGCAAAACAATGGTCTTTTTATCGGCCTTTGCTTTTTCCTTAATGGAATCAATAAATGCCATAATTTTTCATCTCCTTTTGTAATGTTATTATAAACCAACTTTGCTCTTTATGCTTAGTGGTGAACAAGGTATACTAACAAAGAGGTGACTATGAGTATATATACAATTGAAAATCAATCAGTTTTAGTTCAAATCAGTGAACAAGCATCGGAAATCCATCATTTTCAATCGAAAGAAACGGGGTTGGAGTATATGTGGCAAGGAGATCCAAAGTATTGGTCAGGGAGAAATCCAACATTATTTCCAATGGTTGGAAAGAGTTGGAGCGGTGTTTTAACCATTCAGAAAAAACCATATACGATGGGAAACCATGGTTTTGCTAGAAACAGCCTTTTTCATTGCGTGCACCATGATGAAAAAAGGATTGTGATGGTTTTGGAAGACAGTGAAGAAACTTGGAAACAATATCCCTATCATTTTCGCTTGATGATTGAATATACTTTAACGGGTAAAAAATTAGAAATTAATTACACGATTGAAAATAAAAACAAAGGAACCATGCCATTTCATTTTGGCCTACATCCAGCTTTCAATTGTCCGCTTCAAGAAGGAGAAAATCAACAGGAATATCGTATTGAATTAGAATGTCCGGAAAAAATTCACGGGAATTTAAGTTCTCACATTACTTTAGACCCATTAGAATTACGCAAGACGATTATGTTAGAAAATCCAAAGAGTACTTGGTCGAAATTGACGAACGGTAAGCACTTTGTAAAAGTTGGTCATGAAGGATATCCATGGATTGCCTATTGGTCAAAAGAGGCTCCTTTTGTTTGTATAGAGCCTTGGTATTCACATACGGATTTTACAGAAATACATTTGGACTATGAGGAAAGAGAAGGTTGTATTAAACTAGAAGAGAACAGTGTGTGGCATTGTTCCTATTCCATTGAAATTGATTAAGGAGAAAAAGTATGTTTAAAATCATTATTGAAAAAAATTATGAAGCAGTTTCAGAAGTGGCTTTTGAGGTTTTTCGTCCGGTGATGGATCTGGAAAATCCCGTGTTAGGGTTGGCTACAGGATCAAGCCCGGTAGGTTTATATAAGAAAATAATTGAAGATCATCAAAAGAATGGTACTTCTTATGCCAAAGCCATCAGCTTTAATTTAGATGAATATGTTGGCTTACCAAGAAATCATAAGGAAAGTTACTATACCTTCATGCATGAAAATTTATTCAATCATATTGATATCAAGGAAGAAAATACCCATGTTCCAAATGGTGAAACAAGTGCGCCTGAACAAGAATGTCAGGATTATGAAGAAGCTTTAAAGAAGGTATCTGTAGATGTTCAAATTTTAGGAATTGGCTCTGATGGTCATATTGCATTTAATGAACCGGGTACTTCTTTTGAAAGTGAAACCCATGTTATGGAATTGACAGAACAGACACGTCAAGATAACGCTCGTTTCTTTGATGGAGATATCACGCAAGTGCCTACGTTGGCGATCACTCAAGGGTTGGCTTCCATTATGAGAGCCAAGAAAATTATTTTAATTGCGACAGGAGAAAATAAAGCTCAAGCAGTTAAGGATATGCTGAAAGGAGAAAAGAGTGAGGCTTGTCCGGCTTCTGTTTTGCAAGATCATGCTGACGTGACGGTTATTTTAGATGAAGCGGCCGCTTCTCTTTTGAGCAAATAAATTGTCAGAAAAATGATTTATGTCATACTAAAGATAGAAATCAAAAAGGAGAACTAGAAATGAATGTGATCAAAAATGCAACTGAATATGATGCAATCTTAAAGGACAATGAGAAAGTATTTGTGGACTTTTATGCCGATTGGTGTGGTCCATGTAAGATGGTTGGTCCGGTAGTAGAACAGCTATCCAATGAAATCAGTGATGTGGCTTTTGTGAAAGTCAATGTAGATGAACATCCACAGATTGCTCAGCGCTATGGCGTGATGTCCATTCCAACAATGATTGCGTTTAAGAATGGTCAAGCTGTTAAAACAACGGTAGGATTTAAACCAAAAGAAGCGTTGGAAGAAATGATTCAATCTTTATAGGAATCAGGTGTAATACCTGATTTTTTTGTTGTTGATCATTTATCATTTTTTATGATAAAACATTGAATAATAAAGGAAAGATTGGTATTATCTTTTTTGATATTACCAATCTTTTTGTTTGGTAATATCAAACAAAGGAAAAAATATGATTAATATTGGTGCAAGAATAAAACAGTTACGATTAAAAAATGATCTTACGTTAGAGGAATTGGCCTCACGAACGGAATTGACGAAAGGTTTTTTATCACAACTAGAGAGAAATAGAACTTCTCCATCTATTCAAAGTTTAGCGGATGTAGCAGAGGCTTTAGGGGTCAATTTAAGTGGCTTTTTTCAAGAAGATGTGGAAGAACAAATTGTCTTTCAAGAAGAAGATGCGTTTGTGGATGAACAAGAAGGAATGAAAATATTTTGGATTGTTCCCAACGCTCAAAAGAATGTGATGGAACCAATTCGTCTGGTTATCGAATCAGGTTATCAATCAAAGGTTTTAGAACCCCATGAAGGGGAGGAATTAGGCTATGTCTTGAATGGGAGAATTCATGTGGTGACCCAATCTCATCCAAAGGGATATGTGGTTCGCAAGGGGGATAGTTTTTATTTAACCGGGAAAGAAGCACATTGGATTGAAAATAGATCTAAAAAAACAGCGGAAGTATTGTGGGTTTCAACGCCACCGAAATTTTAGGGAGAGAATATGGCAAAAAGATTAATTGAAATTAAAAATGTGGTCAAAACCTTTGGACAACAAGTGGTTTTAAAAGGCATTAATTTAGATATTTATGAAAACGAATTTGTTACTTTATTAGGACCTTCCGGGTGTGGAAAGACGACTTTATTACGCATTATTGCAGGTTTTTTAGAGCCGGATGGAGGATCGGTTTTGATGAATGGTGAGGATATTGCGACTTTGCCGGCTTATAAGCGAGATGTTAATACAGTTTTTCAACACTATGCGTTATTTCCTCATTTGAATGTATACGATAATATTGCTTTTGGTTTGAAAATCAAGAAAGAACCGAAGGATATCATTGATCAAAAAGTAATGCGTATGTTAAGTCTGGTGGGATTGGAAGGTTATGAAAAGCGTCATGTGACTCGCTTGTCCGGTGGTCAGCAACAACGGATTGCGATTGCCAGAGCTTTAATTAATGAACCAAAAGTTTTATTGCTGGATGAATCTTTAAGCGCTTTAGATAAAAATCTAAGAAAAGAAATGCAATTGGAGTTGAAAGAAATTCAACGAGAAGTAGGAATTACATTTGTTTTTGTGACACATGATCAAGAAGAAGCGCTAACAATGTCTGATAAGATTGTGATTATGCGTGAAGGAGAAATAGAACAGGTTGGTAGTCCTTTATCGGTGTATAATGAGCCAATTAATGAATACTGTGCTCGTTTTATTGGGGATTCCAATATCATTGATGGAGTGATGATTGAAGATCGTCTCGTCAGTTTTGATGAAAAGAAATATGTTTGTACGGACTATGGTTTTGAATCAAATCAAGAAGTAGATATTGTGATTCGTCCGGAAGATATTGATATCGTAGCAAGAAATAAAGGCTTATTAAATGGAGAAGTTAAGTCGGTATTATTTAAAGGAGTTCATTATGAAGTAATTGTTGAAACGGCTAGTGGAACAGCTAAAACAATCACTATGCACGTCACAAAAGAAAGAGATGTGATCAACGAAGAATATGGAGAACGTATTTCCGCTTCTAATTTTTCAATGGACTTAGAAGACGTCGCCGGTTTAAATGATAAAGAAGTCATTGCTCGTGCCAATGCCCAAGCTTGGCGTGAGGGAGAAGAAGAAAATATTTCTTTGACGGAAGTTCAATATCAAGTAGAAGAAAAGGTAGGTAGTTATGATTGTACCTTTGGCACAAGCAACGGAACTCGTATTACCATTCAAATTCAAGTGGTAGAGCCAAAGACGACTGAAAATCAACTCAATCAAGAAGGCATCCAAGCTTTTGATTTTTATACGACCGTTC
>ERZ772764.1762-NODE-1762-length-13328-cov-4.287727_pt1 | contig 13328 bp, 10 predicted proteins | sample MGYA00512163_ERZ772764 | MGnify/ENA primary metagenome ERZ772764 (study PRJEB29015, sample SAMEA2737903) | human oral metagenome | biome: human oral; feature: human-associated habitat; material: dental | place: China | collected 2094 ... | reverse complement strand
CGTCTCCATGGCCTCCAGGCTCCGGGCCACCACGTCCGCGTCGGGACGGTCCTGCGGGTGCTTGGCCAGCATGGCGGCCATGAGCTCCCACAGGGGGTCCGGGACGCCGTCGGGCCGTCCGGGGTCACGGCGGGCGTGCTGGTGCAGCAGCTGGGCGGGCTCACCGAGGAAGGGCGGCACGGCGCAGGCCATGACGTAGAGCATGACCCCCAGGGAGTAGACGTCCGCCGCGGGGGTGGGGGCCTGCGGGGACAGGATCTCGGGGGCCATGTACAGGGGGGTCCCGATGGCGCCCGTGGCCTGCGCGGCGGTGAGGGTGTCGCAGATGCGGGCCACCCCGAAGTCCCCCACCCGGGGTACCACGGCGCCCTGCCCACCGCCTGCGGGCGTGCCCTGGGGGGCTGCCGCGACGCCGTCGTGGCCTGGGCGGGCCGCGCTCAGGAGGATATTGGCGGGCTTGACGTCCCGGTGGACCACCCCGGCGTGGTGGACAGCGGCCAGGCCCCGGGCGATACGTGACCCCAGGGCGGCCAGGCGTGCCGGCGGCAGCGGGCCCTCGGCGCGCAGCAGCCCGGACAGGTCCCCGCCGTCGACGTAGTCCATGACAATGGCGAAGGTGGATCCCTCGATGACGACGTCGCGGATGGCCACCACGTAGGGGCTGCGCACCCGCAGCAGGGTGGAGCGCTCCTTAATAAACCGCTCCACCACGGCGGGGTCGTCCACCAGGTCGGCCCGTAGGACCTTGAAGGCCAGGGGCTCGGTGGAGTCCACGTGATGACCACGCCAGACCTCCCCCTGGGCGCCCGCGCCCACCCGCTCCGTAAGGACGTAGGAGCTTCCGAGGCGGCGGGCGGGGGTGTCGGTCATGGGGGCTCCCGGGTTCGTGGTCGTGGGCAGACGGCTCGCTTACGTGTACGCGACCCTACCCGCCAGGCATGCCTCCTGGCGGGTAGGGTCGGGGGCTGCTAGTTGCCCTTGTTGAGCTCGTCGAGGCTGGGCACCTGGTCGGGGCTGCCCTCCAGGGCAGCGTCCCCCAGGACCACGCTGGCGTTGTTCCCCGTGGTGCGGGTGACCACGATCTTGAGGCGCAGGACGTTGGTCATGTCCAGGTCCAGGTCGGTGAACGTCCCGAAGGAGACGGTCTCGGTCTTGAGCAGCGTCTGGTCGGCGTAGAAGTCCACCGTAAAGGTGGCGTCGGCGTCCTTGGAGTTGTCGCTCAGGCCCAGCTTGCCGGACAGGTGGGTGAAGTGGCGTCCCAGGTTCCACTCAATGCTGCTCTTCTCGGAGTATGCGGAGGAGAGAATGGCGTGGGCGTACTTCTGTCCATTGAGGGTCGCCGGCTCCGAGGAAAACGCGGCGGAGGTCACTGCCTTGAAGTCGGAGAGGTAGATAGTGGCCACCTTGGCGCCAATGGTCAGGGTGACCTCGGTGGGCACGGCCGCCCCGGCGGCCGGGTCGGTCTCCAGGACCTTACCGACCTTGGAGGCGTCGGAGACCGACTTCTGCTTGATCTTGACCGTGATACTGCCAGGCAGGGCCTTCTTGGCCTCGGCCTCGGTCTTGCCCACCAGGTCGGGCATGGAGGTGAGCTTTGAGGGCGTGGCCGACGCCGTGGCCGATGCCGTAGCCGACGCTGTGGCCGACGCCGTGACCGAGGGCCTGGTCGAGGGGGTGGGTGAGGGCGTCGGGCCGGGATCCGTGGTGGTGACCGGTGCGGGCCCGGCCTTGTCCTCGCCCGTGTCCCTCAGGAGGTAGAAGGCGCCCGCGCCACCGGCTCCCAGGAGCACGAGTGCCACCACCAGGGCCACCACCAGCCCCCGCCGCCGCTTCTTGGCGGGCGCTGCGGGGCCGGCAGCGGCGTCAGCGGCCTCCGGCGCACCGGGGGCACCTGGGGCTCCGGGGGCTCCGGGGGCCGGCACCCCCGGGCCCGCTGGCATGCCGGGGTAGGAGGCAGCACTGGACGCGGAGCCAGGCACTCCCGGGCCCGCTGGAACCCCCGGGTAGGAGGCGGCGCTGGCGGCGGAGGCTGAGGGGACCGCGGGCAGGACCCCGGTGGCCGGGATGCCGGCGACCATGGTCTGGTCCCCGCTGACCGGCGTCGCGGCCGGCAGGGCCTGCGGGGGCTCGGTGAGGGCGGGGGCGGGCGGGAGCTGCGCGAGCGTGGTGACCAGGGTGCTCAGGGCCTCGCGCACGGCGGTCATGGTGGGACGCGCGGCCGGGTCCTTGGCCGTCATGGCGGCAATCAGGTTCCACAGGGCGTCCGGCACGCCCTGGGGCCGCCCGGGCAGGAGGCCGGCGTGGGCCTTAATGAGGTAGGCCGGGGTGCCCACGAACGGGGTGACGCCGCAGGAGAGCTCGTAGAGCACGATCCCCAGGGAGTACACGTCCATGGCGGGGGAGGCGGGCATGCCGTCAGCCACCTCCGGGGCCATGTACAGGGGCGTGCCCACGAACATGGTCGATCGGGTGGTGGAGGCGGAGTCGCAGATCCTGGCCACGCCGAAGTCGGCCACCTTGGGCGTAGGCGGGTCGGTGGCGGGGTCCAGGAGGATATTGGCGGGCTTGACGTCCCGGTGGACCACCCCGGCGGCGTGGATCGCCTCCAGGCCCACGGCGACCGAGGCGCCGATCCAGGCCACCATCGCCGGGCTCTGGGGGCCCTCGTGGTGCAGCTTCGCCGTCAGGTCGCCGCCTCCCACGTAGTCCATGACCAGGGCCAGGGTCTCCCCCTCGGCCACGATGTCGCGGATGCTGACCACCGCGGGGCTGGCGACCCGGCGCAGCGTCTCGCTCTCCTTGAGGAAGGCGCTGACCACCGAGCTCTCCCTGGCCAGGTCACGACGGAGGACCTTGAACGCCAGGACCTCCTGTGACCCGTCCGCGTGCCCGCGCCACACCTCCCCCTGAGCGCCGCTGCCAATACGCTCATCAAGGGTGTAGATGCTACCAAGCCTTTGCATAGTGGGCCTTTCCGTGGGACCGGTACGGGGAACGGCTCTGACGGAGCCGGGACTATCGTAGACGGAGTGTGGTCTGCGACGAGACCGTGGGGCGGGACAGGTTACTGCCTCGCCTGCCGGGTGCCGGGCGGGACGTCGGACGGTGGTGGGGAGGCGCCGTCACTGCGTGGGTGAGGTTGCGCGGACGGCCGGAGGATAGACTCTGTCCGTGAGCAAGCAGAGTACCTCCGACCCCCTGGTGTGGATCGACTGTGAGATGACCGGCCTGGACCTCGACGCTGACGCTCTCATTGAGGTGGCCGTCATTGTCACCGACTACGAGCTGCGCCCCCAGGGTGAGGGGATCGACGTCCTCATCCGTCCCCCGGCCGCCGCCCTGGAGCAGATGAGCGACTTCGTGCGGAAGATGCACACCTCCTCGGGGCTGCTGGCGGAGCTGGAGGACGGGCTGTCCCTGGAGCAGGCCCGCAGGCAGGTCCTGGACTACGTGCGCTCCCTGGTGCCCGAGCCCCGTACGGCCCAGCTCGCGGGCAACTCCGTGGGTACCGACAAGGCGTTCCTGGTGCGGGACATGCCCGAGCTGGTGGACCACCTCCACTACCGGGTGGTGGACGTCTCCAGCATTAAGGAGCTGGCCAAGCGGTGGTACCCGCGCACCTACTTCCGTTCCCCGGAGAAGCACGGGGGCCACCGGGCCCTGGCGGACATCGCGGAGTCCATTGACGAGCTGCGCTACTACCGGGCGGTGCTCTTCCCCGCCGACGAGGGGCCTACGAGCGAGGCCTGCCAGGCGGCGGCGGAGCAGGTGCTCGCCAGCCCGACGGCGGAGGTCATGAGGCAGGCGGGTCCTCGCTGAGAGGCTGCCCTGCCGGGAGACCGCCCTTATCGGGACCGCGCGGGCCCTTCTCGTCCTCTCGTGGTGGGTCCTGCCCGTTAACCCCCGCCCGGTGGACCGCCCGGCCGGGGCGCGACGGTGCGTGCTGGCTCTCCCGGCGTCCTGCGCCCTGTGGCGCCGGTACGTGATGCAGTCCACGGTGGGCGGATTGGTACCTCACGGGGTGAGTCGATAAAGTACGGCTCGTTGCGATTGCCCGCACGCTGGTGGCTGTAGCTCAGTTGGCAGAGCGCCTGGTTGTGGTCCAGGAGGTCGCGGGTTCAAACCCCGTCAGCCACCCCGAGTGAAGGGGACGGCCTCGTACCGCCGGAAGGCGTGTACGGGGCCGTCTGCCGTACCGCGGCCTGCCGGGCCAAGGGCCACACCCGGGTCCCTCACGGCCAGCGGGGCCGCGGTACGGCGCATTGTGGGCCCGATCCACCGCGGGAGGCCGCGTGGGCCCGGGCCGAACGGGCCCGGGCCGGGCGGGTGGGCATTTCCTCTCTGCGCGTGCGCCCTCCCCGTCGAGGTCCTTCCGACCTTAAAGTATGTTGTATGGCCCCTCCTGCCTCCCCAGTCCCCTCCAGCGGGGAAGCGTCCGTCAGCTCACTGAGCCGCAGCCAGCTCATGGACGTGCTCACGGACACCGCCCGTGACCTGGATAACCTCGACCTCAGTCTGACCGCTCCCGGGGTCGAGGCCGCACGTCGTGCCCGGGCCAGCCTGGTCGCCCAGATACGCGACCACGTCCTGCCCCGCCTGGCGGATGCGGACATCCCTGCCATTGTCGTGGTCGGTGGCTCCACGGGCGCGGGCAAGTCCACGCTCGTCAACTCCATCCTGGGCGCCGAGGTCTCTGAGGCGGGCGTCCTGCGTCCCACCACCCGGGTGCCCGTCCTGGTCGTCAACCCCGAGGACGCCCAGTCCCTGGCGGACCACCCGGTCACGGGGGTCTCACGCCTGGTCACCTCCGATGCCGTTCCTGCCGGCCTGGCCCTCGTGGACGCCTCCGACCTGGACAGCGTCCAGGAGGCCAACCGCACCCTGGCCTCGCGCCTGCTGGAGGCGGCGGACCTGTGGCTCTTCGTGACCACCGCCGCCCGCTACGGGGACCAGACCCCGTGGACCACGCTGGAGGAGGCGGCCAGGCGTCGCACCTCCATCGCCGTCGTCCTCAACCGGATCCCGGCCTCGATCCTGGCCGAGGTGCGCACCGACCTGGTGGCCCGCCTGGCCGGGCTGGGGCTGAGCGAGTCCCCCCTGTTCATCGTCCCCGACGCCGGCCCCCACGAGGGCCTGCTGACCGCCTCCTCCGTGGCCGAGCTGCGTACCTGGCTCCAGCTCCTGGCCGGGCGCCACCGCGCCGCCGGGCTGGTGCGCCGCACCGGACGGGCCCAGTGGACGGCCCTGCGCGCCGAGCTCACCCAGCTCGCCGAGGACGTGGACACCCAGGCTGACGCCGCCGCCGCCCTGGAGGCCGAGACCAGGATCCTGCGTCAGTCCCCGACCTCCGACCTCGCCCGTGACGTGGAGCTGGGCTCCTGCGGCGAGGGTGCTCCGACGACCCGCTGGCTGACCTCCGCCTCCGCCGGCGGCCCCCTGGCCTCCCTGGCCCAGGGCGGGCGCCTGGGACGCGGCTGGTTCGGACGGGCCACCCGGTCCCGTGCCGCCGCCCTGGCCGAGCTGGCCGTGGAGGTACGTGCCTGCGTGGCCTCCCGTCTGGAGGCCACCGTCGTGGCGGCCTCCGACGACGCCACCCGGGTGTGGCAGGAGGCCGGGGCCGGGACGGCGGCCGAGCGCCTGCTGCCCCGGACCGTCGACGCCGTCGACGTCCTCAGGACGTGGTCCGATAGTGTGACTGAGACCACTGTGGTGGCGCCAAAGGGGCTGACCCCTGGCGCCACCGCCGACCTGCTGATCGCCGCCGCCGCCGGGGTGGAGGGGGCTCGCGGCGCCGCGGAGCGCCTGGGACTGGGCCAGGAGCTGGAGCGCGCCCAGACCTCCCTGACCCAGGCCCTCGGCGGTGCCCTCGCCGTCCTCCTGCCCGAGGGGGCGGCGGCCAGCCTGGCCCCTGACCCCTCGCTGGCCGCGGCCCTGCGCCTACGCGCCAGCGAGCTAGCTCCCTTCGCCCAGCCCGGAGGAACTGGAGGAATCGGCTATGACTGACACCGTGCTGGACGACCAGCACCTTCAGGAGCGCCTGGCCCGCATGAGACAGGCGCTGGACGCCTGCCCCACCGAGGTCCCCGCGAGCCTGGCCATCCCCGCCCGCACCGGGATGGACGAGGTCGCCAAGCGCCTGGCCCTGGGGGTGGACCACACCGTGGTCGCCTTCTTCGGCGGCACCGGCTCGGGCAAGTCCTCCCTGTTCAACGCCATCACCCAGCTGGACTTCGCCGACGTGGGGGCGCGTCGTCCCACCACCTCCCGGGCGGCGGCCTGCACCTGGGGCGACGACGCCGTCGCCCTCCTGGACTTCCTGGGCGTCAACGAGGACCGACGCATCCGCCGTGACTCCCTGCTGGACGCGACCGACCAGGACGACCTGGAGGGGCTGGTCCTCCTCGACGTGCCCGACTACGACTCGGTGACCACCGCCCACGCCCTCCAGGTGGACCGCCTCGTCCCGCTGGCGGACATCCTGGTGTGGGTGGTGGATCCCCAGAAGTACGCCGACGCCGCCCTGCACGAGGGCTACCTGCGGGGTCTGGGCGCCCGCCAGGAGGACATGCTCGTCCTGGTCAACCAGATCGACACCCTGCCTGCCACGGGCGTGAACACGCTCCTGGCCGACGTACGTGAGCTCCTGGACGCCGACGGCCTGCGTGACGTGCAGGTCCTGCCGGTCTCGGCGGTGCGTGGGGACAACCTGGGCACCTTCCGCACCCTGCTGCGTGAGCGCGTCGCCCGGGAGTCCAACGCCGCCCGGACCGCCAGCGCCGAGATGGACGCCATTGCCCGGCGCCTGCGTCCCACCGTGGCGGAGCGCCTGGTACGTGTGGAGCCCGCCCTGGTGGCGGAGACCACCACCGCCCTCATCCAGGCCTCCGGCGCCGCCGCCGTGGAGGACTCCGTGCGGGCGGCGCTCGCCCACGCCCTGCCGCGTTCCCTGGCCCGTCCGGAACCCCCCTCCCGGGCGACGGTGGCCTCCATCCAGACCACCTGGCTGCGCCGCACCACCCACGGCCTGCCCCTGGTCTGGCTGCGCAGCGTGGAGGAGTCCGTCATCTCCCCCGAGGCGCTGGCCGCCCAGAGCACCGAGGCGGTGGGCAGCGTGCCCCTGCCCGGCCACCGTGCCCCGCTCATTGACCTCAGCTGGTGGGGCGGGATCCTGCTGTTCGTCATCGGCCTGGTCTGGGGCGGGATCGGCCTGTCCCAGGGCGCCGTGGAGCCCGCCGCCGCGGCCGTGGGGCTGGTCGGCCTGCTCATGCTGAGCTGGTCCGCCTACCAGCGGCAGGTGCGGGCCCGCCGGGAGGCGACGCACTACGGCGAGCAGGTGCGCAGCCGTCTGGACACCGTGGTGGGCCGGGGGTTGGAGGCCCCGGCCACCGAGGTCCTGGGGCGTCACCGCCTCCTCCAGTCGGCGCTGGGGCTGCCCGAGACCCCCGGGCCTGAGGGCACCCGGGCCTGAGAGGATACCGGCTCGGGCTCGCCCTAAGACCCCCGGGCCTGAGGGCACCCGGGCCTGGGGCCCGGCTCACGGTGCCGTGGCGTGCGGGCCGGGCCAGCTCAGCAGCCAGTCCAGGTCAGCGGGGTGGGGGACGCGCAGGGTCTCAATGAGCAGGCGTGTCACGGCCTGTGCGGTCGTCGCGTCGTCGGCAATGATCCGGCTCATGACTTCACCCCCTGCCCACCCCAGGAGGGACAGCTCACTGCGGGCGGCGTCGCCCAGGAGCGCACGGCCCTGGGAGTCCAGGACCGGGACACCCACCTCGGTGCCCTCCCGTCGGCCGGTGAGCACCACGCCAGGCGCCTCGGGGGAGGGCAGCAGCGCCCGCCTGCCCATGAGACGTCCTATCAGGCCGGGGGCGGCCAGCTCCGAGGCACTGACCGCGGGCGCGGGCGCCGTCAGCAGCAGCGTCGGGCGGGCGGCGTCGTCCTGGCCGCCGCGCAGGACCTGCCCCACCAGGCGCTCCAGGCCGGGGGTGAAGCGTGCCCAGGAGCCGCGGTCCACCAGGGCGTCGAGGTCCTGGGCGCCCTCACCCGGGGCGGTTTCCCCGCCCGGGCTGGCTTCCCCGCCCGGGCCGGTCACCCTGCTCGGCGGGCCAGTCACCCCGCTCGGGGTGGCCGGGGCCGGACCGGTGGGTTCGGGGACGTGGGGGGCGGAGGCGTGGGAGGCGGTCACGCTCTGAGGGTATCGGGGTGTGGTACACACCGGCCTCGGGCGTGTCTGCCGGGAAACACTCAGGTTGGCTGCGTACGGTGACGGCGGTAGGGGGACACGTGTGTGCGTGTGTCCGCGGCAGCGAGGGAAGCATGCGATGATCCGATTCGACCACGTGTCCAAGGTCTACAAGCGGGGGGCCCGGCCAGCGCTCGACGACGTCGAGATCAGGGTCGAGCGTGAGGAGTTCGTCTTCCTGGTGGGGGCGTCGGGCAGCGGGAAGTCCACCTTCCTGCGCCTGGTCCTGCGTGAGGAGCGCCCCACCTCCGGCTCCGTCCACGTCCTGGGGCGCGACCTGTCCCAGATCTCCACCTGGAAGGTCCCTCAGCTGCGGCGGCAGATAGGCTTCGTGTTCCAGGACTTCCGCCTGCTGGAGAACAAGACGGTGCTGGAGAACGTGGCCATTGCCTCCCAGGTGATCGGCAAGCCCCGACACTACGTCCTCTCCGCCGTCCCCGAGGTGCTCAAGCTGGTGGGCCTGGCGGGCAAGGAGAAGCGCCTGCCCCACGAGCTCAGCGGCGGCGAGCAGCAGCGCGTGGCCATTGCTCGCGCCATGGTCAACCGTCCCAAGCTCCTGCTCGCCGACGAGCCCACCGGGAACCTCGACCCCACCACGTCGGTAGGCATTATCGGCCTCCTGGACCGTATCAACCGCCAGGGCACCACCGTGGTCATGGCGACCCACGACGACGAGATCGTCAACCAAATGCGTAAGCGCGTCATTGAGCTCAAGGCCGGTCAGGTGGTCCGTGACCAGTCCCACGGCTTCTACGGCTCGGACCGCTGAAGGAGAACCACAATGCGACTGCGCTTTATCCTGTCGGAGACGTTCAAGGGCCTGAGCCGTAATATCGCGATGACCATCTCGGTCATCCTGGTCTCGTTCGTGTCCCTGCTCTTCGTGGGCTCCTCCGCCCTGCTCCAGGACCAGATCTCCACCATGAAGGGGGCCTGGTACGACAAGGTGGAGGTGAGCGTCTTCATGTGCCCGCCGTCCTCCTCGTCCGCCAACTGCGTCAACGGGGAGGCCACCCAGGAGCAGATTGACGCGGTGGAGAGACTGGTCAACTCGGACACCCTCAAGCCCTACGTGAAGAACTACGAGATCGAGTCCAAGGCCCAGGCCTACGCGAACTTTATGAAGGCCTACGGCAAGTCGGCGATCGGCCGCAACGCCACTGAGGCGATGATGCCGGTCTCCTTCCGTATCAAGCTCCACGACCCTGAGAAGTACCAGGTGGTGGCCGAGCAGTTCGCGGGGCGCGACGGGGTGGAGCGGGTCGTGGACCAGAGCGACACCCTCGAGCCCCTGTTCCTGGTCATGAACCGGGCCTCCTGGATCACCGGCGGCCTGGCGGCGGTCATGGCGGTGGCCGCGGTCCTGCTGATCTCCACCACGATCCGCCTGTCCGCCATGAGCCGGTCCAAGGAGACCGGCATTATGAGGCTGGTAGGGGCGTCAAACCTCTTTATCCAGCTTCCCTTTATGCTGGAGGGCGCCCTGGCGGCGCTCGTGGGCGCGCTCCTGGCCGTGGGCGCGCTGTGGGCCGGGGTGAACACCATTGTGGAGGGCTGGCTGGCCAAGTCCATCAAGTTCACGACGGCCTTTATCGGTACCGGTGACGTCCTGACCCTGGCACCCTTCCTGGTGCTCGCCGCGATCCTCCTGGCTGCCGCGTCCTCGGCCTTCTCCCTGTCCAAGTACACGAGGGTCTGATCTCCTATGCTACCGACTACCCGTTTCACTGCGGACGCCCTTGCCCGACGGCCCTGGCGCCTCCGACGCCGGGGCGTGGCGGCGGCCATGGTGGCGCTCACCGTCATGGTCCTCGGCGTCGGGGGCGGGGCGCAGGCCGACGACCGCTCCGACGCCGCCGCGGAGCAGGCGGAGGCCGAGCAGCGCAGGGCCGAGCTGACCTCCTCCCTGGAGGGGGTCAGCGCCGAGCTCGGCCAGGCCTACCTCGACCTCCAGAACGCCAAGACCGCCCTGAGCACGGCCCAGACCGACCTGGCCACGGCCGAGGCCGACCTGGCCGCCAAGGAGCGCGAGCAGCAGACCATTACCAACCAGCTGGCCGTGGCGCAGTCCACACTGACCACCCTGGAGCAGGAGGCCACCGGCTCCCAGGCCGCCACCCAGCAGAGCACCAGCTCGATCGGCCAGCTCGTGGTCTCCACCTACCAGGGGGAGAACTCCCTGACCTCCTGGACCTACGTGCTCTCCTCGGACTCCGTGGAGGACCTCACCCAGCGCGCCTCGGGCGTCGAGATCGGCTCCGCGGTCCAGGAGTCCGTCCTGGCCGCGGCCGAGACCGAGCGGGTCAAGGCCGAGAACCGCCAGGCCAGGCAGAAGGCCGCCACGCAGCGGGTGAGCGACCTCAAGAAGGACGCGGACGACGCCGCCGCGGCCGCCCAGACCGCCAAGGACACGGCACAGCAGAGGCGTGACGCCGTCGCCACCCTGGCGACCCAGAAGGCCAACGCCGCCTCCGTCCTGGAGACCCAGAAGGCGGGTCTGGAGGAGCAGCAGGCCCAAGCCAGTGCGGACGCGGCCGCGGCGGCGTCGCGGGTGGCCGAGATCGACGCCGCCAACCAGGTCGCCCTGAGCGAGGGCAGCGTGTCCTCCGTGCCAGCCTCCTCCATCCAGTCCGACTCCCTGGGCGAGGGCTACATCGGCCACCCCATCCCGGGGCCCCTGAGCGTCACCTCGCCCTTCGGGTACCGGATCCACCCGGTGACCGGCGTGGCCACAGGGCACCAGGGCGTGGACTTCGCGGCCAGCGAGGGCACCCCCCAGTACGCCGCGGTCTCCGGGACGGCGACCTACTGGAACTCCGCCTCCTGCGGCATCGGCATTGACATTAACGGCGGCTACATTGACGGGCACTCCTACGTCATCACCCTGTGCCACCTGTCCTCGCGCACCATTGCCGACGGGCAGTACGTCAACCGGGGCGACGTCGTCGGCCTGACCGGCTCCACCGGCTACGCCACCGGCCCCCACGTCCACTTCCAGGTGGCTCGGGACGGGGTCTACATCGACCCCATGACCCTGCCGGGCTTCTGAGCCGGCGCGCCGGGTGCGCGCCCGGGTACGGGGTCGGGGGTCGCCCGGCCCCGTACCTGAGTGGGCGTGCCCGGGCGGCTCTGCCCGACCGCGGACCCGCTGGCTCCGCGCCCAGAGTGGGTATAGGCCCGGTCGCCGGGGCCGCTGGCGCCACGGCTGTGCCGGGGGCATACGGTCCGCTCTTGACGTCTCGCGTACCCTAGGTCATTGCGGTGCCGCCAGGCCCGCCACGCGCCGACGCAGCCAGTGGAAGGAGACGCTCGTGCCCAGCAGGCCCAGCAGGTCCAGGAAGCCGACGGCGGGGGAGCGCGCGAAGGCCGCCTCCGACGCCCACAAGACGGTCGCGCGCAACCGCAAGGCGACCCACGACTACTTTATCGAGGACCGCTACGAGGCGGGACTGGTCCTGACCGGCACCGAGGTCAAGGCGCTGCGCATGGGCCGGGCCTCCCTGACCGAGGCGTGGATCGAGATCGACCGTCACGGTGAGGCCTGGCTCCAGGGCGCGCACATCCCCGAGTACCTCCAGGGCACGTGGAACAACCACTCCCCCCGGCGCAAGCGCAAGCTCCTGCTCCACCGCGCCCAGCTGGAGCGGCTGGCGCAGCGGGTGAGTGCCAAGGGCTACACGGTGGTGCCCCTGGAGCTGTACTTCCTGGGGGGCCGGGCCAAGATCGAGATCGCCCTGGCCCGTGGCAAGCAGGACTGGGACAAGCGCCAGTCCCTGCGCGAGGCCCAGGACAGGCGGGAGGCCGCCCGCGCCATGGCCTGGGCCAACCGGCGTCGTAACTGAGGCGGACGGTTGGCCAGCTACCAGTGGTCGTGGACGTAGGGCCTGACAAGACGGTCGTAGATGTCTGCCACGGCGGCGTGCACCTCCTGGCTCAGGGGCGCTAGCTCGGCCGCCTGCACGTTGAACCGTACCTGATTGGGACTGCGGGACTCCGGCAGGACGCAGGTGACGCCCTCCTGGTCCAGCAGCCAGCGCAGTGCGACCTGGACCGGCTGGACGTGCTCGGGGACGAGCTCGCGACACACCTGCGCGAACTCGCGCGCGGCCCGGGCGCCTACGTCCTCGGGGACCACCGAGAATATCCAGCCAGCGTCAAGACGGGCCGCCGGGTCGGGCAGGGGCGGCTCGGTACCCCGGCGGTGGTTGTGGGAGAGCATGCCCTCAGGCAGCGGGACCCTGGCGATCACGGCCGTCCCGGCGGCCCGAGCAGCAGGAAGGACGTTCTCCAGCGGCTTGTGCCGGAACACGTTGACAATCAGCTGGACGCTGGCGCAGCCGGGGTGGCGGATCGCCTCAAGCGCCTGGTCGCAGGTCTGCGCGCTCACGCCGTAGGCACGGATCCGTCCCTGGTCAACCAGGTCGTCGAGCAGCTCCCACGTGTGCGGGGAGGCGATGACCTCGCCGGGTGGACTGTGGAGCTGGACCAGGTCGATGGTCTCCACACCGAGGTTGCGTCGCGAGAGGTCGTTCCAGGCCCGGAAGTTCTCACGAGTGCAGGTGTCAGGTGTCAGGGGCAGGCGGCGCCCCATTTTCGTGGCCACCACGAGGTCGGCGTCTGGGTGTGTGGCGAGGAAGCGGCCGACGAAACGCTCTGAGCGGCCGTCACCGTAGACGTCGGCGGTGTCAATGAGGCTGACACCGGCCTGGAGGGCGGCGTGCAGGGACCGGGCGGCCTCGTCAGGACCGACCTCACGGCGGTCGATACCCAGCTGCCACGTACCGGTGCCGATAACGGAGACCTCGCGTCCCAGGGCCTTGAACGGGCGGCTCTCCATGGCGTCCTCTCTGGGGAAGAGTTCTGACGGGAGCGATTCTAGGCGACGTGCCACGAGGGTGAGCACCTCGGAGGGAGCGCGCGGCGGCACCAGAACGTGATGTAATCCACAGGTAACAGTCCGTGGCTGTCCTGGTATAATAATGGTGCTCTCACGAGCTGGTTTCGGTAGAGGCTACACTCTTCCGGTGACAACTCCACAGGGGATGATCGGTTTCGACGACGGTCGTGGGTTCAGGAGAAGCGGGTCGAG